>ERZ651768.772-NODE-772-length-23723-cov-3.752559_pt1 | contig 23723 bp, 22 predicted proteins | sample MGYA00514754_ERZ651768 | MGnify/ENA metagenome assembly ERZ651768
TAACGGCATTTCCCGACAAGGGAACACCAATTACATTACGCCATATCATGACGCACACCTCAGGCATCCGTCATTACCGCGACGGCGAGTTCGGGCCGAACGGGCTTCGTTCTATGCGGCACTTCGACGATTTCGAGGAAGCAATTCAGCATTTTACGGAAGACCCGCTACTTTTCGCACCCGGGGAGTATTGGTTGTATTCCTCGCACGCATTTAACCTTCTACAGGGCGTCGTGGAACAGGCTTCAGGTGTCAAATTTGAGAATTACATGCGAACTTATGTCTGGGAGCCGGCCGGGATGCTGCGCAGTTCGTTCGATGTACCGTCGCGAGTCGTGCGGCAACGCGGACGTGGGTATGTGCGTGCCAGCGATGGGACGATTGTTAACAGTCGCTATGAGGACGTCAGCTACAAATACGCGGGCGGCGGCATGCTGTCGACGGTCGAAGATCTAGTGAGAATGGGCAATGCGATCAACAACGGCACATTGCTCGGCCCGGAAGTGGTTTCTGAGATGCACAGGTCCCATGTTGACCCCGTTCTGCAGTTTCAGGTTGACGAACAGGCCCGTGAACTGTCGTTCAAGCAGGCTCTTGGTTGGGATTTGTCAACGGATAAGCAGGGGCGCACTTACATAAGTAAAACAGGAACTGTTCGAGGAACGCGCTCAGTTGTTATCAACTATCCAGACGACGGTCTGGTAGTAGCCCTCCAGACAAACATCGCACCGTTTCCCATTCAGCGCCACGGAGAGGCGATTGCGCAAATCTATTTACCACCAGTGCGCGCCTGGTAAATTGTGCATAGCCATATGACCCCGCGTTGCTTCACGGTCGGTTGCCTCGGCACGTGCGCTGTTGTGGTAGGTGTTGTGATGGCACCCATCCTGTCAGCACAGCTTAATCAAGGCACGATACTGGACCGCTTAGGTGAAATAAGGCGAGAGACTGGTGCGCCTGGTGTTATGGCTGCGGTCGCTGTCGACGGAACGGTTCTTTTTGCGGGCGGTGTTGGCTGGGCCGAACTCGAGAATCAGGTACCGGCCGCCGGTGTTACCGTTCACAACATTGGACCTGTGTCGAAGGCGATGACAACAGTGGCTGTCATGCAGCTTGCCGAGCAGAGGCGACTCAGACTCGACGACCGCCTTGAACAGTACATTCCGTCGTTACCAGCCGGTGTTGAGGACGTCACACTCAGGCACGTTCTTACTCACACCTCGGGTCTACGCCTTAGTGATGGTAGGGAGAAGATTGGCAGCTTTGACGAGCTTGTGGGGGCGATTCCGCGTTTCCCCAACGCCCCCTTGCTGTTTTCGCCTGGTTCCTTCTGGGCGTACTCGTCACACGGGTTCAATTTACTGCAGAAGGTAATCGAATCAGTGTCTGGTGTGGGTTTTGAGGACTACCTACAATTGAATGTGTGGGGCCCCGCCGGAATGGGCAGGACGTCTTTAGACATTGCATCGCGGATCGTGCCGCGCCGGGGTAGCGGTTACAAACCCGGTAAGGGTGGCACGCATATCAACAGTCCCAGTTTCGACCTAACCTTCCGATATGCAGCTGATGGAATGCTCTCAACGGTGCAGGACCTCGTGCGTCTTGGTGTGGCTATCAATGCCAACGTCCTAATGAGTCCAGGCAGTGTGGCAACCATGCACAGACTACAACTAAAGGAAATCCGGCTTTTCACAGGAGACGGTCCTACACCCGAAGGACCCACTGGACAGGCAATTGGGTGGTTGATGAATAAGGACGGAATCGGTCGTAGTTACTTTTATCAGACCGGCATGATTAACGGGGTTAGTACAGTGCTGATTAACTATCCCGCCGAGCATCTTGTCATTGCCCTGATTGCCAACCTTCTGCCATTCGACGCGCATAAGGCTGGCCAGTCAATCGCGGGCATGTATCCGTAGGCCGACATTAGGGGTTTCAGGCAAGAGATCCTGCTTTGGGTTCTACGGTCTCAGTAGCGTCGATTCTGCTGCCGTAGTATGTCGAACTGTGCCGTGTCGGCCACGGCCATAACAGCCATCACGCCAGCTTGCACGGGATCGCTTACGGCGAGGTCGGCCGCGTCGGGTACACCACCGGCCATATTCAGGGAGATTACCATCAGGCCCTGCTGACGGACGTCCTTGACGGCTTCGGCGATCTTGCCACCCATGATGGAACCAGCGAGGACGAGCAAATGGACACGGGGAAGCCGCACAACTGCGCGCACTGCGTCACTGATTGCCTGTTCCCCGACGAGGGGAATTGTGTCGACCGAAATCCGCTCGCCCCGAATGTTGTGTCGATCGGCCTCCGAGATGGCACCGAGCGCGACCTGTCCGACTTGAGCACCTCCGCCCATGATGATGATGCGCTTCCCGTATATCGTGGCTGACGAAGAGATTGCTTCGACATTGCTCGCAACTGCTAAATCACGGAGATCGCTAAGGACAGACTCAACGCCGTTGTTGAGCGTGAATTCCACTGAGAGTTGACGCGTCGTCTTAGAGTGGGAGACCACCTCGAGTGAGGTGACATTCGCACCGTGCTTGGCGAAAACCTGCGAGACCTGGTGGAGTGAACCAGGCTCGTCAGCGAGCTTCAGAATGAGAGCGTGCTCGGACATAGATTGATTTTACTCATGGTTACTATCGACGGGTAGTCGTTTTAGCGACTGCCCAATCGTAGTGATTCTCGGCACGCTGGATGACTTCTGGAAGGTCTGTGGCTAAGAGATAGCGTTCCTCAACGAGGTGGAGTGCAGCCTCTGTAACCCGCCCGAGGTAATCGCTCTTATCCCGGTAGCGTTCCGCTATCGACAGGCGGGCGTCATTGTTCTGTTCGCGCTCAGCGGCTGTTCGAGCAAAGGGGAAATAAGACCCGATTTCGCTCGACAGACGATCTGCCGCGCCAATATTGGGGTGACGGTAATTCCAGCCGGTTTGGGTAGCTAAAGGGACCTCGATTTCTGGAAGCCTAATCCCGGCGCGGTCGTTTCCGTTCGCGTCGACAGCTGGAACGAGTTGGACGAACGGGTCACCGATGAGCGGTGGCTCGTTCGACACAATTCCTAAAGACCAGTTCGGGCCAAAATCGAGACGTAGGGCGGTCAGTGGTGACTGTGGCAAGCGCGCGCCGGTTCCTTCTGGCCAACCGGTCTCGGGTGGTGGCGTGAGCGTTTTGTCCGCCAGCCGTGGATAGCGACTAGGGGGCGGCTCGCGATCATCAACAACCCAGGCGTCAAGTGCATCGAACAGCGCACGAATTACGGGAGCGTAGACCAGAGGATTCATCGAGGCCTGACCAAGAAAAGAAGCCGACGGATTCGGAGCCGGGGGAAACTGACCGACGATGTGTGGGCCTGACGACACCATATAGATGCGGCTTGTGTCTGGCGGTGCAACGTCCCGTACACCAGTTGGGTCGGTATGGATTAGCGAACCTGCCCGGTTGAAGTACTCCGAGTTGGTCAGTAAGTGAAATATCTTTGGGACAGTGCCGCTGTTGCTGGCTCGCCGAAGTAACCCGTCAGTCACTCCGGTTAACGGGTCGGTCAATGTAGTATCAGCAAACGGGAACATATCCACCGGGAAAAGGAAGTTGAAATGCTGCAATGCGTCACGTGAAGCTTGGCCGAACCGGTGATTGAACGACCCTCGGCCGGCACCACCGACTTGGTCGAACACTCCGTCGAAGACCTGACGACCCGACTCATCTTCGTTGAAGCCTTGGTAAAGAAAGTGACGGAGGAACCGACCTGTCTGTGACACTCCCCACCCGAGCGCGTACTCAGTGTTGGGAAGCGGATTGGCGTCACCCTCCTCGTACTTAAAGAAGCTAACAATGTCACGTGTGCCAGCGAGACCGGCGCCGATGACTCGTGGACCTTCACTGAGATAGACGACGTCGTAAATTTGTCCTGGGACGAAGCCGCCGTCGATCTCGACGGTGCCCGGTTCGGTGAACCGCCAGCGGTCACGTGGGACGACTGTTGGTGGATCGGTCGGGAGCGACTTTACCGTCATGACGTGCTCATCGCTCGCAGGATTGACGACTGAGTAGGCTCGGTGTCCTCGGTCGGCGACTAGCGCCGTGGAGCCGACAGGGCCAACAAAGTTTCCACGGACGAGGCCGGTAATCGGTTGGCCGTCATTAACTGCAACCGGCATCGACATTCGCATTCGACCGTCTGGCACATCCCATTGCCAGCCCATCCAGAGAAATGAGAAGCCGCGGCTCATTAATACGCCATCGCCAAACTCTTCGCCTGTAGTCGGGTCTGCGGACCTGCTAGCCTTCTGAAATATTTGTAAGATCCTCTTGCTGCCACGGTTTCCCGCTTCATAGAAGAGTCGGCCGTTACTGCGACTTGGGTCTACCGGCTTTAGGAGATAGAAGTCTGAACTGAACTCGACCTCGCCGTGCACATTGCGCGGTGCAAGCTTCAGGTCGACGATGATCTGGTTTTGGGGTAGGTCGGGGTCGACCGCGAAGTGAGCGGTGCCTACAAGCTTCTCATACGGTCCGGCGAGACCAAACGTATGTCCGTCAAGGACCACCTCGCGCCGCTCGATTGAGAGACTTACTAGTCTTGCTTGGGCATCGCTGGCGAAGGCTAGGAAAACCAAAAGACCGATCCACAAGTTGACGACCGGCAAGCTGGGGCGCATCATCTAGTTACCTCTTTGCTCATTGAATCCTATATCCTGTTGGTAATTTTAGGGTTGAAATAAAGCGTACCTTCTGTCTGCTCAGTGCTTTGTACCTGTCTGAACAGGCGGTCGGCTCGAGCGTGAGTATCAAGCACTGGTCGACCGGGGTCTTTGATCAATTGTAGTTGACAGCGTTTCTATACAGGCTAGGTAAGTGACGCGATCCGTTTTAGTGATTTCAGGCCTCGCGGGATTACTGGTAGGAGTAGCCGTCGCGCAGAACTCTGACGAGGCGGTTCTCCGTGCTCTTGAACGGGCGCAGGCCGATGCAGTCGTGGAGATGGATTTCGACGTGTTAGAAAAGATCTATGCGGACGACTTTATCTTCACCCACGGTACCGGGGAGGTACACGATAAGACGCAGTGGTTCGACGCGCTGAGTAATGGGCGTGATTACCTTTCACGCGAACACGAGATGATAGAGGTAGAACTACATGGTGAACTCGGTATTGTTTATGGCGTGCTTCGAGTGCACGCCAAGATGAATGGGGTCGAAGGGCAATTTCGGGCACGCTATGTGCGTGTTTACAAACAGCGTGAGGGTCGTTGGTTGCTCGTTTCGCACCGCACTGTTGAGCAGTCGAAGATCGGCTGAGTTCCATGTCAGCGGTGCGAAGCCTCACGTTGCGCTGAAAGGCTTTGACGGGGTATTGTATTGGAGACTCGCCTAAGACTTCAGCGTTCCAGTTTGATCATCTCGGGTTCGATCAGCGGACTACGTTGACATCGGTTTAAGGGCTGTACGCGTTTTGTCGGCCGCCGAGGCGATATTGAATTACTAGGGAGGCACGTTATTTCTTCAAGAGTGTTTGTCGGCAATCTTAACTACGAAACAACCCAGCAAGATCTCGAGACTCTGTTCGCTGAAGTCGGTGCCATCTCGGAGGTCTTCCTACCTACTGATCGAGCAACGGGCCGGCCACGCGGTTTTGCGTTCGTCGAATTTACCGACGCCGCCACGGTTTTACTGGCAATTGAAAAACTAGACGGTGCGGAACTGCAAGGGCGCACCATTCGGGTGAGTGAGGCTCGTGCTCGCGCGGCACGGAGCCCTGACGTGCCATTCGAGCCGTCGCCGTGGGGCGATGACAGACCAGGCCGTGGCGGGGCTGGAAAGCCGAAAGGTAGCCGTCGTGGCCTCCGCGCTCGTAAACGTGGTTTTTGATCTTGGTCTTATTCGCGTCTGGAGATGCTTCGATGCCAACCGCACGAGCCCGACACATCTTGGTGAAAAGTGAAGATTCCTGCACGGCTCTGAAGCAGGAGATTGCTGATGGGGCCAATTTTGCCGCGGTCGCCAAAGAACATTCCCAGTGTCCATCGGGGCAGCAGGGTGGCGATCTTGGCGAGTTTAAACCCGGACAAATGGTGCCCGAATTTGACAAAGTGGTATTTAGTGAGGAAATCGGTAAAGTGCATGGTCCAATCAAGACTCAATTTGGATATCACTTGGTCGAGATCACGAACCGGACGGCGTAGGCACGGACATTTCCAGGTATTTTTCGGGCTTCTGCTCTTTACCCACGGTGCATTTCCAACGGTTTTGACAAATCGAAATTAGCCGACTCAATCGGGTAAATCACTCATCGAGCTTTTCATTCCTTTTTCGGCGCTCTCACGCACGAGCGGATCGGGCCCACAGCCAAGAGGCAACCGCCTGCTTTTTCGGTCGGTTCCGCGTTAAAGTATGGGTCGGTTGTCAGTCCACCTTGTTGTTGAAGGGAAGGTTGTCATGAAGCTTTTCCGTACGTTACTCGCATCAGTTCTTGTCCTCACCGTTTCCTCCTCAGTGTTGGCTCAAGCGCAGTATTATCCGCCGCCTGGACAATGGGAGCGAAAGGCGCCTGAAGAAGTCGGCATGGATTCAACCCTCTTGGCTGCAGCGATTGCCTTTGCCGAGGCCAACGAGACGAGTAAGCCGATGGATTTCTCGGATCAGGAGCGGATCTTTGGCCAGCCGCTTGGCCCACTACCTAAGCGTAGGGCTCACACCAACGGGCTCGTGATCCGACACGGCTACATCGTGGCGGAGTTCGGCGAGACTGACAGAGTCGACCCGACCTACAGTGCTGCCAAAAGTTATCTCTCGACGATTGCTGGACTGGCTTACGATCGCGACCTGTTTACCGATGTGCATCATCCAGTCGGGCAGTATGTGAAGGACGGCGGCTACGATTCATCACAGAACGCCCAGGTAACTTGGCAACACCACTTGCAGCAGACTACCGAGTGGGAGGGTGTGCTCTGGGATCGCCCTAGTGACTTTATCGGCAGTGTGGAATTCGGTAGTGCCGAGCGGAAACCACGCGACCTCCAAGCACCAGGTGCTTACTACGAGTACAACGACGTACGGATCAATCGACTCGCACTGTCGCTATTGCGTCTATTTGAGAAGCCGCTACCGATCGTACTCCGGGACGAAATCATGGATCCGATTGGAGCATCCAGTTCTTGGTCATACCACGGTTACTCGAACTCCGACGTTGTGATTAACGGCCAGACGATGAAGTCGGTTACTGGTGGTACCCGCTGGGGAGGGGGTATCTGGATCAATTCTTTCGACCATGCAAGGTTCGGCCTACTATTTTTACGCAATGGCAAGTGGAGGAACGAACAACTGGTCTCAGAAGAATGGATCCAAATGGCGTTGGCTCGAGGCGAGGTCGGGCCCGATTACGGCTACCTGTGGTGGTTGAACACTGAGGGCCGTGCGTGGCCCGGCGCGCCACGTACTGCTTACCGTGCAAGCGGTCATGGGTCAAACACGGTCTGGGTTGATCCAGAGCATGACTTGGTGGTTGTGTGGCGCTGGCACCAAGGACGAGCGAGTAACGAGTTCTATAGTCGGATCATCGCGTCGATCGGCGCGGAGACCACTGACCAAGGTCAGAGTTCCGCTCGTCCGTGACCGAGCCGCCATGACCCCTGCTGCATCGACGGAGGTTGGCCGAACTGGTCCGGTCGTGCCAGCCTCCCAGACGCTTCCTGAGATCACCGCTAAAGCGGTGGTGCTCGGCGTCGTGCTGTCGATTATCTTAGCCGCGGCCAATGCGTACCTCGGCCTGTTCGCCGGTATGACGGTATCTGCGTCAATTCCCGCCGCTGTCGTATCAATGGCCGTGTTAAGGCTATTCACGCGGTCGAACATTCTTGAGAACAACATTGTGCAAACGGCGGCGTCAGCCGGTGAGAGCCTTGCCGCTGGCGTCATTTTCACGATTCCGGCACTCATCATCCTGGGGACCTGGACGGATTTCCGGTACTGGGAGGTGACAGTCATTGCGGCCTTCGGCGGGCTCTTGGGCGTGTTGTTCACGATTCCCCTCCGCCGGGCCCTGATCGTCGAGCAGCCGCTGAAATACCCCGAGGGTGTTGCAACTGCCGAGGTCCTGAAGGTGGCTGCCGAAGGTGGTGGGGGTGTGGGATATCTGGCGACGGCAGGCGGCATTGGTGCGCTATTCAAACTGGGTGGTCTTGGTCTGAAACTCTGGCCTGAAGTGATCGAGTACGCACGGCTGATTGGAGGTTCGATTGCCTATATTGGGACCAACCTGTCACCGGCTCTAGTGGGTGTGGGCTACATTGTGGGCCTGAACATCGCAGTTCTTCTCTTTATTGGCGGGATGCTGAACTGGTGGATCGCGATTCCGGTGCTCCTAACCACTGGCGTAGCACCAACCGGTGACCCGGCAGCAATCGCTGGACACCTTTGGAGTACCCAAACTCGCTATCTTGGCGTTGGGGCAATGCTGATCGGCGGTCTGTGGGCGCTCGTCCGTCTTCGGGCAAGTTTGGTCTCGGGCATCCGCTCGGGTATGGAGGCCTACCGGCGAATAAACCTCGCGGATGGTGCTGAAGTTCCTCGCACTGAGATCGATGCTCCAATGCCCTGGATCTTCTGGACGTTGGTAGTGTCGGTGGTGCCGCTATTTTTCATCTTCAATTTCTTCACCGGGAGCATTTGGGTATCGGCCGTGATGGCCGCCGTCATGCTTGTGGCGGGGTTCCTCTTCTCAGCCGTAGCTGGTTACATGTCGGGGTTGGTCGGTTCATCCAATAATCCAATTTCGGGTGTCACAATTGCGACGCTACTCGTCTCGTCACTCTTACTGCTCGTTCTACTCGGTGCAGATACACCGATCGGGCCGTCCGCCGCACTCTTGATTGCCGCTGTGATCGCGTGCGCTGGAGCGATCGCCGGAGATAACATGCAGGATCTCAAGGCTGGCTATTTGGTTGGTGCCACGCCGTACAAGCAGCAGATCATGCAGGCAGTAGGTGTGATCGCAGCGGCTGCTGTGATGGCGCCGATCCTGACGTTGCTCCTTCGTGCTTATGGCATTGGAATCGCGACGGCTGCGCACCCTGATCCGTTGGCGGCCCCTCAGGCAACCCTGATGGCATCGGTGGCGGGTAGCGTGTTCGGCGGTGGCCTTCCCTGGACGATGGTGCTTGTCGGCATGGCGATCGCAGTTATCGTCATCGTGGCCGACCTGATGCTCGAACGGCGCGCCTCATCGTTTCGAGCACCGGTGCTGGCTGTCGCAGTTGGGATCTACTTGCCGTTCGAGCTCGAGGTGCCAATTTTCGTCGGCGGTCTTATTGCGTGGTTTGCGGAGCAGGCGCGCCGTCGACACGGTGCAGGATTGGGAGAGCGTCACGGACTACTCTTCGCCGCTGGCTTGATCACGGGCGAAGCGATCGTGGGCATTCTGATGGCGATTCCAATCGTGATAACGAGCAATCCCAACGTCTTGGCCGTTGGCTTACCACCGCGGACCTGGTTCGGCTTCTTACTTCTTGTCGGCATTACGGTGGGGCTCTATCGTAGTGCGACAAGTAGTGTCGCAAGGGCTTAGTACGCTGGCGTACGTAACGGTTCTGGAGATGTTGGGTCTTACGCGCGGTTTGTTCCCGTGCTCTGTCATGGAAGGGGTAGGAGGACATGGCCAAGACGGTTGCGGAAATTGCGAATAGCCTCGGTGCAGAAGTGGTGGGTGACGCATCTCAACTCATCACCGGTGTAGCATCGCTGACGCAGGCGAAGGCCGACTACGTTTCGTTCATCGATGCGCCTGAGCGAGCCGAGGCGGCACTCGCCTCGGCGGCTGGATGTTTAATTGTCCCCATCGGTGTGACATCGGATTCTAAGACGCTCATTCAGGCTAAGAACCCGAAGCTTGCCTTCGCTCGGACAGTCGCACTCTTCCAGGTCAATAAACCGTTCGTCGCAGGAGTGCATCCGTCAGCGGTCATCGGTGTTGACGTGAGCCTTGATGAGGATGTCAGGGTTGGGCCTTTTGCGGTCATTGAAGACGGGGTTTGTATTGGTGCCCGAACTAACGTAGGCCCAGGTGTCTATGTCGGGGAACAGTGCACTCTTGGCGCCGGGTGTGTACTGCATCCGAACGTCGTGCTTTACTCCGGCGTCACGATTGGTGATCGGGTTACCGTGCATGCGGGTGCAGTGTTAGGGAGTGACGGTTTTGGCTATATCGTTGATGACGGTGTCTCCCATAAATTTCCGCAAATCGGACGGTTAGAGGTTGGTGACGATGTCGAGATTGGTGCGAATACGACGGTCGACCGTGGTGCGTTGGATGCTACAGTGATACAGCAGGGCGTGAAACTCGACAACCTTGTACAGATTGGTCATAACGTGACTGTTGGGGAACACTCTATTCTGTCGGCGCAGGTTGGTGTGGCTGGAAGCGCCATTATCGAACGTGATGTCATACTGGCTGGTCAGGTCGGTGTCGCGGACCACGTTACGATCGGACGAGGCGCTCGGGTCGGCGCGCAGGCTGGTGTCTTCGCCGGAAAAAAAATTCGCCCTGAACAGATCGTCGGCGGAACACCGGCTCGACCGCTGAATGAGTGGAAGACTCAGCATGCGATGGCCAGCCGACTGACAAAGTGGAAGGCCGAATTGGAAGCGTTACGAACGCGAGTCGCCGAACTGGAAGCGAAGGTCGGTAAATCGCCATCACCAAAAATATAATCTGCTATAAATCCGAACCATATCTTTCATTTTGGGGGTTACTGAATGTCCAGTGAAACGCCGACGTATCAAGATGCGGATCTACTGTTGCGTGTATACGAACTCCGACGCGAGACTCTCATGCGTACTTCCCGAGACGCGATCAACGGTTTTTGGCCGAAAAGTTATGACGACGTGAAGGCGTACAGTGCCCCTGGTCACCCGGTAAACGCGGCTTGGCGTCAGGTCACGTCCTATTGGGAGATGGTCTTCGGTATGGCTCATCACGGCATAGTGGCTACCGACTTCTGGATCGAAAACAACGGTGAGGGGCTGTTCTTGTTTGCGAAAATCGCACCGTATCTCGACGAAATCCGAGCCGATGGTTCTCCGAGGTCATTCCTGCATCTCGAATGGGCGGCAACCCAAACCGACATGGGGAAGCAGTACTTCGAAATGCTCCAAGGCTTTGTGCAGCGGCGGCTTGCGGCCAAATAACCCGCGGGTGGTGATGAAGGCTTGGTGCGAAGCCGCCGCTCCGCGGCGCGCTAGAAAACCACAGCCGGGAGGTCGGTCGTGAAGTCTCGGTTCTTTCAGAAGTACCTACTGCCAGGCTTCGTCTTTCAGTCGCTTGTCATTGCGGGTGGTTACGGTACGGGCGTTGAGCTCGTGGAGTTCTTTCTCAGGTTTGGCCCCATTACCGGGTTACTCGCGATGGGGGTGGCAACACTTATATGGAGCGCGGTCGCGGCTTCAAGCTTTGAGCTTGCCCGACTCACCCAGAGCTACGACTACCGAACGTTCTTCACCCACTTGCTTGGGCGCGGGTGGTTTTTGTACGAAATTCTTTATTTCCTTCTAGGCTTTCTGGTGCTGTCGGTAGTTTTGGCGGCTGCGGGTGCTATTTTGCACGAGACTTTTGGGGCGCCGTCACTCGTTGGCGTGATCGGAATGATGGCTGCGATTGGCTTCCTCGCACTGCGTGGCACACCAGCAATCGAACGCTTTTTGGCGAGTTGGTCGTTTGTGCTGTACGCGGCTTACGGCATCCTTTTTGTTTGGTGCTGGTCACTGTTTGGCGATGCAATAGCGGCTGGTTTGAGAGGATCGGCAATTGACCAAGGTTGGTTGTTACAAGGCGTGAAGTACGCGGGCTACAACCTGCAGATGATCCCCGCGATTCTCTTCTGCATGCGGCATTCGGAGACGCGCAGGCAGGCTCTTGGCGCGGGCGCCCTGACGGGTCCGATCGCGATGTTACCTGGATTACTGTTCTACATATCCATGGTAGGCCAGTATCCAGCGATTTTAAGCGAGGCTTTACCAGCGAACGTACTCCTTGAGCTAGTCGGCTCCCGTGCATTTCAGGTCGTGTTCCAAATTGTTCTCTTTGGCACTTTGATCGAAACAGGAGCCGGCCTAGTGCACGCGGTCAATGAGCGGTTGGCTGCGACTTATGCAGAGCGTGGTCTCGAAATGCCTGTCCGCCTGCGTCCGGTAATCGCTATCGGGATGCTTTCCATAGGGTTCGCCCTATCAGTTCAGGTCGGGCTAAAGGACCTAATCGCCAGCGGTTACGGCACGATCACGTGGGGCTTTATCGTTGTCTTCGTCATTCCGATCCTCACGCTCGGCGTCTGGAACATCATTCAAGCGCATCACGCTTCGTTTTCTAAATACTAGTCTTCAGAGTTTGGCTCCTAACTACCACTAGGACGCTGTTGCCGATTCCAGAGTTGCTCAATTTCATCGCATGCCACGTCGAGCGGGCGATCACTACGAACTAGCGCTGCAGCGCGGTTGCAGGCCGCCGCAACCCTGGGGTTCGTAGTCAACTCCACTAGCGCTCTTGCGACAGCGGTTGCTTCGTATGCATTGGGTCGGAAAGAGCGACCCACATTAAGCCGGTAGAGGCGCTCGGCATTGTCAAATTGGTCAAAGGCCATTGGCGTGACAACTTGGGGCACACCCGCGCCAAGCCCCTGTGCCAAGGTGCCGATGCCGCCGTGGTGGACGAGCGCAAGGCAGTGAGGCAACAGCCGTCCGAGCGGTACGTAATCAGTGTGTAGAACGGTTGCTGGCAGTGTTGGAGGAATCTGTTCAGCATACGGCGTAAGCAGGACTCCTCGGTGGCCGATCAGTTTGCAAGCCATTACTGATTCTTGAAAGAACTGCCTACCATGACGCATCGCCGACCCCGGCGTGAAGACGACCGGTGGCGGTCCAGTTCGTAAGAAGCTCTCAACTGCTTCTGGAACCTCCCGTACACTACTTTCGTCGTAGCCTGGAAAACCAGTGCAAACAAGTTGTTCCGGCCAATCTGGTTGTGGTGAGGCGAACCATTCAGGGAAGAACCCAACGACTAAATCCGGGGAGTTCCACCAGACGTCGTAGAATTTTGACGCTGGGGGAAGGCCGAGTGAGCAACGGAACTGATTTGTGCCCGGTCCCACCACACGGTCGATCGCTAGATTTACTAACCTGAAGAGTGCCCGCTTAATTGGACGAGGCCACGAGTTAATCCCTTTCAGCCATGGGTGCAGCACCGGCGACTCAAATTCGCTACGGAAGCACACCGGCTGTAGCTGGATGGTGACAAGCGGCACTCCATGTGTTTCATGGGCCACACGCGCGCCGAAGGCCAGCGCTCCGGCCACGACCACGCTTTCCCTGCCTTGTAGATGATCGCAAATTAGGCGATACAGTTCTGGCGTTGTCTCGACGATTTTCCGAGCGATAATTTCGACACCCTTACGAGGGTGCCAGATATCGGGATTCCGTGTGACACTGTCGAACTCTTCAGCAGTGCCACACCGCACGAACTTGAAACCCATACGGCGGACTAGCGGCTCGAAGGAATCGTTCACAATTACTGACACGGCATGTCCGCGCGTTGCGAGTGCCGCACCCAGTCCCATGAACGGGTGAACGTCTCCGGCGCTACCTACCGGAACGAGTAGGACATGCATTGTTGACAGGTCGAAGATTCGTCAGGCGTAGTGAGCAAGCGCTTGCTCCGCTGCACTTACATAGTGGCCGCCGAAGAGGTTCGCGTGTACCAGTAGTGGATAAACTTGATAAAGCGGTACTCGGTCGGATGCCCCGGCTGCTAATGGCAGCACCTCATTGTATGCGCGGTCGAACCGCTCACTCGGAGTGCCGAATAACTTCAACATAGCTAGGTCGATTTCTCGATGGCCCCCGTAGGCTGCGGGATCAATGATGCAGGGACTTCCGTTGTCGTCCGTGTGCAGATTCCCAGTCCAAAGGTCTCCGTGCAGCCGAGCGGGAGGCTCTTCCGAACCAACAAGGTCAGGCAGGCGAGTCAAAAGTGACCCGAAAGTCTGTGTCCAGGTAGTTGGGGCGACCCCACGGTCTACAGCAAGACGGACCTGTGGTTCGATTCTCCGGACGCCATAGAATTCTGCCCAGGTTGCGCACATCGCGTTATCCTGAGCCAGCGTACCGATGAAGTTGTCATGGTTCAGACCGTAGCCGTCTGCACCACTCGCGTGGAGCCTGGCGAGTCCGTGTCCGAGTTGCTCAGCGAAATCAGAGGCTGGCGAAGCCGAAGTGATGAACTCGAGTGCTAGGAACGCCGGTGATGAGTTTGCGCTGTCGCTCACAGCCAGCACCCTCGGCACCCGAATCGCCTCAGCGTTGTTCAACCAAGCTAAACCGAGTGCTTCAGTCGGAAACATCCTCGGGTCGGCTCGAGGATTTGTCTTAACAAAGACTTCACGTTGATCATCGAGTCTTACAGCGAAGGCATTATTAATGCTGCCACCGGTTAGTTGATGTGTTGAGGCAATGCCGGATCCGAGTGCCTGCGCCACCGCTCTTTGAGTATCGACCTGCATGGTAATCAGCCAAGCTGATACCGTGCACGGATCGTTGTGAGTAAACCCTTACAGGCCCTCTCACACATGTCGAACACGTCATCAAACCCTCTGGGTCCACCGTAATAAGGGTCAGGCACCTCTGCGTTGGCTGGAGCGGTGGGATCGAACTCGCGTAAGAGATGGACCTTGGCTTCTGTTGCACTATTGGGCGCAAGGCGAAGTAAGTCCTGACGATTATTGGAGTCCATTGCGATCACGTAGTCGAATGTTGAAAAATCTTCAGCGGTGAATTGGCGTGCGAGGCTATTGAGTTGGACTCCTCGAGCTTCGGAAGTCTTCTTAGCCCGCAAGTCTGGAGGGGAACCCACGTGATAAGCGCCTGTGCCAGCACTATCGACTTCAATTTGGTCGTCCAAGTGAGCGCCGTGAATCAGCGATTTCATGATGGACTCCGCGGTCGGCGAGCGGCAGATGTTCCCGAGGCAGACAAAGCAGATTCTGGCCATCTTACATTCCAGAATACCGGATCTTCTGCCACGATATAATCTTAGCGTTTCTGTATGTTTGGGCTTCGGCCGAAAGTATATGCGTCGTAGACACTTATCGAGCCGCATGACGTTGTGGTGGTGTTTAATCCAAGATTCGGATCCACAAGGCTGTGGGGTGAACGAGCATGGGGCAGCAAAAAATGAGGAAAATCTCTAGGCGTACCGCGATTGGTGAAGTTAGTGCGGCGTTAGGGGCTGTGGCGATCGCTCCGGCGATCGTTTCGGCTCAGGGTCGCATTGTACGAAATGGTCAGTTGAAGCAATCGGTCTCGCGTTGGCCCTACATCGATATTCCATTTCCCACGTTCTGCGAAGCGGTGGCCGAGATGGGACTACCGGCGATCGATCTTTTGGAAGAAAACGAATGGGACATTGCTGCCGAGTACGGTCTGATTTGCTCGATGGGGTATGGCGGTGGCGGTACAATCGAAGATGGCCTAAACGTACGCGCAAACCACGACGAAATCGTCACCAACCTTCAACAGGCGATGCCACGCGCGGTTGAACGAAAAGTGCCGAACCTTATTACATTCTTCGGCAACAGGCGCGGCATGGGTGATCCTGAGGCTATTCGTAACTGCGTAGACGGTTTACGTCGGCTGGCGCCTTCGGCGGAGGAGCACGGTATTACGATATGTGTCGAGTTACTCAATAGTAAGGTTGATCACCCAGACTATCAGGGTGACCGTACGCCGTTCGGTGCCGAGATTATTCGTCGGGTGGATTCACCGCGTGTCAAGTTACTGAACGACATTTACCACATGCAGATCATGGAAGGTGATGTCATCCGGACAATTCGAGACAACGCTGAGAGTATTGCGCATTACCACACAGGCGGTGTACCAGGACGAAACGAGTTGGATGAGAACCAGGAGTTACAGTGGCCAGCGATTTGTCGAGCAATCGTTGAGACAGGCTTCGACGGGTATGTTGCACATGAGTTTAAACCGACACGCGACCCTTTGACTTCGCTACGTGAGGCCGTAGCGCTCTGTGACGTATGAGCTAGCGTTTTGAGTTGTTCCTCCTATAGCGTGATATTGATTACGGGAAAACACGAAAGTTGCGGGGCGTGTGATCAGGGTGATGTTCGGTCACAGACGGTTCGCCTAAAGCAAGCGATGCAGGACTACTAATGCCGAGGATTCACCCCGCCGCACACGTCGATTCTGAGGTCGAGTTAGCCGACGACGTCATTGTTGGCCCAGGCGCTGTAATTGAGAGGGGAGTAAGGATAGGGCGAGGTTGCCAAATCGGCCCACATGCGGTGGTACATTGCGGCACGACCTTAAATGAGGAAGTCTATGTTTCGGTAGGAGCTGTAATCGGGGGCGTGCCACAGGATCTAAAGTTTAAGGGTGGTGCTAGTGGCGTGGAGATCGGTCCGCGGACAGTAATCCGAGAATATGTCACGGTCCATCGATGCTCGACGCCTGGCGCGGTGACCCGCGTAGGTGCTGAGTGCATGTTGATGGCGACAAGCCACGTGGCTCACGATTGCACACTCGGAGATAGGGTGGTTCTCGCCAACGGAGCCAACTTGGGTGGTCACGTCACAATCGGTGACGCCGTTTTCGTGTCAGGGCATGCACAAATACATCAGTTCATTCGGGTCGGCACACTTGTGATGATCGGCGGCGGATCGAAAGTAATTAAGGACCTACCGCCGTACTGTGTTGCTGATGGGCACCCGGCGCGTCTCTTCGGAGTGAACGTTATCGGTCTGCGCCGAGCAGGCCTTGGTGTTGAGGAAATAGGTCAAATCAAAGAGGCCTATCGCGTGCTTTTCGCGTCAGGGGTGAAATTGCAGGATGCGCTGGCCACACTTGACATGCTAAGTAGTGACGGAAATTCACGTGGTGCTGAGTTGGCGGTATTTGTCCGTAAGTCAGAACGTGGCATAGCGCGGCCCAACCGCGGGAGACACGAGTTGCCGGACGATTAGCCATCGCTTGTTCTGTTCGCCAACGAGTAGAAGGCAAGAAGTTACGGTGGGGGCTACAGCTTCAATAACTGCGTGGGTGGCGGTAGCCATCCGCGATGCAACGGGTTGAACGCAAACAATGCAATCAGTTGACTACCAGCTTGCTACGACTGTTCTCCAGGATCTTGTTCGCATTCCCTCTGTCAATCCTGACCTTGTGCCTGACGCTGACGGTGAAGCCAAGATCGCTAACTACATCGCCGACACACTGGATGGATGGGGACTGGAGGTCCAGGTTCGAGAGATTGCTGAGGGAAGGCTTAACGTCATCGCGACGCTGGAAGGTGCTGGTACTGGTCGGACGCTTCTTTTCAACGGTCATATGGACACCGTCGGTGTAGAGGGGATGGCAGAACCGTATTCCGGTGAGGTGCGCGATGGGAGGCTTTACGGTCGCGGTGCCATCGACATGAAGGGGTCCCTCGCTGCGACGATGGCGGCCACCAAAAGTCTCATTGACAGTGGGATTACGCTTCGAGGGAGCGTCATCTTTACATACGTGGCCGATGAGGAATATGCGAGCATCGGCACAAGCGCGATAGCTGATGATATCCGCCAGGGCCGGTTACGACGTCCTGATGGGGCAGTGAATACTGAGGCGACCGGATTACGGGTCGGCATCGGTCACAAAGGGTTTACATGGCTTGAGGTTGTAACGGAGGGTAAGGCTGCGCATGGCTCTAGGCCAGACCTTGGCGTCGACGCAATCGCGCAAATGGGAAAGCTGCTTGTGGAGGTTGATCGACTACAGGAGCAACTGGCTGCGGGGGACCAACACTCGTTACTCGGCGCTGGTTCAGTGCACGCTTCACTCGTCAATGGTGGTCGTGAGATGTCGTCGTATCCCGCCCGCTGCACGCTGAGGCTTGAGCGCCGCACTGTCCCATCGGAATCAGCCGATAGCGTTGCTGAGGAGATTGAAGAGATTATTTCTCGTCTCTCTACCGAAGACCCAGCCTTCCACGCCAGTTCCAGGGTTATGTTGGTGCGCAATCCATGGCAAGCCGACCCACGGTCCCAAATCGTGAAGACGACCGCTGCAGCCATCGAAGCGGTCACAGGTGCGCCGTCCGCGACGATGACGCAGACAGGCTGGCTCGACTCTGCACTTTTAGGTGACGTCGGCATTCCCACCGTTATCTGCGGGCCAAGCGGAGAAGGACTTCACTCTGAAGTCGAATCGATTGATGTCACTTCCCTCGGTACATGCACAGAAATCTACGCGGAAATCATCCGACGGTTTTGTGCTTAGACTTGTAAATCACCGCCATCATCCCGGGGACGCGAGATTCGCGCCCTCTGCTTTGCCCGTGGTTGGCGCCTAATTACCCACGGTTGCGAAGCACTCGATTTCAAGTGCTGCTCCGAGTGCGAGTCCAGTGGAGCCGAAGGCACTACGCGCCGGGAGATGCTCAGGAAAGAAGGTGACGTAAACTTCATTCATTGCCGGCCATTGGTTCATGTCTTCCATGAAGACGCTGCACTTGACCACGTGGTTCATAGATGAGCCGGCCCTCTCGAGGACGTTGCGGATGTTTTCGAGTGTCTGCCGTGTTTCTGCTTGAACTCCTCCTTCTGCCAGGCCACCGCCCGGCACGGTGCCGAGCTGACCCGAGAGGTAAAGCATGTTGTCTACCCTGACGTAAGGTGAGAAGGGTAGCCCCCCCTGGGCGGCGGCGTATTCGACCTCCGGACCGGAGCGTTGAGCGCGAGCCGTGAACGAACCAAGCGCAACCGAAAGCACGACGATAACGATCATAAATGCACGGATAGACGAGGTCATCTTGAAAAGGCTCCTTGGTTGATGGAAAAGAATAACTGGCGACCAGGTTAATCAAACGCCAAATGAGGGCTTGAAATCAAGTGACTGTTTGGGTGACCCGGACTATCTACTGTCTTGGTTGTTCCGCTCCAAGACCCCTTGTCTGGACCAGCACTCCAGGCGTTTGGAGCCTTGATAGAATGCCGACGGCTACTCTTGGCTCACATGGGTTCTGACGTACTCAGTCGGCTCGAAGACCCCAAAATCGATGCAGCGATCGACGGTCAGGTCATCACACTATAGCTATAGAATGATGTCATGACCCCACCAACTAAGGGTTCCCCGGGCGTGTCGGGCAGCCCAGATAAGGACACGGGCTCAACCCAGCCGCTCGATTTCATCCGTACGATCGTTGCCGCCGATCTCGTCAATCAGAAACATGACGGTCGTGTAGCGACTCGGTTTCCGCCTGAACCCAACGGTTACCTCCATATCGGCCACGCCAAGTCAATCTGCTTAAATTTTGGGGTCGCAGTGGACTATAGGGGCACGTGCAACGTGAGGTTTGATGACACGAACCCTGCGAAAGAAGACGTTGAATACGTTAATGCTATTCAAGACGATATCCGTTGGCTTGGTTTTGATTGGGGTAAACACCTTCACTATGCCTCGGACTATTTTGAGCGACTGTATGGCTATGCTGTGCGGCTCATCGAACGGGGTAAAGCTTACGTCGATGACCTCAGTACTGAGCAGATCCGCGAATACCGCGGTACGCTGATCGCGCCGGGTCGGAAGAGCCCATATCGGGATCGATCAGTTGAAGAGAACCTGGACTTGTTTGCCCGAATGCGCGCCGGCGAATTTTCGGACGGGTCGAAGGTGCTGCGCGCCAAGATTGACATGGCATCCGGCAACATCAATATGCGTGATCCGACCTTGTATCGAATTCGACGTGCAATCCACCATCGGACGGGTAACCAGTGGTGCGTCTACCCGATGTACGACTTCACGCACGCGTTGTCGGATTCGATAGAAGGGATCACACATTCGCTGTGCACGCTCGAGTTTGAGGATCACCGACCGCTCTACGATTGGGTGCTTACTGAGACCGAGGTGACATGTCACCCTCAGCAGATCGAATTTGCCAGATTGAATCTGTCCTATACGGTACTCAGTAAACGCCAGCTCCTAATGCTGATTGAGAAGGGGCTGGTTTCTGGCTGGGATGACCCGCGCATGCCGACCCTGGTGGGGATGCGTCGCCGAGGGCTCCCGCCGAAAGCCATCCGTACGTTCTGTGACCGGATCGGAATGGCCAAGCGGAAGAACGTAGTCGATGCTGCTGTACTCGAGCATGCTGCACGGGAAGAACTCAACCAAACATCGCCTCGCGTGATGGCTGTCCTACGGCCACTCAAGGTTGTAATCCAGAACTACCCGGAAAACAAAATAGAAGAGGTCGACCTTCTTAACAACCCTGAAAACCCTGATGCCGGTACCCGTAAGGTACCGTTTTCTCGGGTTTTGTATTTGGAACGTGATGATTTCTCTGAGGATCCGCCAAAGAAGTTTTTTCGTTTGGCACCTGGTCGTGAAGTCCGTCTCCGAGGTGCCTACTTTATTACTTGCGTCGATGTTGTAAAGGATGGTCAGGGTGAGATTGTTGAGCTACGGTGCACCTACGACCCAACCACTCGCGGCGGGTCGTCTCCAGACGGCCGAAAGGTGAAGGCCACGTTACATTGGGTTTCAGTCGAGCAAGCCCTAACGGTTCAGGTACGGCTGTACGACCGTCTGTTTGTCGATGAACATCCTGGGGAACACCGCGATTTTCTTGAGGCGATCAATCCTAGTTCCCTAGAAGTAATCAACACGTGCCGCGTTGAGCCGAGCGTGGCGTCTATGACATCGGGAGACCGATGCCAGTTCGAACGTCTTGGCTATTTCTGCGTTGATCCAGATTCTTCGGACGGTCAGCTCGTGTTCAATCGCACCGTGTCACTACGCGATGTGTGGGCGAAGATTGCGCGGACGATGAAGGCGGGTGGTTAGGTAGCACTCACTATGTGGTAATCCCGCTGAGGTTTGAGGGTGAACTCCAATGACTAGTTTTCTACTTTTTGCTGTACTCGTGGGCCTCGCACTGCCTTTGCAGGCGGGCATCAACTCGCAGCTTCGCACTCACATCGGTCACCCGCTGTGGGCCGCGTTCATTTCCTTTGGTGTCGGCACCTGCATACTGGCTTTAATGTTGGCTGTAAGTCGTGTCGGATTGCCGGCGGCCGGGTGGATCGGCCGCGCACCCTACTGGCATTGGACAGGCGGTCTGCTCGGTGCGACTTTCGTTACATCGGCGGTCGTGTTGGCACCCCGATTGGGTGCGGCTACCTTGGTCGCCGCGGTTGTGGCCGGCCAGATGGTGGGCTCACTTCTCCTCGATCACTATGGTGTCGTCGGCTACCCGCAGCACTCGTTAGGCATCGAGCGCGTTATAGGCGTGATGCTGGTTATGACTGGCGTCGCGCTTATTCAATACCGATGAGATTCCTGGAAGCACCTAATAGAATTATTTCTACCGAAGCTGTTATCTCGGCATAGCCAACGTGCAGGCACGCTAAACCCAATCGACTGAGAGGACATGCCAGAAACCATTTTTTCAGTGCAGTTGTTCGCTACCTGTCTAGTGGATGCGATTCGGCCAGCTGCTGGTTTAGCAACACTTCGCTTACTCGAACGGCTCGGCGTAAAGGTCATCGTGCCAAGCGGCCAGACCTGTTGCGGCCAACCGGCGTTCAACTCAGGGTGTCTTACTGATGCGCGGGCGATGGCGCGTTACACGATCGACCTATTGGAGAAATCACCGGTGCCGATTGTCGTGCCTTCTGGGTCGTGCAGCGACATGATCGTGCACCGATATCGTGAACTACTTGCTGACGATCCGGCGTATGCTTCGAAGGCTGAGCGTGTAGCTGCGCGTACATACGAGCTTAGTCAGTATCTCAGCGATGTACTGAAGGTCCAGGACGTTGGTGCGCAATGCCGACGGACGATTACCTACCACCCCTCGTGTCATCTATTGCGTGGCCTCGGCGTTCGTTCGGCGCCGTCCCAACTACTCGACAGCATTGCCGATGCGCGGTGTGTGAGCCTCCCCGGTGCTGAAGACTGTTGTGGCTTTGGTGGCACATTCGCTGTGAAGATGGGAGAACTTTCAAGCGCCATGCTCAACCGGAAGCTCGACGCGATCGTGGAGTCCGGGGCTGACACCGTCGTTGCTTGTGATGTTGGGTGCTTGATGCACATTGAGGGTGGACTGAAGCGTCGTGGCTCGAATGTTGTGGTCCGACATCTCGCCGAGGTCTTGGTGGAATCCGAATGAACTCACCGCTGATGTCGTTTCAACAGCGGGTGTCGCATGCGCTGGCAGATGGTCAGCTCCGCGTCGCACTCGACCGAACGACTGAACGCTTCACGTTGAAACGAGTTGCTGGATTAGCATCGCTTCCTGATGCTGATGTAGTCCGTGACCGTGCTCGGAGCATCCGCCTACACACGCTGTCTAGGCTCGACGAGTATTTGGAACAATTCGAAGCTAATGTCACGTCAGTAGGAGGACAGGTGCATTGGGCCTCCGATGCGCAGGAGGCGAACGAGATCGTTCTCGACCTTGCCAGGTCGCGCTCGGTTAAGCGCGTCGTCAAATCAAAGTCGATGGTGAGTGAGGAGATTGAGCTCAACCAGGCGTTGATCAGTGGTGGTCTTGACGTTGTCGAGTCGGACCTCGGCGAATACATCATCCAACTTGCGGGTGAAACGCCATCCCATATCATCGCGCCGGCCGTGCACAAGACGCGCGAGCAGATCGGCCAATTACTGGCGGACAAGTTGGGCGTGCCGATGACTGACGATCCGGTTGAAATGACGGCGACCGCTAGATCCGCGCTGCGCGACGTATTCTTGCAATCTGAAATGGGAGTAAGCGGCGTTAATTTTGGCGTAGCTTCGACGGGCTCGCTGGCAATTGTGACAAATGAAGGTAATGCATCACTGACCGTTACTGCCCCCCGTATTCATGTGGCGATGATGGGTATTGAGCGTGTCGTCCCAACGCTCGATGACCTTGCGGTAATGCTGCTAGTCCTTGCGCGTTCTGCGACTGGACAGAAGTTAACGGTTTACACGGATCTACTCACTGGGCCGCGCCGCGGGGACCCCGATGGTCCGGAGGAGTTACATGTTGTACTGCTGGACAACGGACGTAGCCGGCTCATCGGGACCGAGGTTGGTGAGGTCCTAGCGTGCATCCGGTGTGGTGCCTGTTTGAATGCCTGTCCGGTCTATCAGCAGATTGGCGGGCATGCCTACGGCAGCGTATATTCAGGGCCGATCGGTGCCGTGCTCACACCAAGCCTCGACCGGGAAGGACCGTGGCACGAACTCCCTGAGGCCAGCTCGTTGTGCGGCGCCTGCCGCGAGGTCTGCCCGGTCCGGATAGACATCCCGCGGATGCTACTAGCGCTTCGCGCCGAGACCGTTCGCTCTGGCAAGGCCAATCAGTGGGTTCGAATTGTTTTCTGGTTATATCGAATTGCGGCCACGAAACCTTGGTTATTCAGGTGTGGCGTGTCGGTGGTACGCCAGTTGACGAGGATGTTCTTCGTTAACGGCTGGCTGCTCCGATTGCCGTCGCCACTGTCAAGCTGGACGCAGTCCCGGGAGTTTCCGGTGATTGCCAGTCGTACTTTTAGCGAAGAGATGCGTGATCGTGAAGAGGGCAGTGGAGATGAATGAAAGCCGGGGTGCGATCTTAGAACGAATCAGGTCGGGTCGGTTGGGAGTGTCGGTGGAGTCTCGACCGGCCCCTCCGATGCCTATTCCTACGAAGGATTCGTCGA
>ERZ651768.773-NODE-773-length-23715-cov-10.967002_pt1 | contig 23715 bp, 16 predicted proteins | sample MGYA00514754_ERZ651768 | MGnify/ENA metagenome assembly ERZ651768
CGGTTGTTGATCTATGGCGACTACGACGTGGACGGCGTCAGCTCCACGGCGTTGCTCGTGGAGGTGTTGACCGAGCTCGGCTGGACGGTAAAGCCGTACCTCCCCGGCCGCTTCGACGACGGCTACGGCCTGAGCGAGGTATCCCTCGAGAAATGCCTCGAGCAGTTCAAGGCCGACATCGTGCTCGCCGTCGATTGTGGCTCCACCGCTGTCAAGGCCATCGAGTTTCTCAATGACAAAAAGATCGATGTCCTGGTGCTGGACCATCACCAGGTCAGCACACCGCCGCCCGAGCCGTTCGCCATGGTCAACCCCCAGCTCAGCGACGATTACCCGAACTTCCAAGAGCTATGCTCCGTCGGCCTCGCCTTCAAGCTCGCACACGCGCTCGTCAAGCGCGGCCGCCAGGAGGGGCTGCAAAAGGAGCGCGACCTCGACCTCAAGAAATACATCGATCTCGTCGCGCTTGGCACCGTGGCCGACCTCGTCCCATTGACCGGTGAGAATAGAAAACTGGTCCACTCCGGCCTCGAGCAGCTCGGCGAGACCACCCGACCCGGGCTCATCGCCCTCAAGAAAGTAGCCAACGTCTCCAAGCCGGTCACCGTGTTCAATGTCGGGTTCCACCTTGGCCCACGACTCAACGCCGCCGGCCGGATGGACAACCCGGATGCAGCGCTGAACCTCCTGATCGCCAAGGACCGCTACGAGGCCGATAAAGCCGCCGACACCCTGGACAACTACAACCGCGAGCGCCGGGAGATCGAGCGCGACATCTCCACACAGGCCGTGGAGAGCGTCCGCCAGCGGTTCGACCCGGGGGAGGATTTCGTCATCGTCGAGGGCAACATGGAGTGGCATCTCGGTGTCATCGGCATCGTCGCCTCCCGCGTCATGCGCGAATTCTACAGGCCCACCTTCATCCTCGCCAGCGACGGTGACGGCTGGAAAGGCTCCGCCCGAAGCATCGAGGGCTTCGACCTTGCCGAGGCCATGCGCAGCTGCGACGACCTTCTGAATGACCACGGCGGACACGCCATGGCCGCCGGCGTCTCCGTCAAGCCTGGCCGGCTCGACGCCTTCCGCGAACGCATCAATGAGATCGCCAAAAAAATCATCACGCCTGAAATGTTCCAGCCACCGCTCAAACTCGACGCTGGGACCGGCCTCTCAGAGTTGACACTCTTGCACATCGAGGAAATGAGCCAACTCGAGCCGATTGGCCAAGGCAATCCAGAGATCCAACTCCTCGTCCCCGAACTCACCCTGTCGAGTCCCATTTACCGCATGGGGCGCGACAAACAACACGCCAAGTTTTGGGTGACCGACAATCACGATGCCTCCGAAGTCCTTGCGTGGAACCTCAAGCCCGAAGACGAGCCGAAAGACACCTTCGACATCGCCGTCGCTCCGCAGATCAACGACTTCAACGGCCGTCGCTCCGTCCAGCTAAAACTCATCGACTGGCGCCCTGCCAAAGACTGACCCGCGCTTGGCCAAGCGGCTAGATTTCCACGCTGGCCATTTTGCGGATACCGGCCCGTAACGGCAGCCAGCCGAGCAGGAACGAGCCACCAAGAAACACCGCCCACCCGAGCCAGAATAACACTGTCGAGCTGCCACCGAACGCCCAGCGCGACGTTGCCGCCATCAGGCTCAGCATGCCGACGATGTAGAGGAAACTAAGAACAAGGCAGAGCGTGCCGCCAAAGCCGCTGACGATCTTGCTCGGGTTATCCTCGCGGAAGTTCGGGTACACCGCGCCGAGGCCCACCGCCAGCGCGTTGAGGGTGAACGCCATCACGCCGATGGTCAGCGTGAAGTATAAAACGCGCCCAGGCGGAATTGAGAGCATCGCGCACGACGCCCCCACAAGCGCCATCGTCACGCCCATCGACACGGCGGTGGAAAAGAGGAACTTGGCCATGAGCGTGCGGCGCATCCCGAGCGGCGCCATGCCGATGATCCAGATGCGTTTGCCCTCGAGCGAGATTTGAGGGAACACAAACCGCGTCGTCAGCGTGGCAAGGTTCAGTGCGCATGCACCGAGGTTCAGATACGAGGTGAGGTCGATCCAAAAGTCGCTCGTCAGCCGGTGCGAGAAGTGCCGCAGGTTCACGATGTACGCGATCAGCAGGCCAAGCAGAATCAGCGACTGACCCCACTGTGTTGCGTCCCGCCAAAAGGTGCGGATGTCCTTCACGATCAGCGCCCGCGTGTCGCCGCGGCCCCACCACAGTAGCTTGGCCAGGCGGTCGAGCAGTCTGGGCGTGAACGCTGCCTGGCCAAGCGCCGGTTTGTGTTTCCAAAATTTCCAGCCGACCGCCGTTCCGCCTCCCCGGCTGTTCACCGCTGAGAGTGCGCCGTAAAAAATGCCGCCCGTGCGGGTCGAGGCGAGATAGCCGAAAAACAGCGTGTGGCTCAGCAAAACCAAGCCGAAGAAAAAAGTACCCATCAACGCGCCCTCAACCCACTGAGTGATCCCGCTCGACACCCAGTAGCTTGGGAGAAACGGGAACAACGAAAACCGCGTGCGCGCCAGCAGGCGGTCGACGACATCGAGTACGCGCGTCTCAAGCATCTCGTCGGTCACCGTCTCCGGCTGCAACCACGAGCTGGCAACGACGATCAGCACGATCACCGCCAGCACGACGGCAACCTGAAACGCCAGCCGATCCACCCAGCGCGCCAGTCCCAGCGCCGCCCAACTGCCGAGGATGGCCGGCAGCACGACGAACAACGCCACAAACAACGGCGTCACGAGGTAAAAATGCCATGGCGCATTGTAGATTGCGCCGTACGCGGCCACCAGTGGCGCGATCAGGAACAAAAACGCCCACGACGCCAGGATACCGGATTCGAACACCTTCCACCGGTAAACGACCTGGCGCGGCACCGGCAACGACAACAGGAACTGGGTTTCCTTGTTTCGAAACAGGTTGGTGAAGTTGATGATGACGTTGCTGAGCAGCAGCAGCAAAAACAGGAACGCGAACAGCAGGAACATCATCCGCTCGATCAGCACCGGCCCCAGCCCGGGAAAGCCCGAGGTGAATTGCAGTCCCTTGTGAAACAACCAGTACGCCAGCCAGGCATAGCCCACGACGAACAGGCCCATGAGGGATGCATGCAGCCGTGAACGCGCTACCGCCGACTTGAGCCGCCGCCAGTTTTGCATATGGTTGACCCCGGCCAACAGTCGCCAATGCGGGATGGGCTTCGCGCCGTTCATGCGTTGTCGGTGGTAAGCGCCAGGAAAATCGACTCGAGCCTGTTGTCCCGGTTCGCTGCCTGCAGTTCCTCGTGCGACCCGACAGCGACGAGCCGGCCCTGATGCATGATGCCGATGCGGTCTGCCATCTCCTCGGCAACGCTGAGTTGATGAGTGGAGACAAACACCGTCACGCCGGCGTCGGCCTGTTCACGCAGGATGTCCTTGAGAACGCGGGTGTGATGCGGGTCGAGCCCGACCATCGGCTCGTCGAACACGACGACCTCCGGCGAATGCATCAGCGCAGAGACGATAGCCACGCGCTGTTTGGTCCCATGCGAAAGGTCCTCGATCGGCTTGGTCAGGAATTCGCCGAGGTTAAACCTCCCGGTAAGGCGCTCGGCTTCGGCCTGCATCGCTCCATCCTCCATCCCGAACAGCTTGCCGGTGAACTGGAAAAACTCAGTCGGCGTGAGCTTGTCGTAGAGGAAGGGAAAGTCCGGCACATAAGCCATGCGGCGGCGCGCCTCGATCGGGCTGGAACCGATGTCGAATCCACAAATCCGCACCGAGCCGCTCGTCGGTTTCATCAGTCCGGCCATGACCTTGATGGTAGTGGTTTTACCGGCGGCGTTCGGGCCGAGAATGACGAAAAACTCCCCTGCTGGCACGGTCAGGCTGATATCAGCGACAGCCCTTAAATCGCCGAATTGTTTGGTTAATTGATCGATTTCGATCATTTTAAGCTGCTTTTTCGCAGTGGGATGTTTTCGTTGGTGAACTCCAGTTGGCCGGGAAATTTAACCTGTAAAACCTCGCCCACACGGCTCACCAAAATCGTCACCACACGATCGCCGGGAAGGCTGGCCTCGATGCGATAAATACGGACGCGCGTGCTGCCAAACCGTACGGCGTCGTTGTAGGCGGCCCAATCGAGGCCTAGCGCAATTGGCTCGCCGGCCGCTTGGCCTAGCGGGACACTGGGCAGCAGCAACGGCTTGAGCAACGGCGCAACAAGCGGCCCAGCGAATTGCTCGGCCAATGCGACCGGGTTGCGCAACTGGCCAAGCGGCGTCGTACGTTCCCATTGGCCAAGCACTCCATCGTGTTTCACAGTCAGCATTCGGTTGGTTGCCGACGCCGCAAACTCCCAAGTGCTCGGCGGCAGATCAATCGTGGTGTTGACGCTCTGCCAATCCAGACCGGCATCCAGCGTCGAGCGGAGGGTGAATCGCAACTTCCCTTGCAGTGACTCGACATTGAGCCGTCCATCCAGCACGAGGGTGTAGCCCTTGATCGACTCGACACGGCCGGCTGGCTGGTTGGTGCCACCGAAGTAAACCTCATCGGGGATAATTTCCCAACGGATGAAGCCAAGCGACCGGCCGTTTTGGGACACCCGCAGGTTGGAGGCGTCGGGTGCATTGAAGATTTTGTCGAGCACCACGTCGTTGGAGACGCGGCTGCCGCGGCCGGTATCGCCGTACTCGGCGCGCCAGAGGAGCGCATTCATCACCAACCAAAACAGGAGGATGACTGGAAAGGCCAACCGACGCACGGCGTTAGATTACGGGGTACGCTTGGGCGGGATGTAAACGGTTACCCCCGGCTTCAGGTCGCGGGAGTTTCGCATCAGGCGCGAGTTGGCGGCCTTGAGGACTGCGAACGGGACGCCGTACTGCCGGGAAATGCTGTAAAGGCTCTCGCCCGGCTTCAGCGTGTGGGTCCGGGTTTGGCTGGATCGGCTGCCGTAATTGGGCCGCGGCGGCGTGCGCGGGTTGCTGGGATTCACGGAGGGCGGCGGGCCACCGGCCGCCACGGCGACCTCCGGCACGTCGCTGCCGGCCTGCTGCAAACGACCCCGCATGGCCTGGACCTGGCTCTTGAGGTGGCTGTTCTCGCTGCTGGCCTTGGCCAACTGCGTGCGCAGCGTGTGGATGGCATTGATCTCCGAGGGCGGGATTGGCGCCATGGCGATGTCTTTGGCGATCTCTTTTTTGCAGGCCCTGATGAACCCCTCAATGTTGCCGGCGTGGCGGGAGTCCCGCTGCAACTCGAGATGCCGCTGGAAATGGTAGCAAGCCGAGACGTAGTTGTTTTTTTCGTTGCTGGGCTCGTAAAAAATCAGCCCCAGTTCGAAATGGGCGGCGGCGTTGCCCGGGTTGTTTGCGAGCGCCTCGCGGAAGGAAAGCACCGCCCCGTCAATATTCTTGCGGGCCAGGCGGCTTTTGCCCCGGACAAAATCGGGGTCGTCCTCCAGCCGGGACTGGCTCCCGCTCGTTGGATTGCAGCCGATGGCACCAACAACCAGCGCTGCCGGAGTCAAAACCCGCCCCAAAACGGACCAAAATTTCATCGGCAAAGAATTAAACAGGAAACCGTCGGGAAGGCAACCTCTGTTCACGCCAAAAACAAATTGCCACTACACGCTTTTTCTTCGATGGCCAAGCCATTACACTCCGGCCCGTGCTGCGCAGGGTCAAGTCATCCGAACTTCTTCCATCCTGGGCGTTTCCCATCATCGGGATCGTGTTGCTAACCGGCGCCCTTCTTTTGTTGCTGGCACTCCAAACGTTTGATGCGGGTGATCTCGCCTCGAACAAGACACCCCCGAACGACCCACCCGAGAACGCCATCGGGACCGCGGGGGCACGCACCGCCGACATCGCTTTTTTCCTGACCGGCTACGCGGCGCACATGATCCCTTTTTTGCTGATTATATTCGGCGTCAGTCTCGTCACGCCCTACCTGGGTCACCTGCGCCACAAATGGAAGGGCTGGGTGGCCGCACTGGTTTACATGGTCAGTGTTATGGGCCTATTGGAGGTCTACAAGGATGGATTCAAGGGCCTGATCGACTCTCACGGCATGCCCAGCCTGGGCGGTATTTTTGGGATGGGCATTCATTTTCTGTTCCAATGGTTTGGTGTCATCGGCTCGACCATCATCTACTCCGCCCTGCTGCTCTCCAGCCTCTATTTCCTGACCAACCTCCAGCCGGTTGAGCTTTGGCACTGGACAGTGGACACGTGGGAGAACTGGCGCGAACGCCTGGCCGATCCCGGCTTGGCAACCGGCGGCCCTTCCCAAAAAACAATCAAACGCAAAACCAAACGCCTCGAGCGCGATCTGGTCAGGCAGAAGAAGGCGATCAAGCAGGAGATCGGCCAAGCTGCCGCGGAACTGGAAGCAGACCAAGGCCTCGGCGCCGACCTCAAGCCGATCCCCGAGCCGACCGTTCGCGACCTGAGCGTCTCCGGCAAGAAGCGCCGGAAGAAAGCCGAAGAGGAGGCAGAACCGGATCCGGACGAAGTCGAGATGGGCGAGGTGATTTCGGCCCAGGAGGTCAAGGCGTCCACCGAGGAGCAACCCACCGAAACCGATACGCCCGACACTGAGGAACCGCAATCGGAGGAATCAAGCGAACCGACCGAGCATGAGGCAGCCAACACCGCCGATATCCTTGGCCAGACGGAGCCGGACGAAACCCAGCCCGACAAGGAAAAGGAGACCGACGCGCCACCCAAGCTCAAGTTGCCCAAGCGCCGAGCCAAGACCAAGGGAGCGACGGCTCTGGCCAAGACACCAAAGGTCGATGGCTACAAGCTGCCGAAGTCACAGGTGCTCGATGAGCCGGATGCGCCGAGCGCCCCCACCGAGACCCGCGAACAACTCCTTGCCAACGCCCGACTGCTCAAGGACACCCTGGAGCAGTTCAAGATTGAGGTCAACGAGGGGGACATCACCAAGGGGCCGACCATCACCCGCTACGAACTGCATCCGGCCCCGGGTGTCAAACTTGAGCGAATCACCGGCTTGGCCAACAACATCGCCGCCGCCATCAAGGCTGAGCGAATCAACATCCTCGCCCCGGTGCCCGGCCGCAACACTGTTGGCATCGAGGTCCCCAACCTTATCAAGACCAAGGTGCTGTTCCGCGACATCGTCGAGTCGCCGGAATGGAGAAACTCTCGAGCAAAAATTCCCCTTGCCTTGGGCAAGGACGTTTACGGCAAGCCGATCGTCGCCGACCTGGCCGAGATGCCACACCTGCTCATTGCCGGCGCCACTGGTTCGGGCAAATCAGTCTGCATCAACTCCATGGTCGCATCGCTCCTATTCCGCTTTACACCGGAGGAACTTCGCTTCGTCATGATCGACCCCAAGGTGGTCGAGTTGCAGCTTTACAACGGCCTCCCTCACCTCGCCGCGCCGGTGGTGCACGATCCCAAGAAAGTCATTCTCGCCCTCAAGTGGGTGGTGAACGAAATGGAAAAGCGGTACCAGATTTTTGCCAAGGTCGGCGCCCGCAACATCGCTGGTTTCAATTCCCGCACTAGTAAGAAGCCGCCCAAGACCGATCAGGCGGAACTGCCGCTTGACGAAAGCGAAGGTTTTGCCGTCGAGATGGATCAGGAAGTCAGTATTCCACGGGAGGATGACGTCGAGATTCCCGAAAAGCTCAGCTACATCGTCGTCATCATCGATGAGTTGGCGGACCTGATGCTCATGGCCAAAAACGACGTGGAGAACAGCATCGCACGTATCACACAGATGGCCCGCGCCGCTGGCATCCACTGCATCGTCGCCACGCAGCGGCCCAGTGTTGACGTCATCACCGGCGTCATCAAGGCCAACATCCCGGCCCGTATTGCCTTTCAAGTTGCGGCCAAGGTGGACTCCCGCACCATCCTCGACGCCATGGGTGCCGACAAACTACTCGGCAAGGGGGACATGCTCTTCCTTCCGCCCGGCACGGCCAACCTCCGCCGCGCACAGGGCTGCCTTGTCACGGATGAGGAAATCAACCGCATTGTCGAAATCGTCAACACTCAGGCCAAACCGTGTTACGACACGGAAATGGAGCGCCAACTCGAGGTCCCGGAGAATGGCAAAAGTGGTAACGGCGGCAGCGGCATCGACGAGGACGAGGAAATCGTCCAGCAATGCATCGAGGTCATCCGCGTCGAGCAAAAGGCTAGCGTCTCGCTCATGCAACGCCGGCTGCGCCTGGGCTACACCCGCGCCGCCCGCATCATGGACGAGCTCGAGGATCGCGGACTCGTCGGCCCCAACCGTGGCGCCGAGCCGCGTGAAATCCTATTCGATGTCGAAGACTAGCGCTTGGCCAAGCGCTATTTCTTATACCAATCACGGAGACGCACCTCCGAGGCATCGCCGACCAGTTTTTCGAACTTAGCCGTGTCGCTGCCCCGGTAGTGGTACGGGTAAACCACCTTCGGCTTGAACTCCCGCACCGCGTCGGCTGCCTGTTCTGGCGTCATCGTGTACGGCAGATTCATGCAGACAAACGCCGCGTCGATCTTCTTCAGTGAGCGCATCTCCGGGATGTCCTCCGTATCGCCGCTCACGTACACTCGCTTGCCGCCGAAAGTCATCACGTAGCCGTTGCCCCGGCCCTTGTTGTGAAACCGCTGCCGTGCTGGCGTCAGATTGTACATTGGCACCGCATCGATTTTCACATCCAGTTTCTCCACCGACCCGCCATTGGCCAAAGTGGTGATGCTTTTTTTTAGCCCTTCCGGCGCAAGCGCAGCCACGGCCTCGGGAGTGATGACGACCGTCTTATCCTTCACAATCTCCGTGAGGGTATCCTTGTTGAAGTGATCGCCGTGGATGTCGGTCACCAGCACGAGATCCGGCGTACCGTACAACTTGAACGATGCCGCGCCGCCGACCGGATCAACAAAAACTATCTTGCCGTTCCACTTGAACACCACTGTGCCGTGCCTGACCGGATGCACCTCCAGATCGCCCTTGGTCGTCTTGATCTTGTCGGCGGCTTGGGCCGTGAGTGCGCCAGCCAAGGCCACCTCAAAAATGAATCGAGTCATTGTTTTCATGTTGAGAAAGTCAAAAGGAGTCCAACTCAACCCTGCCGCTCGGCCATGGGCCGGCGGCGCAGGCACATGATCAGCGCAATGCCGATGGGCAGCAAAAACAGGCTGAGTTGCTGCCCCGGCTTGACCCAGCCAAACCACAGTTGCTCGACCTGGTAGTCACCCCGGAAAAACTCGACGACAAAGCGGTTGATCGAGTAACCCGCGAGGTAAAGGCCGAACACCTGGCCGTCAAACCGTTTGTGCCGGTACAACCAGGCCAGGCCGCCGTAGAGGGCCACGTTCAACAGCGCGGAATAAACCTGCGTCGGGTGGACATGCAGCGAGTGCGCGGCGTCGGTTGGCGCTTGGCCCAGCGCATTGAAGGCTGGACTTGCCGCCGGAAATTGAATGGCCCACGGCAGGTCGCATGCGGTTCCGAAACAGCAGCCGAACATTAGGCAGCCCAAGCGGCCCAGCGCGTGGCCAAGCGGGATGCTCGGGGCAAAGGCGTCGGCGATTTTCCAGAGAGGCTGTTTGCCGTGCAGCCGGATGTACAGAATCACCGCCAGCGCCGCGCCAATGAAACCGCCGTAAAACACCAGCCCGCCGCTCCGAAAATCGAGCACCTGCCAGAGCGGCCCGCCGGCGTATTGGTCATCCCAGTAGGTGAGCACGTGCATTGCCCGGGCGCCAAGCATCCCTGCAATGATAACCCACACACCGAGATCGGAGATGACCTTGCCCTCGAGCTTGTCGAGGACGCACCGGCGGCTGGCCGTCCACAGCCCGGCGAGGAAACCACCGGCCACAAGGATTCCGTACCAGTAGATTGCGAAGCCGCCGATCTTGAAGGCAATGGGATCCATTGCGCCGTTCAGCGAATGGTGTTGGTGACCACAGTCTGAACCGGCGCGGTTTCATCCACCAGGCCGGGTGGCAGCGGCGGCCTGAGCTCATTCCCGAAACCGGGCGGCAGCGGCGGCATCTGTGTCACGAGAGTCCGCCACTTTTTTCGATCGGCATTGGTCATGCCATTCCAGCGCTCGGTGTTGCGGAAGAAACCGGCGCGTTCAGCCTGGGACATGTCAGCCAGCTTTTCAAACGACTGCATGACCAACTCCCGCTGAGCGCGGGACATGGCCTTGAATTGATCAAGGGTGGCATTCATCTTGGCGAGCTCTTTGCGCGGGAGGTGGCTCAAGGCGCGTTCCTGTTCGGCTTTGGGCAGATCAAAAAACTGGTGGAACTGGTGGGTCATCCGGCGACGTTCCGGCTTTGGTTTTTCGCGCCAGGTCGTGATGCGTCCCTCCAGCCCCTCTCGCAGGCGGGTCGGCATTTTTTCCATGTGATTTGTCAACGCTACGCGGGATTGGCGGCCGCGACCGAAGCTGGAGAGGTAGCGGAAAAACGACTCGTTCTTGAGCAGATCGGCCTGAACACCTGCGTCGAGTTTGTCCCAACCGGTCAACCGCCGCTTGATGTCGGTGCGGAACCGCTCCGGCACTGAGGCCAGTTGATTGGCCCGGTCTGCCTTCGCCGTTTTCATGATTGGCATCAGGTGCCAGCGAAAATCCAACGCGTCGAGTTTGCGGTCACGCTCGGCCTCCGGCATGGCGGCGTATTCGCCGACCTTGGCCTTCACAAGTTTGCGATGGCGCTCGGATGAAATCTTGAGCTTGCCCACCGCCGCCTCGCGCTCCGCCTCGGGTAGCGAGACGATTTTTTTGAAGGCCGCAAACGGCGAGCCAGCAGCCATCGCACCAACGGACGCGCCCATTGCCAATATCGGCAGCAGGAGCAGGCGGGCGACTGTGACTCGCAAATTCATAAAGTTACTTGAGGGCAGCCCAAAGTTCTTCGTCGATCGGATCAGCCTGAGCGATGGCTTCGATGGCCTCAAAGTCGGCCAGAAAACCGGGAGTGAACTCGGCGATGGACGCGACGGCCGCAGCCATCTCGGCACGCGACTGGTTGAGGTGCGACTGGTAGCCAACGCCACCGATGACTATCACAAGCGCCGCTGCGGCAGCGATTTGGATGGGACGAAATTGCGGGGCGAGGAGCTTCCGCCACCACGCTTGGCCAAGCGCTTGGCGGGTGGCCTCGGCTCGGCGGACTTTGTCCAGCACGCGAGCGGTGAAATTGGTCGCCACCGGGGCATCGGGCAGCGCGACCAGAAGACGCTCCAGTGCTGCCCACGCGTCCTGCTCGTCAGGGTTCGCTGCCAGCCAATGCTCCAGCTTGGCCAACTCGGCATCGGTCAAGTCACGCGCGTGCACCGTTTGCAACAGGTTCTCAAACTCGGGTTGGTTCATTATCTCCTTTCCTTAAAAACCATGGTCACACAAAAGTTTTGCCATCGTGTCATTTTTTTTGCCATTCGCCTGACTTCAGGTACGGTTTCAGGCGGCTTTTGAGCACTGACCGGCCCCGAAAAATGATTGATTTTACTGCCGTCAGAGAGATTCCGCCCATCACATCGGCAATTTCCTCGTAGCTGACACCGCCCTCACGACAGAGCAGCAGCGCGGTGCGCTGTTTTTCCGGCAGATCCATCAGAGCCTCCTCGACCTTGGCACGCAGTTCGGCGCTGAGAGTGGCATCAGACGGGATCGGGCTGGCGGCATCCTCCACCACGCGCAGCGGCTGGGATTCGTTGTCGGGACGCGGCTCATCGAGTGAGTCGGCCGGATGCCGCGTGCGCCGCCGAATCTCGTTCAGACCGAGGTTGCGGGCGATGGTGAAAAGCCAGGTGGTGAACTTGCTGGCCACCTCGTAGCGTTCGCGGGTTTTCCAGACCTGGACAAACACGTTCTGGGCAATGTCCTCCGCCTCGTCGAGGTCGTTGATCAGCCGGTAAATCAGGTTCATCACCGGCTGCTTGAACTTCTCCACCAATTCCTCGTAGGCCGACAAGTCTCCCCCTTTCACCCTCAACATCAGGGCCACGTCGGGATCGTTCCTGTCAACCATACCGCAAAAATCTAAGTTACGCTTGGCCAAGCGGCAAGGTTACGAGTGAATGAAATAGCGCCTGGCCAAGCGGAATTGTTTCGGGCGCCGAGCGCGGCTAGACTCCGGCCGCGTGCCACAGAACGCTACAGACCAACCCAACGCAACGGAGTTGATGGCCATCCCCAACGACAGCACACCCGCCGGGGAACTGCCGGGACTGAAGCGGTATCTAAAGACAGAATCGGCCCGGCTTCAGGAGTGGCACCGTGATGGCGGCGGCGGTCGCAAGGTGTGCCTTGGCCGGTCGCGGATGATCGACACACTGCTCCGGGTACTGTTCGAGTGGACGCTAGCAAGCCTCAAGCTGCCCGATAACGCGCGTAAGCTCAAGGTTTCGCTCGTCGCGATCGGCGGCTACGGGCGCGCGGAACTCAGCCCTCACAGCGACATCGACATCATGCTGTTGCACAACGGCTCGGCGCCGAGCCTAACCCGCATCTACAGGCATCCTCTTCTAGAGAAGCTCACCGGCACCGGCGGCTTGATCTATACACTTTACGACCTCGGCATGAAGGTCGGCCACTCGGTGCGTAACATTCAGGATGCGGTCAACATCGCCAACGACGACATGAAAACCAAGACGTCGCTGATCGAATCGCGCCTCATCACAGGCGACACCGCGCTGTTTGGGCAGTTCTGCAAGCGACTTGAGGCCAGGTGCGTCCGCAACCATGTCGATGACTATCTGCAGATGCGCATCGGCGACCAGGACACACGCCGTGTGAAGTTCGGCAACTCCGCCCTGCTGCAGGAGCCGAACATCAAGAACGGCTGCGGTGGCCTGCGCGACTACCAAAATCTGCTGTGGATGACCCACTTCAAGTACGGCACGCGCACCCTGGAGCAACTCGAGGCTCAGGGAATGATCCGCCCGAAGAACCGCATGCAACTCGACGTCGGCTACGACTTCCTGCTGCGCACCCGCAACGAGCTGCACTATCAAACCACGCGACTGGTGGACGACATGCCCAAGGCGCTCCAACCCAGGGTCGCTTGGCATCTCGGCTACAAGAACCGTTCACCGGCGCGCCGGCTCGAGGAGTTGATGCGCGATCTCTACACGCACCTGCGGGCGATCCACCTCATCACCCGCATGGTCGAGCGCCGCCTGGCCCTCCGCCCCAAGAACATCCACCGCCTGCCATCGTTTCGCACCCTGTTTGGCGGCGGCAAAAAAGAGGAGTCGATCGATGGCTTTAAAATTATCAACGGCGAACTGGTGCCGACCTCATCGCGTATTTTCAAGGATCAACCGCGACGACTCATGCGTGTATTTCTTTATGCACAACAGCGCGGCCTTGAGTTTCATCCCGACCTCACGCAGCTACTGCGCGACAACGCCCCGCTAGTGGATGACGGCTTCATTCACGACGCCGAAAACCACGAGACGTTTCTCGAGATTCTCAACCAGCGTGGCAACGTCGCCCCCGCCATGCGCGCCATGCACGAGGTCGACTTGCTGGGGCGCTACATCCCCGAGTTCGGCCGCATGACCTGCCTTGTGCAGCACGAGTTCTTTCACGCCTACGCGGCGGACGAGCATACGCTCGTCTGCCTCGAGAAACTCGACCAGATCTGGGACGCGGACAAGCCGCCATTCGCCCACTACACCCACATCCTGCAGGACATCGACCTGCCGTACCTGCTCTACCTGGCCCTGTTTTTGCACGATGCCGGCAAGGGCATGGAAAGCGGCGACCACGTGAGGGACGGCATGGCGGTGTGCCAGAAAGTCGGCGCGCGACTTGGCCTCACTTCACGCCGCCTGGCCAGGCTGAAGTTCCTCGTCGAGAACCACCTGCTCATGGCCGAGGTGTCGCAGCGGCGCGACATCGACTCGCCGACGGTCATTCGCCAGTTCGCCGAGACAGTGCAGGACGAGGAAAACCTGGCCATGCTCACCCTGCTGACGTTCGCCGACTCGCTGGGCACCAGCGACAACCTGTGGAACGATTTTAAAAATACGCTGCTGAAAACCTTGTACCACCTTGCCGGTCGCCGTCTTACCAGTGGCAAAGATTACAAAAAGGCTGAGGCGGAGCAGTTGGCTAAACTCAAGCAGGAGGCACACGAACAGTTGCCGCTGAAGATTTCCGGCGAGGAACTCGAGGCCCACTTCGAGCACCTCACGCCGCGATATTTCCGCACCCACTCCCTGAAGCATATTCATATTGACCTCACGCAGGTCAATCGCTTCCTCAAGCGAGTGGTCAACGGCACCGGCACAAAAGTGCTTGAGCCAATCATCGCCTGGCACAACCAGCCGGCACGTGGCTATACCTCAGTGAAGATTTGCACGTGGGATCGGCCGGGGCTCTTCACCACGATTTCTGGGGCGTTGGCCGCAACGGGTCTGAACATTTTGAGTGCGCGGGTATTTTCGAGAGGTGATGGGATCATCATCGACACCTTCCTTGTCCTAAACGCCCGAACCGGCGGCTTGGTCAAGCGGCCAGAGCGCGACACGTTCAAAAAGTTGATCACCCAGGCGCTGTTATCCGACGAGTCGCCTGAATTCGAGTCACAGATCGAAACATTGGCCAAGCCCAGCACATCAGCAGAATGGCAACTGCCAACACGCATCCGCATCGACACCCACTCGGCCAAGTCGCGCACTATCGTCGAGGTCGAGTCCGAGGATCGGTTGGGCCTGTTGCATCGCATATCCAAAGTGCTCACGCGACACGGACTGAGTATCCATGTGGCGCGCATCAGCACCGAGAAGGGCGCCGCAATCGATACATTCTACGTCCGAACCGCCCTCGGGAAAAAGCCAACTGACAAGGCGCTGCTCAAACAAATCCAGTCCGACCTCGAAGCCGAACTAAATTAGCGTTTCAGTGCTGGAAGCCCATAAAACTTCAGGGCGTTCTTGAAGAAAAATTTCTCTCGGACCGCACGGCTCTTATCCGCAAAGAACCCCTTCACAACTGCGAGGTATTCACCGTAGGTGCCGCCGCGCATGGTCACCGGCCAGTTACTGCCGTAGATCAGACGGTCTTCGCCAAACGCATTCCACAACAAATCGAGTTCTGGTTTGTAGAAGGACAGATTCTTTGGAGAGGGCTGGCGGTGTGATTGCTGGAACAAGCCGGAGATTTTGCAGTTTACGTTTGGGTTCTTCGCCACTTTTTGGACAGCTGCAATCCATTTCGGATCGGCCGGTTTACCTTCAATGTCTGCCCCAGCCACGTGGTTTATCAAAATCTTTAACTTGGGCAAACGCTTGGAGATCATGTCAACGTCATCAAGACTGTATTGAAACATCAAAACATCGAGCGTCTGATTCCTGTCGGACAGCAACTGGAGATCGCTCCACATAGCCTCGTTTTCAAAGAAACCATCGCCACCGGGCCTTTCGCGCATGCGAATACCAACAAAACGCGCATCCTTTGATAACTCGATCAGGTGCTTTTTGAAATCCGGTGTTCCAATTTCAAGGCTACCGACCAACCCGATGTAACGATCTGGATCGTGCTTCACCAATTCGAGCACCCACTGGTTGTCTGGAATCCATTTGCTCGCCTCAACAATGACGGCTGCGTTGACGCCGTTTTCGTTCGACACCTTGTCGAAATGCTCGGTAAGCACCGGCCTGTACAAAACCTTGTCGTCCTTCGGCGGCCAAGGCAGGCCCTGCGGCCGGGTGGTGTCGTACAAATGAATGTGCGTGTCGATGATCGGGATATCGGTGCTCTCTTGAGAAGGCGCACAACCGGCAAGGAATACCGATGTCAAAACGGGAACTATCAGTTTCTTCATATGAAAAACGAACTAAACATCCTTGGTCAAGCCGCTCATCGGCGATTCCGCGTCGGCAAACTCCTCCACTCCAACGCCCATTCGTTGCATCGTCGCCAAATGATATTTTGAGAGAGAGTAGTTTTTTCGGTATTTGAGGTATCGACCATTTTTAATCGTGCCACCGCCGCCACCTGCAAACACCACTGGCAGATTCTCCTCACCATGAGCATGACCATCCCCAAGACTGGAACCGTAAAGGAGCATGGAGTTTTCGAGTAGCGTGCCATTGCCTTCGTCTATGCTTTTCATTTTACCGAGCATGTAGGCGAACTGGCGGTTATGCCAGGCGGTGATCACGTTGTACATGTCGCGTTTTTCAGAAACAGTTTTCCACGAGTTGATGCCGTCATCGTCCTCGGACTTGCCGCTGATATCGCGGTAATGCGACAGCGCATGCCAAGTGCCCCGAACACCATCAATAAAATCAAAGTATCGGTTACTCTGCCCATGATCCAACATCAGCGAACCAACACGCGTTGCTCCCGACCAAAAGCCAAGCACCATCAAATCCATCATGGTGCGCATATAATTCTCGTGATTATCCGGAATGCCCAACTGAGGTCGTTTAAACTCCACCCCTTTCACTTGGCCAAGCGCGGATTTATCGGCTTGTTTTTCGGCAAACTCCATCCTGCGTTCCACTGCACGAAGCGACTCCAAATACTCATCAATCTTTTGTTGATCTATGCGACCAACGCGACGCTTCAAACTCTTTGCTTGGCCATTGACCAAGTCAATCACGTCCTTGTCAGTGACACCGTCGCTGGCTTTGCGAAACATCCGATCATAGATTGTCCGTGGATTGGTATCACGGGTCGCCGGCAGTTTTTCGCCCACCCACGAAATGGTATTGCGCGGCAGGCTGTTGGAGAAATATCCCTCGCCTTTCATCGACATATCGAGCGACGGCAGCATCGTGTCTTTGCCAACCTGACGCGCGATGATCTGGTCGACCGACGCGCCTCCGGCACTCACGCGCGAACCGCTATACGAACCCCCGGTCAGCCAAGTCGCCGTACCGGCTCCGTGACCATTGCCGCGTGGCGTCCAAATGTTTCGAGCAACCAAAATGTCTTCCTTGAATGGCTCGAGGTCCTTCATCCACTTGTTCAATTTCAGAAGCTCGCCATCGCCCCCAACCTTCTCTGGTTCCCAGCCGCCCTTGGCCACGCCGTTGGGGAAATAAAGATAACCGACACGCAGCTTCGGCCGCTTGGGCGTCACTGCCAACGCCGACAGCGGCTGCATCGCTTCAAGCCACGGCAGAGCCACGGCTGCACCCACTGCACGAAGCACGGTTCTTCGTGAGATTTGCCAAGATTTAGCCATTATTCACTACTTCCTTCGATTCGTTGTCCGGTTCCACCCGGTTTTTACGGAACTGAAACGGGTAACTTTTCACCACCTCGCGCACCAGTGTTTGCATCCGGTAACCGTCCTTTTTGAACGTCGCGAGGATTTTACGCACTGCAGGCTCATCGTAATACTCGAGTTGCCTGCCAAGCCCGTAGGAAAGCATTTTACGGATCACCTGACGAGCCAAGTCGTCCAACTTCTCAGCAAGGATCACCTCGCGCAAACCAACCGGTCCCTCGAATTCTGTGCCACTCGGCAGTTTGCCCTTGGCATCGATCGTGCGGCCGCGGCTCTTGGTTCGCCACCGACCAAACCAATCGTAGTTTTCCAAAGAAAAACCAAGCGGATCCATCTCACGATGGCAGGAGTTGCAGCGTGGATCTTTGCTGTGCATCTCAAGTTTTTGGCGGAAAGTGAGTTTGCGGTTTTCCTCAATTTCCTCGTCCAGTTCACCGGCATCGGGCGGCGGCGGCGGCGGCGGCGTGCCGAGTAGCGAATTCAAAATCCACTCCCCACGGCGAATTGGACTCGTGCGATGTGGAGATGAGGTCACCGCCAGAACCGATGCTTGGCCAAAGAGACCGTAGCGCCGTTTGTCCGTGTGCGACACCCGACGCATCGCCATCCCTTCGACGCCTTTCAATTTGTAAAACTTGGCCAACTCCTCGTTCACAAAAGTATTCTTCGAATCGATCAGGTTTTTCAGCGGACGATTCTCCCGAACGAGCGCTGTGAAAACCATCGCCGACTCCTTTTTCATCGCTGCCATCAGCGTGTCGGTACACCAAGGATTGTCAATGGGGTCTAGCCGCACGCGCACTCCCAACGCGTCAAAGCCAAGCCACTGCGCTGCGAATACGCTACCCAATGTTCCCGCCTTGGGATCGGCAAGCATGCGGGTGACCTGCTCCGCGAGCACCCCCGGCTTGGCCAAGCGCTTCTCGGCGGCGAGTTGGAACAGTTCGTCATCGGGCATGCTCGCCCAAAGATAGTATGACAGCCGACAGGCCAGCTCGTAGTCGCTGACCTGATACGACTCATCTGTGTCCTGGGCAATTTCCGACTTCAGTAGAAACGCGGGTGAAACCAAGGCGGCGCCAAGTGCTCGGCGGATTGCCATCCCAAAGCTTTTGCCCGCCTTTCGCGAACGAGCATAAACGCCGTGGAGTTCTTTCGCTTCATCTTCAGTCGGCGGCCGCCGAAACGCACGAAGCATAAAGCGGTCGATAATTTTCTGCGCTGCCTCTTTTTCAGTAATCTTCTCGCTTGGCCAAGCGACAAAAACTGGCGAGTCCGCGCTTGGCTTGCCATCCAACGGCACCGCCGCTTCAACTGCCTTGTCAACCGCGCTAAGATAGCGTTCCATCAAAATTGGCTGCAGGAACAGTGTATTGGCACTGTTCTCGAACCCACTTTTACCACTGAGATCGATCGGGAAATCAGCAACCAAGTTCAGGTCCAAACCCAGCAGGTCGCGCAGTGTGTTGCTAAACTCAATATGCGTCAGTCGACGCACCGGTTCGTAGCCAGGATTGTCAACCTGGCTGTAGTCAAAGTGGTTAATTTCCCGGTCGATCCATTTCAGCAACCGCTCCTTCTCCTCCGGCTTGGGTTGCGGCTTTTTCTTGGGCGGCATATCGCTGTTCTCGACCCTAGAGATGACCGTTTTCCACAAATCGATATTCTTGACCAACGGCTTGGCCCCCAGCGCGGCTTCAAGGTCGACTTCCCCTTTTTGCGAATCGGAATCGTGGCAATCGAAACAGTAATTCTCAATCAGGGCTGATCCCGGATGCTCCACGGCGGACAAGCCATTGGCCAAACAAAGCCAAGTCGCTGCAGCAAGAATCACCGATCTGCTTTGTTTACTGTTGATCACTTTCACAACTCCACCAACGCAAGATCGTCCGCACTTGGCCAAGCGATGGCCAGGCTGAGGTCATTATTCCTTTACCGAACGGGCAAACGAGTTTGCCTTTAAGTCGCCGGCCTTGATCACATGCGGACTCTCCGCGGCAACCTCTTCCCAGGGCCCTGTAACCGAATCGGCCATCTGCAGTTTTCCGGTGAACTCGACTACCACGTCTCCCGAGTCGGCACGACTCACGCTCAAAGTTGGATTGTCACTGACCTCCGGCATCGGTGAGGCGCCATTAGCCAATAGCGCGACGTCCTCTGGAGACAGCACTGTCGACCAAACCGCAGCATCGTCGATCAAACCAGGGAACGGATTCGAGAAGAACGGTTCTTCAATATTATTTGCTCCACTTCCGATACGGAAACCGGAATTCACCTTTTGATCCCCGTCCGGTGGAAGTTCGCTCTCAGGGAACTCGTTTACGATGTCGTCACCAAACGCATCAAAATCCAGCACTTCTTCCCCCGATTCTTCCTCAATGATCGGTTCCCCATCCAAATAGATCGACACCAGATCTTCTTCCGCCTGAAAGGTCATCGCCACATGGTGCCACGTGTCGAGGTCAATCTCTGGTTCGGTTGAATTAATCGCGCCGACCCATCCCGTATCGAATCCGGGCGTTGTATCACTAAGGTAAAGAACTTTGGATCCCGCCTGGTGGCCTATATCACGCGGAACCCGGCTAAAGATCGCTGCCCCGGACTCGCCTCCACCCGGGATCTCACTCATCTTCACCCATGCCGCCCAGGTGAAATCGGAATCGAAATCGTAGGATTCAGGCATCGACGCCCACATACTTGCTCCCTCTTCAGCTGACGGATTCAATGCTTCACCGCTTCCGCCATATCCGGAGTTACCCGTCGTTAATACTGCGCCATTAATGAGCTCTCCGTCATTGGCCGGCAGCAGCGCCGCCAGATCGGGAACCAGTCCGTCAGCATCCAAAGAGTTGAAATCCCAATAGCTTTCTAGAAACGCGCCCACATGAGCCAATTCGCCACCCTCAAACACCGGACGTGGTGTCGCCTTCAACATCGCAGACTCACTGGTCAGTCGAACGTCAGAGTACTCACTGAAGATCTCCACCGAGTAGGAGGCTTCGTTCTCCTTGGTCGCCTTAACTTTTAACGTCGCCTCATTGGCATCCTCAATGTCTTCACCGTTCTTCTTCCATTGATACTGAACACCCGTGCCGGTGGCAGTGACCCGGAACCGGGCACTGCGTCCCTCGGTCGCGGAAGCGTCCACTGGATGGTCAACAATCGCAGGAGCCTGAATCTGACCACCGTCCTCGATCATCAACGTGATGATATCCTCCTGAATCAGTGGCTGATTGTATACCCGCACCTCATCGATCTGACCACCGAACCAGTTCAACTCCGGCTCTTCCTCAAAAGGAAAGTCATCACTGCTGAAACCGATGGACAAAACACCCGGGTCATCCTCCCAGGCCATGTCCATGCCGTCGCTGAAACCATCCTCGTTGCCGTCAACATACAGTGTGATGGCATCCTCTTCTTCCCCAGCCTCCACGACAATAGCCACGTGGTGCCACTTGTTGTCGATCAACTCGGTCTCGCCGTTGATGTCGCCAATCCAACCGGTGTCAAACCCCAGCACGCCTTCGCGCACGAAAATGGCCTTCGAGCCCGGGCTCCAGTTCTCGGGAGACTTGGCAATAAGTCCACCATCATCCTCAGTCTTGATGAACGCCGTCCAGGTGAAGCTGGCGTGGGTATTCAACTCGAATTCCTCGTCGAGGTCGCTCAACCGGGAGTCACGCTCAAGCAACAGAGCCTGACCCTTAATGCCCTCGGCCAAAACCACTCCCTCGTCAAAAATATTGTTATCGTTGCCGGAGGAATCCTTTCCGGCATCTTCCTCATCCTCGAACTTGAAGTGGGCAACCAAACCGATCTCTGCCGACCATTCATCTATGACCGTGAGATTGGCCACCTCGCTGGTCACTTCGCCGGAATCGTTACTAACAACCACCTTGTACTCGCCCGCAGACTCGGCGCTCAGATCCTCCAGCAACAGGCTTGGCCCGTCAGCCTCTTCGATCTCGGCATCGCCCTTGAACCACTGATAGCTCAAAAGGATACCTTCCGCCTCGACGCTCAATATCGCTGAACGACCAGCAATGCCCTGGGCGTCCGCTGGTTGGCCAACAATCTCAGGCTTGGGCAGTTCGCCAAGGCCATCCTTGAGTAACTCAATAACATCCTCCTCCTCCAGGACACGATTGTAAATTCGCACCTCGTCGATCATGCCGGAGAAAAATGGGATCTCAGGGAACGGCTCCGATTCCTCATCAGCATCGTCGCCGGGAGAACCTGAGCCAATCCGAAAGACGGATTCCTCTGGCTCACCAAAAGCCTCAGCTTCCTCTTCCAATTCGCCGGCCCATGCACCATCAACGTACATGGCGAGATAGGCCAATTCAATGACCTCTTCGCCATCCTCCTCTTCAAAAAATTCGCAGGTGATCACCACGTGATGCCAGTCATCGTCAAACACTTCACCCTCATGCTCGGCGGCTCCGACCCAACCAACGTCAAAGCCGAGGAAATCATCACCCTCACCCTTGAAAAGCGCCTTGGCGCCAGGAGACCACCCGTCCGGCGATTTCGAGATAATACCGCCGGACGATTCCCTGTCCTCACCCGCCTTGTACCAGAGGGACCAACTAAAGGTCTCACCCGTCACAATGGCATCGGCTTCGTACGACTCAAGCCAAGTGAAGCCGTCCAGTTCCAATGCCTTGCCCTTGATGCCATCAATAGCCTCTGCTCCACCCTCGCCCGCAATCTCCAGGGTGGGACCGTTGCCGATGGCATCCTTGCCAAGGTCATCCGCGTTCTCGAAGTTGTAGTGTGCCACCAACCCCTCATCGATTTGCGCCACAGCCGGAAGGCTCCATAACAGGATGGCCGAAAAACCGGTCATCGCTACGTTCCTGAGTTTTTTGTTTTTCATGTTTTTGGTTGTACTTGGTCTTGAAAAAATGGGTTCGTGAATTAGATCAGTAATAAAATGAGTCCCCGTGGGCGATCGCACCGCCCGGGTAGCGGCTCCAGAGGTACATCTTGGACAGGTGCGGAAACTCAGACTTCTTCTTCCACTTCACATGGCCGTCGCCGAAGAGCATGTTGATGCCGTCGATGTTCGGCTCCCTGCCCCTGTCCCTAGGCATGCCCGGGAAATTCTCGTTGTACGACCAACCGGCCGGACCGTGGTTGTAGCGCCAGGCACGATCGGAGGCGTCGTAATAGAGAATATCGCTCATGAGGAGACGGCTGGATTCAAGGCTGTTGGCGGTCAGGTCCTGCAACGCAGTACCCCTGATTTGGCCAGCATTCACCTTGTGCGCAATGTCCACACGCCCCCAGTAGGTGTACTGGTATTCAAGGAAATTGAATTGCCTGAAGTTCACCTGCTTGAGCCACGCGTTCATTTTTGTGGCATCAATCTCCGGGCACATCGCCACACCGTATACGTTCTCATTGGCCATGTTGAACGACTCCAAATACGGCTGGATTTGGTTCACAGCCCACTCCTGCGGATCCGCTTGGCCTTCGTTGGTGAACCTTATGTAGTTAGGATAATGCACGTTGCCCCATTGCTGCACCATTCGCATGATCTTCTCATCGTTGTCCGAGGCGTTGGCAATGATGGCAATTCCATACTGTTTATGGTTGGAAACACACCCGATCTGCTTGGCCTTGCGCTTGGCCTTGGCCAGGGCCGGCAACAGCAGCGCAGCCAGGATGGCTATGATCGCAATCACCACCAACAACTCAATCAGGGTAAATCCCCGTAGTTTGTTTTTAGTAATACGCACTTTATCCTACATAGATTTTATTTTTGCATTGCCGATTTGGATCAGTAATAAAAAGAGTCCCCGTGGGCGATCGCACCCCCCGGGTAACGGCTCCAGAGGTACATCTTGGACAGGTGCAGAAACTCAGACTTCTTCTTCCACCTCACATGGCCATCCCCAAAAAGCATGTTGATGCCGTCGATGTTCGGCACCTTGCCCCTGTCTCTGGGCATGCCCGGGAAGTTTTCATTGTAGGCCCAGCCAGCCGGGCCATGGTTGTACCGCCAACCATCGCCGTCGAACTCGAGGATATCGCTCATGAGAAGACGACTGGATTCCAGGCTGTTGGCCGTCAGGTCCTGCATCGCAGTGCCCCTGATTTGAGCGGCATTCACCTTGTGCGCAACATCCACACGCCCCCAATAAGCGTATTGGTACTCAAGGAAATTGTATTGCCTGAAGTTCACCTGCTTAAGCCATGCGTTCATTTTTGTGGCATCAATCTCCGGGCACATCGTAACACCGTATACATTCTCGTTAGCCATGTTGAACGACTGGAGGTAAGGCTCAATCTCGTTTACCGCCCACTCGCGCGGCTCAGACTGCTCCTCGTTAGTGAACCGGATGTACATCGGGTAATGCACCTTGCCCCATTGCTGCACCATGCTCATGATCTTCTCATCGTTGTCCGAGGCGTTGGCAATGATGGCAATTCCATACTGTTTATGGTTGGAAACACACCCGA
>ERZ651768.774-NODE-774-length-23706-cov-4.755682_pt1 | contig 23706 bp, 25 predicted proteins | sample MGYA00514754_ERZ651768 | MGnify/ENA metagenome assembly ERZ651768
AGACGTGAGGCCAATTGGCGTTGTGCTAAATGCTAGAACGGTAGGTCGCCAGCATCGATCGTTTCAGGTCGGGACTGAATAGCGAGAGAGGGTGTCCGCCAATCCCGCTCATCATCCTTAACGGCACGTGCGTCCGTATGGTTGGGTACAGTCGCCAGAAGTTTGGGGAACGGAAGCGGCTAGTCACCGTCTGCGATGATTACTGCGCTGTCAGCGGAATCGAATCGCTGCTTGATCACAGCCTGATATTCGGGCGAGTCGTAGAACTTCTTGGCCTGTTCATAGCTCTCGAATTCCACGACGACCACGCCGGAAGGTTGCCAATCACCGTCTAGGGTTTCAACATTCCGGCTATTGAGTAGGAACTTGGCTCCGTATTGGGTAAAAGAGGCGCTCGCAGACTTCTGATACGCGGCGAAGGCATCCGGGTCATTAATGCTATTTAAGGTTGCTATTATGTAACCGGGCATGGCAGGTCTCCTGCTGATGAGTTCAAAATCTTAGATTGGACGATACTAGCGGAAAGAAGCCTAATCGTCGAACCCAGGAATCCCGGCCATCACAATACAGACTTCCACGCACGCGTCACAGTACAGGCCAACGTAATCAGCACGCCCAGATGATGGCCTTCACCGTCGGATTGTTCATACTGGTCATGGCGACCACCGACACCGAGCACCCACCCGCCGCCGGCATTGCCATCGAGATGCCCAGCCGGAGGTGGACGCCAGAGGTATTTGGAGGCATTCTGGGGTCCATCGTCCTCATGGGAGTGATTAAACTGGTGCTGCGGCGACATCTGCGCGACCTGCTGTGAGCGTACCGGTCGCTAGACCGAATCTTTAGAGCAAGTGAGGACACAACCGACATGGATCTATCTTTGGAAGGAAAGATCGCCATCGTGACCGGCGGCAGCAAGGGGATCGGCCGGGCCGCTGCGTTGGCGTTGGCCCAAGAGGGTGTGGACGTGACGATCTGCGCCAGGGGCATGGAAGACCTGGAAGACGCCGCCGCCGAGATCCGGACCGCCACAGGCCGCAAAGTTTTGGCCGTCCAGGCCGACATGGGCAACCCCGATGACATCAAAAACCTGATTGCAACGACGGTGACCGAGCTAGGCGGGATCGACATCCTGATCAATAACGCCGTCAACTCCAAGGCGGCGCCCTTCATGGACCTTGCCGACGAAGACTGGTTGAACCACATTAACGTCAAGGTCATGGGCTATGTCCGCTGTTCCCGTGAGGTCATTCCCCACATGCAGGCACGTGGTGGCGGTAGAATAATCCACATCGGCGGCATGGCTGCCCGGCAAGCGAACACACTGGCCAACAGCAACGGCGTCACCAACTCGTCGGTCTCAAACATGGCCAAGAATCTCTCTGATGCGTTCGCGTCCGACGGAATATTGGTCAACTGCATCCATCCGGGAACTACAAGAACCGAACGGCAGACCCGAAGCCTGATAGCTCGAGCGGATCATGCCAGTATTTCAGTTGATGAAGCCGAACGTCGCGCCGTCGCGGACATACCCATCGGCCGCATGGTCGAATCCAAAGACATCGCCGATCTTATCTTATTCTTGGTCTCGGACCGGGCCGGAGCCATCACTGGTCAGACCATCGCCGTCGAGGGCGGAGCAGGCCGTGGCATGAACTTCTAACCCTCGCGTTTGCCAATCGCATCCGATACTCTGAATGAGGCATCAAAACACACGATCCTAAAAAGCACGGGGCCCTGGGCACGACCCCACCGGCCGTCTCACCACATGAACCAAAAGGAAAAATAGATGCTTATCTTGGCCCATAGGGTTGGACCCATCGCACAGGCGCTGAACCGGCGGACATTACTCTTCCTCACGCCCTTGTTGCTCCTTCTCATCGCAGCATGTTCCTCGGGCTCAGACGACCCAATCATCTCCAGCGAACAACAAGCGGGCGGGCCAGATTACTCCGGCATCATCATCACCACCGATATGTCGGTGGGTGTGAACCGCATCTTATTCGGCGTCACCAACCGTAAGGGCATGCCGGTGTCAGGCACGACATCGACGGTGAGCGCCTATTTCCTCGTCCCGATGCAAGACACCAGGGAACTGAAAGACTCGGCCACTGCTGAATTCGTGAGCTGGCCCACCTCACACAGTGGGGTGTTCGTCGCGGAATTCAATCTGGACGTAGCCGGGGCCTATGAGATCGACATCAATTTCACAGCCAATGACAGCACCCCGATATTCGCTCAGACCAGTTTCCTCGTAAAAGAAGAGCCTAGCACCCCGGCCATCGGCTCGCCCGCCCCGGCCAGCGTGACACATACCGCCGCCGGTACAGATCACATCTCCCACATAACCAGCTCGCCGGAACCCGACCTGGACCTATATGAGTTGTCGGTCCACGAGGCATTAGAACAAAACAAACCCCTGGTGGTGGTGTTCGCCACTCCGGCTTTCTGCGTGAGCGCCACCTGCGGGCCTCAAGTAGGGGAGCTGAGCAAGGTCAAAGAGAGCCTGAGAGACCAGGCGAATTACATCCACGTCGAGGTCTTTGAAAACCCCCACCTGATTGATGGAAACCGGCCAACCGGCAGTCTGGTCCCTGCGGTGGATGAGTGGGGACTCCCCACGGAACCGTGGACATTCGTCATCGACAGTCAGGGATTGGTCCAGGCGAAATTCGAGCAGTTCACCACGGCCGATCAGATCGAGGCGAAGCTTCTGGAGATACTCTAGCCGCCCGGGTCCATCGCGTCGCGAACGCCTGTGGCGATGAGGCTGCCTCTGTATTCTCTGTAGGTGACGACGACACCCTCCCCGAGCACTTGGTGTTGCCTTAGATGCGAGGCGCTGATTCCGACTGGCCCGTCCGTGGAGAATTCCCAGAGTCTGCCGTCGCTGTCTCGGACCCTCAGTAGCTCGATCTCCACCAAATCGCGTTCCACGGCTTCGATGACCAGCCCCGTAACCGTCTTATCGCGGCCATCGCCGCAGGCCAGCCCAATCAGCAGTATGGCTGCGCCCGCCGCCATGGCCATAGACACCTTTTTGAGGCTGCGCCGTTCTTGGACCTGCCTCATCCGAACTTAAATACCTTGGCGGCTGCCAGGGCCGTGGCAACCACCCAGCCGCCCAAGGCCGCCAGGTAGGGCCAGGTTTCCCAGATCGGTTCGTTGTCGATGGCCACGTCCCGCAGCGCCGCCAGCATGGGCGTAAGGGGCAGCGCGAACGATAATTGCGGCAAGATCCACGGCAAGGCCGCTGTGGAGAAGAAAGTCCCGGCCAAAAACATCATGGGCAGCGCCACCGCGTTCCCCATTCCGGATGCAGCCGCCGGTGACTTAGCCCAGGCGGACAGGATGAACCCGATATTCAAGAACACGATGCTGCCCAATGCCGTGATCGCCAAGACCCAAACTATGTTTCCATGGACGTGCCCGCCGAAGGCGAAGACACCCAAGGACAGGATGATTCCCGCCTGTACTAAGGCCAAAATCACGTGGGCCGTGATCTCCGCGGCGAAAAACTTCCAGATGGGGAGAGGCGTCACCAGCAGGCGCTTCAGTATCGACTGGTTCCGGAACGTGCTGATGCGGACGGCGATGGAGATAATCGAGTTGGTCATGATACCCAGCCCCAACAACCCAAGCAGCACATTGTCGAAATAGTCGACCTCGGGGACCTGGATGACATCGGCGGTGAGCAACTGGGACGGGACTACTGGGGCGCCGTCCGAGTGGATATGTGAGACCAGGTTTCGGACTGTGCCGTCGACCAGTTGGTTCCGGTCGGGATTGCGAGTGCTGTAGACCAGCATCACCGGCGCCGGTCCCTCAGCTTGGGCCTGCCCCGCCGGGTCATCGAAAAGTTCTGGGATGATTATCAGGTAGCCCAGATCCCCGTCGGCCACCTTTTCCCGCGCATCTGCAATGTCGAGGTCCTCGAACTCTAAGTCCAGAAACTCGATGTCTTGGAGTTGTTCCCGGAGAAGTTCAGCCCTGGGACCGCCGGACTGGTCGGCCACAGCCACATCGGCCACTCCAACGCCGTTGAAATCGAAGAGGCCGAACACCACCACCAACATCAGGGGGAAGAACAATGCCCAGAAGATAGCCTGGCGGTTCCGAGCCATCATCTTCATATTTGCTAGGACTAGAGCGATCAACGTTAGTCTCGTAGCTCGCTACCGGTCAGTTCGAGGAAAACATCTTCCAAAGTGACCGGAGTTATCTGAAGATTCTCCAAGCCCAGTCCGGCCTTGTCGATCTCGTCCAGCATCGCCCTCAGTGCGGTGGGGCTGTTGGCCAGCCTTAGCAGATAGGTGTTCTCTGATTTGGCGGCTTCGCCAGTCGCCTCTTCGGACTCCTCTTCCGACTGGACCAACTCCACCCCGCCGTTTAGGGACTCGAGCTGGGCCACAGTCATCGGCTTATCCAAGGTCAATTTCACCGCATAGCTGGCTTTCAATTGATTGATCAGGTTGCGTGGCGTGTCCAACGCCAATATCCGCCCGTGGTCCATGATGGCCAGCCGGCTGCAGAGGGTCTCGGCTTCTTCCATGTAATGGGTGGTCAGAACCACGGTAACGCCGCGCCCGTTGACTTCCCGAATGAGGCCCCATAGGTTGCGGCGGGCCTGGGGGTCAAGTCCGGTGGTGGGCTCGACCACTACCACCAGTTCTGGGTTGTTGACCAGACTGGCCGCCACGCCGAACCGTTGCCGCTGGCCGCCCGAGAGTTCCGACATACGGCTGGCGGACTTGTCGAAGAGTCCGACTTGATCAAGAAGGGACTCGGGCGAGGCCTTGGAGGGGTAGAAACTGCCGAGTAGGGCCAGGATCTCTTTGAGGTTCAGATAGTCGTAGTAGGCGGAGGCCTGGAGTTGCACTCCGATGCGGGTTTTCACTTTGGCTGCGTCGGACTGTACATCCAGCCCCAAAACGCTGACCCGGCCTTCCGTTGGCTTCTGGAGGCTCTCGATGATCTCGAGTGTGGTGGTCTTACCGGCCCCATTGGGGCCCAAAATCCCAAAGACCTCACCCCGCTCAACCGAAAATGTCACTCCGTCAACTGCGGTGAAAGAACCGAATCGTTTAACTAGATTTTCAACTTGGACTGCAGGCTCCATAATAGCGCAGGAAATGGTATCACAGTCCAGACTGAAACCGGGCCGGTGGTCCGTGCGTGGCCAGGCACGAATTTTATTGACATCAATTGGACCCTATGATAACGTTCGATGCGCTGCGGCGGGACATCTTCGCCCGATCCGTGAGCGATTTCCAGCGATGAATTGGCCCGGCCGAAAACGCCGCGGTGATAACATAGGAATCCCGACTCCAGAAGCCCGGCCCCGGTCCTCGGGGCCGCCAACCAGGAACCAATGACACGCAGTCACCAACCACGGCCTCGTCTCCGCGCGCCAAACTGGGACAACCCCAACGTAGGCCCAATACCCCCAGCTACACCTAAAGGGCCACAGTCATGGAACTAAGCCAAAGCGGCGGATTTCACGACTGGTTCCGCGGAATCGCCGCATTCACGGTCCTTGCCACCTTCGCCTTGGTCATCCTAGGCGGAGTGGTGCGTGTCACCGAATCGGGCCTCGGCTGCCCTGATTGGCCGGGTTGCGATGGCGGCATGTTCCCGCCCCTGGAAACCAAAGCCATCATTGAATACTCCCACCGAATCACGGCGTCATTCGTTGTCGGCCCTCTGATACTTTTCCTGTGCATCGCTGCTTGGGTGCGGTACCGGCGGGAACGCTGGGTCGTGGTCCCTGCGACGCTGGCCTTCGGGCTGGTTATAGCCCAAGCCGGACTTGGCGGCGCCACGGTATTGAGCGAACTACCCGGCGCCACAGTGATGGCCCACCTGGCAGTCGGTGAAACATTGGTTGCAGTGCTGGCGTTGCTGGCGGTCGTGGCATACCGGGGGCCCTTGTCGTTGAAAATGCCCAAATGGGGAATCGGGAAGACCCGCCCGTTCCCGGTGTTGGTAGTCATCGCCGGGGTAGCGGTATTCCTATTGATACTTTCCGGGTCTTACGTAACCATCACCGGGGCCTTTGCCGCCTGCTCAGAATGGCCGACATGCTTGTCTGACAAGGCATTCCCCGGAGAGCGCCTACAGGTCATACAGATGTTCCACCGCTATGTTGCTGCTGGCGTCGGCCTGTTCGTTTTATATAGTCTGCATCTGGGGTTCAGAGGCAAGACACAACCGAAAGAGATCAGAATCTTCTCCATGGTAGCCGTAGCGCTTTTCGTGGCACAAGTCGTGGTTGGCGCCGCTGTGGTCTTTGGAGACTTCAGCCAGGATATGCGCGCCCTGCATCTTGCCATGGCCACATCCGTTTGGATCGCCGTATCAGCACTGGTTGTTATGACCTTCTCCAGCCCGGGCACCCGTTGGGGCGGTGTGACTCATGGCTGAGGGAGTAGAGTCCGGACAAGCAGCGGTCGGAAAACCCGGCGGCATCATGGGCCTGGCCAACGACTACGTAACGCTGATGAAACCGCCGATCATCGTTCTATTGGTGATCACAGCTATCGGCGGTATGTTCCTGGCGGCAGAGGGGATACCGTCGCTTGAGACCCTGGCCTTCGTCTGTTTGGGAGGGGCTCTGGGAGCCGGCGGAGCAAACGCCATCAACCATTTCTTGGACCAAGACATCGACGCCATAATGTCTCGCACGGTGAAGCGCCCCGTGGCCTCCCACCGCGTCCAGCCGATCAGCGCCCTGGCCTTCGGTGTCGCCCTGAACGTTGGGGCCTTCTTGGTTCTGACCTACTGGGTGAACCTGCTCTCGGCTTCTCTGACGCTAGCGGCGACGCTCTTCTATGTTTTGATTTACACCGGCTGGCTCAAGCGCAACACACCCCAGAACATCGTCATCGGCGGCGCTGCGGGAGCCATCCCTCCCGTGGTCGGTTGGGCCGCGGTCACCGGCAGCCTGGACCTGCCGGCCTTGTACCTCTTCACCATAGTATTTTTTTGGACCCCGCCCCATTTTTGGGCTCTGGCACTGATGATTCAGAACGACTACCAACGGGCCGGCGTGCCGATGCTGCCGGTGGTGATGGGGGAAAAGCGCACCGTCCAAAATATCTTCATCTACAGCCTGGCCCTGGTGGCGTTGACCCTGCTCTTCGCCGCTTCGGATGCTGTGGGTCTGGTGTATCTGGCGTCGGCGGCGCCTCTGGGGGCGATATTCATCGCTTTGGCCTGGAAGCTCAAGATTGACTATTCCATCCGCAGGGCCAAGCATCTATATCTATTCTCGCTACTCTATCTTGCCCTCCTGTTCTCAGTCATGTTGGCGGACGGCGTTTACAGGTTCTGAGCCCGGCGCAGCTCCCGTTCCGGCGCATTTGCGGGCCGATCGGTAATGGAGTTGCCCCATGCCCAGATGCGTTGACAGGCAAGTGGACCTGTGTTAAGTTCCCCCATGGTTAGTGAAATCTGGCACACACACGCTCAAGCAACCGTGATTTTGGGGGCAAAAGGGCTCCCTCCAATCGCCTGCTGAAGGCGCAAACGCCAAGCTAAAAAATCCTGGGAGTCATGAAATGGGGCTGTTGCCCTTCCGGCGGGAAGGACCTCTGGCGAAACCTTCTGCCTTGATCTCCAGCGCACCCACGGGACGCCGCAGTAGTCTGAAGAACCGAACGGTACTCTTTGGTCTAATGGCGGCCCTTTTCTTGTTCGCCACCGGTTGTTACAAAGACGGCCAGTCAACTTGGGAAGCATTCGGACCCGTTGCCCAAAAGCAGTTAGACCTCTTCAATGTCATCCTGTGGACGATGGTGGTCGTCTTCTTCCTGGTTGAGGGCGTTCTGGTCTATGCGATGATCCGCTACCGGCGCCGCCCCGGTCAGGAAAGGCCACCGCAAATCCACGGCAACACGACTCTAGAAGTCGTGCTGACAATCATTCCCACCATCTTGGTTTTGGCATTGGGCATCTGGTCTATCTTCGCACTATTCGAGATTGACAAGCCTCCCTCCGACAGCCCTACGCCATTACAAGTGAACGTTACTGGGCACCAATGGTGGTTCGAGTTCGAATACCCTGATGCAGGCAACGGCAAGAAGATCATCACTGCCAACGAGATGCGCATCCCGGTAGACCGGCCCATCCAGATAAGTCTCTTCTCTGACGACGTGATTCACAGCTTCTGGGTGCCCAAGCTTGCCGGAAAACTGGACATGGTGCCGACCCACGAGAATAAGATGTGGTTCCAAGCTGACTCAAACAAGATCGATGAAGACCTGCCGGTCACACTGTTCGGACAATGCGCCGAGCTGTGCGGACTGGCCCACGCTCTGATGCGCTTCCGCGTCACTGTGATGGAACAAGCTGATTTCGATTCCTGGGCTGCCGCTTATGGACCACCCCCCACCGTCACCGACAAGGCCAAGAAAGGGGCGCAGGTGTTCGCGGCAAACTGCACACTGTGCCATACTGTCGATGGCCCCGATGATCCGGCGCTTTCAGCAAGCCGGTTGAAGGGCTTTTTGACCGGGGGCGATATCACTCCCGTACCGGCGCCCAATCTGACCGATCTTCGGACCCGGCAGACTCTGGCAGCAGGCCTGACGGAACTGTCAGAGACCACTTTGAGCGCATGGTTGCACGACCCGGCCGAGATTAAGCCGGGCAATTATATGTCGGAAAAGGCTGTCCTCTACCAAGATGGGTCCGTCAGCCTGGACGAAGATGAGATAGATGCCCTGATTGGGTATCTGTTGGACCTGCGGTAGAATCGACCATTAGGAGCGAAGACTGCGGAGTGTCCATCGGAATAACCGGTGGAGGACCCGGAGAAAGCAAACGATGGCAGCGATAACAGGCGTATTAGCACGGCCAACAAGCTACGCGGGCGTATGGGGCTGGATGACTACAGTCGACCATAAGCGCATCGCTGTGCTTTATGGCGTAACCGCTTTCATCTTCCTGCTGATTGCAGGCCTGGAAGCCGGCGTCGTCCGCATGCAGTTGGCCTCGGCCGACAACGACTTGATCAGCGCTGGACGATTCAACCAAATGTTCACCATGCACGCCACGGTGATGGTGTTCATGGTAATCATGCCGTTGTCGGTCAGTTTCTTTAACTTCGTAGTCCCACTGGCCATCGGCGCTAGGGACGTTGCGTTCCCTAGGCTCAATGCTTTGAGTTACTGGATCTTCCTCTTCGGCGCCGTCCTCATGCACATCAGCTTCCTCGTAGACCAGGTCCCGGATGCCGGGTGGTTCTCCTACGCCAACCTCACTGAAAAGCCCTTCAGCATCAACCGTGGGTTGGACTTCTGGGCGATCGGCCTCCTGGTAATGGGTGCGGCTTCCGTGGCGGGAGCGTTGAACTTCGTAGTCACAATCATCAACTTACGGGCACCCGGTATGAGCATGATGCGCATGCCGGTTTTCGTTTGGATGACCTTGATCACATCGATACTACTGGTCTTGGCCTTCCCCGTGATCACGGTAGGCCTCATTGAACTGACTATGGACCGGAACTTCGGAACGCACTTCTTCATCCCGGCCGAAGGCGGTGACCCCATCCTCTGGCAGCACCTGTTCTGGGTCTTTGGCCACCCTGAAGTCTACATTCTGATCTTGCCTGCCATGGGCATCGTCTCAGAGGTCTTTCCGACCTTCTCACGAAAGCCCTTGTTCGGCTATCCATTCATCGTATTCTCTGGAATAGTGATCGGGATAATGGGTTGGGCAGTGTGGAGCCACCACATGTTCACTGTGGGCCTGGGCCCGGTGGCCAACTCGGTCTTCACGATCACCACCATGCTGATCGCGGTGCCCACTGGCATCAAGATTTTCAACTGGATCGGAACACTATGGAAGGGCTCCATCGAGTTCACGACATCGATGATGTTTGCCCTTGGGTTCGTAGCACTGTTCATCGTTGGAGGCTTGAGCGGCGTATCGCACGCTGTGTCACCTTCCGACTTCCAACAACAAGACACCTATTACATCGTCGCCCACCTCCACTACGTGCTATTCGGCGGCTCGATAATGGGTGCCTTTGCCGGCATCTACTATTGGTATCCAAAGCTCACCGGCAAGATGCTCAGCGAAACGCTTGGAAAACTGAATTTCTGGTTTATCTTCATCGGCATGAACCTAACGTTCTTCCCGATGCATTACCTGGGCCTCAACGGGATGCCCCGGCGCATCTACACCTACTCAGCTGAGTTCGGGTGGGAGAACATGAACCGGTTAGCCAGCCTGGGCTACGTCATCCTGTTCGTGGCTTTCCTGATCTTCATCGTCAACCTCTGGCAGGCACGTAATTCGCGGCGAGTCAGCCACGATCCCTGGGACGCCCCCGGTCTGGAATGGAGCATCGCCTCCCCTCCTCCGCCGTACAACTTCGCGGAGATTCCCCAAGTTGAAGGGCTAGACCAATATTGGATCGCGAAAGAAAGGGCCAGAGCCGCAGGGACCCCTCTCACCGAGCCCGAGGCCTTGGTCGACCCCGATTCGATTCATATGCCCAGCCCATCGTACTGGCCAATCTTTACCGCTGCGGGCGTGGCCCTGATCGGCGGCGGGCTGCTTTCCCACTACGCCATCAGCTTCTTGGGCGGAGCCATAACAATGATGGGTGTCATCGGCTGGGGCAACGAGCCCGCAGCGGCGCCCAGCGAGCATCACTGAGGAGACTGAGATCTTGGCCCACGCAGCAGAACATGAATATACAACCACCGGTTTAAACCACCGGAAGATGCTCATGTGGGTGTTTTTGGGGTCGGACTGCCTTTTCTTCGGCGCCCTGATTGCCACCTACATGGTCTACCGCGGCCAGAGCTTGGTCGGTCCTTATCCGATCGACATCATCAACGTTCCGGTCACGACGATTAGCACCTTTGTCTTGCTGATGAGCAGCTTCGCCATGGTGCAAGCGCTAGCGGCGACCAACGCAGACAACAAGCGCGGCATCGTCAGCTGGCTGCTGGCGACTGCCTTCCTCGGGGCGATCTTCATCGGATTCCAGATCGTGGAGTTCAACGCCTTCAAGAACGAAGGGCTAACGTTGGGAGGCAATCTATTCGGGGCCTCCTTCTTCACCCTCACCGGGTTTCACGGCGCCCACGTAACATTGGGAATTATCTGGCTCCTAGCCATGGCCATATTGGCAGCCAAGGGGCGCGTGGGTTCCAAAACCGCGTTGGACGTCGAACTTCTCGGTTTATACTGGCACTTCGTTGACATCGTTTGGATCGTGATTTTCACGCTGTTATACCTGATCGGCGGTTTTGATGCCGGCCCTGTTGCTCTGCCGGGCGGATAAGATCAGTCCCATGCCTATCTCCTTTAGGAGTCCCTCAGAATAAATATGGCCCACGAAACCGAACAAGACATTCACCACCCTTCGTTCAAGCAATACGTGCTGATCGCGATAATCCTGTTCGCGATTACAATCGTTGAATTTCTTTTGATCTGGGACAGGGTTGGGATCGTAGACTACCTGGGCGCCTCCAAGATACCGTTGTTGGTCGGCCTGTCTGTGGTCAAGTTCTATATCGTGATCATGTTCTACATGCATCTGCGGTTCGATGACAAACTCTTTACCCGAATCTTCATCGCCGGGTTAGCCTTAGCCTTCATGGTGGGCCTGGCAGTGCTTGGGCTTTTTTCCGCCATGAACGGTGATCAGCGGTCCTACGCTTTGGATCGCGCAGTACCCTACGAAGAACACGAGGCGGCCCACGCAACGACCACTCCAGGCACCGGTGACACCGCCGGGTCAGAAACAGCGCCGGTAGCTGCCGGGCCGATAGAAGTTGGTGCAAAAGGTAACGAGCTTACATTCGACACCACTAACTTGACTGCCTCTTCCGGATCCGAAGTTACCATCACTTTCACTAACCCCTCGACCGTAAACACCCACAACCTTGTCATTGTGGAAGACGGCACCAAGGATGCGGTGTCTACCGACGGAACTGTAGCCGGGCCAGACAACAACTGGGTAAAACCGGGGGATTCAAGGGTGATCGCTAACACGATATTGGCCGGACCTGGAGAAACTCAAGATGTAAGCTTCCCGGCGCCGGCGCCGGGAACTTATCAGTTCGTTTGCACCTTCCCCGGACACAACTTCACCATGTTCGGAGACTTCGTAGTCAACTAGCCTAACTCCCGTATAAAAAATAAAAGACCCCTCCAGAGACTGGAGGGGTCTTTTATTTTTGCCGAGCGGCACGTAGACCATCATTCTTCCAGATAATGACCGCCGTCCGCATCCACTTTCAGCGCCCTCTCCCGGATCACGGCGTCGGCGTTCAACGTGCCGTAGATGTGGGGATAGATCTCGCCCGAGCGGCTTGGCTCGTTCTTCAGGGGTGATGTGAGCTTCTCTAGATCCACGTCCAGCACCAATAGATTGGTATCGCCGGGGTAGAGACGCGCCGCAACCTTGAGCAGCTGCGGGATGTCCTTGGAGCAGTGAATGAATCCTTCCTCTGACAGACTGGGCGCCGCGTATTCGCCAACCGGGCGGGCGGATTCCCAGGCGTCTTTGTAAGTGAGATGAAATATCAATACCATGATTTGATCTCCGAAAGCATGGCGACCCAAGCGAATTTGCAATAACCGCCGCGCGCGGCCTGTCACCGCAAATTGTACCCCAGAGCGGTGGGTGATAGGATGATAGCCGCAACAAACCGGGAGGACTTCCAGAATGCGCGCCGAAATACACGAGGGTAACGGTCTCCAGTACATCACGGTGGTGCCAGACGGGTACACGCCAGACTCATCCTATCCCTTGGTGGTCATGTTGCACGGCTTCGGCGCCAACATGCAGGACCTAGCCGGTCTGGCCCCCACAATCAACGCCGACGGCTACGTATACGCCTGTCCCAACGCTCCGATTCCCTTCCAGCTCGGCCCAGGCCAATCGGGTTTCGGATGGATGACACCCCGGGGCGGCGGACCTCCCGAGGAAACCGCCAACTCCGAACAGCTCCTCAGTGATTTCTTCGACGCCGTCTTCAAGCAGTTCAACGTCGAACCAGGCCGCGCCGTTTTACTGGGTTTCTCTCAAGGTGGCGGGATGACCTACCGCTGCGGGTTGGGAAGGACGGAACACTTCGCCGGGTTGGCAGCTTTGAGCGCGACACTTCCAGACCAAGACGAACTTGCGGCCCGGCTGCCTGAGGGACGCGGCCAGTCCATCTTCATCGGCCACGGCAGATTCGACCAGATGGTCTCGGACGACTCGGCCCAGTCAGCCAAGACGTTCTTGGAAAGCAACGGCTACATCCCAGAATTCCACATCTACGACATGGCCCACGAGATCAGCGGCGAAGAGCTTGCCGACCTGGTCCCTTGGATGGCCAAGGTGCTGCCGCCCAAAGACTAAGCCGCCTAGCTCTCGCCATCCTTCCAGGATATCACCCGGTCGACGGTGATCTGCAAAAGGATCATTCGTTCCTCTCCCAGCAACTCCTTGGCGAACTCCTCGCCACGCCCAAGTCCGTCGTAGAGCACGCACATCCTCTCCACCACCTGTTTCAAACCATCCGACGTTATCTCTGCCTGCCCCTCCAACACCACGTAGGACAAGGGCCGCTCCGGTGCGGCGATGGACAGCGCCACCGCCGGATTACGCTGGATATTCCGGACCTTGACCGCTCCGCCGTCTGCCATGACCCAGGCCCGGCCTTTGACCCCATGTTCGCCGTCCCAAAGGAACCAAACCGGCGCAACGTGGGGCGTACCCGCCGGCCGCAGGGTCACCAGATGGGCAATCATCGGCTGGGCCAGGAATAGTTCCTGTTCTTCTTTGCTGAGTCTGACCATGGTAATTCACCGTATAGTCTCAGTCGGGAGTTTGGCCTAATATACCAGATTAGACCTTCGCTCTATGAAATCCTCTCAGTAACGGGGCCGGCCGATGGGGTCAAACACATGAAACTTTGGGCCTTGGTTATTGGCCCCGCGGCACTCCTGGCCATTGCGTGCGGCGGCAGCGCCACGCCGGAGGCCGCCACCGCCCAAAGTCCGGCATCGACTCATTCTTCCACCAGCGCCACTCCGATACCTCAAGCAGCCCCGACCGCTGTCGAGACCGCTCCTGAGCCATTGATCAACCTTCCCGCGGACGAGGGCCCCCACGACTCCGCCATCGAGTGGTGGTACTTCAATGGGCTGCTGACCGACGACCGGGGCCGGGAATACAGCTACCACTATGTGACTTTCCAAAGCGAGGCCGCCGGGACCGCCGTTCCCCATCTGTTGCAGGCCAGCTTAGGCGACCACACGGCCGGGGTACACCTGACTGGAGAACAGGTGCTATTGGACACCCTGGACCGGAATGCAGTCGGCGTTGACGTCGCAGTGAACAGATGGAAGATGCGGGGAGATGGCGAGTCCTACACATTGGAATTCACTCTGGGGGAATACACGCTCGACCTGGACGCGGTCCCCACCCGGCCGCCCGTGCTGCATCAGGGTATCGGGCTTGTTGACCTAGGGCCCGCCGGCGACACTTTCTACTACACACGTCCCCGCCTGGGTGTGACTGGGAGTATCACCGTCGGCGGCGAGTCGCGTTCCGTAACCGGCGCTACCTGGATGGACCACCAGTGGGGCGACATCGTCGGACAAAGGGTCGGTTGGGACTGGGTTAGCGTGCAGTTGGACGACGGCAGAGACCTGATGGCGGTGCTGGTCTGGGACCCGGCGGACAGAACGCCTTTTTCCGGATACGGCACCCTTGTCTCTCCGGATGGCTCTGTTTTAACCCTAGAAGAAGATGATGTCTCAATCACCTCTACCGAGACATGGACCAGCGCAGTCACCGGCATCGAGTATCCCAGCGGCTGGATGCTGACTGTCGATTCACTGGACCTCAACTTGGAACTGGAGCCTGCGTTGAAAGACTCGGAGTTCGCTGGCAGCCGGTTCACCCCGGCCGCCTACTGGGAGGGCGAGGTGAGCGTGGCGGGGACGATCCAGGGCCGCAGCGTCGGCGGCCGGGGCTTTGTGGAGCTGGTGGGCTACGACCCGAGCCAATTGGAGTCAACGCCAGCCCCTTGATCGAGCCCAGGATTCCCAGGCGTTTCTAGGAGGTAAGCAGCCCCTTGATCATCTCCGAAACGCGGGCCTGCTCCGCCGGGATATCAGCCGGTTGTACAGGGATGGGGAGGGCACTTAGCTCTGCCAAGACCGGGCCAGACAATAATGCGGCTTCCTCTTCGGTCAACTCCCATCTGCGGGCGATATCCACGGCGCCGTAGAGCACGGCCTGACGAAATCCATAGTCGGCCACGGCGCGATTGGCTATGTCGATGAGCTTTTCCATCTTTCTACCCTAGGTTGCCGAGGCCCAGGCACCGCCGTCGATGATGTAAGTACTTCCGCTCACGTATGATGCCTCGTCGGAAGCCAGCCACAACACGATATTGGCGATCTCGTCTGCTTCACCAACCCTGCCCATGGGATGACCTTCGTTCCGGCCGGAAAATGCCTCGGCGCTGGCGGTGCTGCCCCGCATCTGGGGGGTATCCACGCCGCCGGGCGCGATGCAATTGATGCGCACGCCATGCTGGGTGTACTGGCTGGCGGCGACCGTGGTTAGATGAATGACACCGGCCTTGCTCACGGCGTAGGGCACAGAATAGCCGACTCCGCGTACGCCGGACATGGACGAGATGTTGACGATGGACCCGCCGCCGTTGGCGGTCATGGCGGGGATGGCATACTTGCAGCAGAGGAATACACCCTTCAGGTTGGTCTCCATGGTCAGATCCCAGATCACTTCATCCACGTCCACGAGGGGCGGCGTGCGGATCAAGATGGCGGCGCCGTTGACCAAGATGTCCAACCGGCCGAACCGGGTAACCGCCTCGGTGACCATCCGTTCCACCTGGAAGGCGTCGGAGATGTTCACGTCCACCACGGCGGCAGTATCAGGCGTGGCTTTCATCAGAGACAGCGTCTCTTCGGCCCCAGCGATGTTCCGGTCGGCGACCACCACCTTGGCCCCTTCACGCCCAAACCTCTGGCAGATAGCCCGCCCGATACCTGAGGCCCCGCCGGTGACGATGGCGACTTTGTTTTCAAGCCTACCGGTCAAATCGGTGCTCCTGATGGAGTCGTGTAGATCGGCGTCGATTGTAGCACATGGCCCGGCCTCCGGCCCTTGCCTCAACACCCACCACCGGTTATGATGCTCTCCGTGCCTGCGCACAGCTGGAAATTTCCTGCCTAGTGGGTCTTTCGAAGTGGCTTCAAATAACCTCCAAACCGCCCTTTACGACACCCATGTTTCGTTGGGCGGACGCATGGTGGAATTTGGGGGCTGGGATATGCCGGTGCAGTACCCGTCCGGAATCCTGGCCGAGGTGAACGCCGTCCGCACGGCCACCGGGTTATTCGACGTGTCCCATATGGGTCGCCTCTACCTGTCTGGCCCCAAGGCCACCGAATTCCTTGACTGGGTGCTCACGGCTTCTGCCGCAACACTCTCAGTCGGCCGCGCCCGTTACTGCATGATCTGCAACGAGCAGGGCGGGGTAATTGACGACACCATCTTCTACCGCCTAGCCGAAGACCGCTACCTGCTGATTCCCAACGCAGGCAACCGCCCGGCGGTGGTTGCCTGGTTCCAACGCTGGATCGACGAGAAGTTCTCTCCGGGCTGCAGCATGGAAGATGTCACTGCATCGACCGGTCTGATTGCCTTCCAAGGCCCCGGTACGCCGGACGCGGTCGATCAACTAGCCGATGGGCCTCTATCCGGCATGCGGCCCTTCTCCTGGGCCGAGAGCGCCATACATGGGGCGCCGGTATTCATGGGCCGGACCGGTTACACGGGAGAAGACGGGTTCGAGATGCTGGTCCAAGGCCCTGATGTGGTCAAAGTCTGGACCGCCCTCACCGGCTCGGGAGCGGTCCCATGTGGACTGGGCGCCCGGGACGTTTTACGCCTGGAGGCGGGTTTGCCCCTCCACGGCCATGAGATTGATGAAGATACCACGCCTATCCAGGCTGGATTGGATCGGTTCGTGCACTTCGACAAGGAATACGTCGGTTCCACTGTACTGAAAGACCAGCACGAAAATGGCATCGAGCGGAAACTGGTGGGAATCACTCTGCCGGGCCGCAGCGCACCTCGTGCCGGTTACAGCCTGCTACATCGGGGAGAGACGGTCGGCAGTGTGACCAGTGGCAGCTACTCCCCTACCCTTGACACCAGCATTGGCATGGGCTACGTTTTGGAGCGTTATGTCGAGTCCGGCACGGTTCTGGATTTGGACATCCGGGGCCGTACAGCCCAAGTGATTGTGACAACGCTCCCTTTCTACACCCGTCCCAGGAGGACCTAGCCGAAGTGAGTCCCGACGACCGCAAATACACCAAAGAACACGAGTGGGTCATGCTAGACGGTGCGGCAGCCAATGTGGCCGTGGCCGGCATCACTGACTTCGCCCAAGACCAACTGGGCGACATCGTATTTTTCGAACTGCCCAAGGTCGGCGACACTGTCGCCCATCTGGGCAAGATGGGAGAAGTCGAATCAGTGAAGGCGGTCTCGGACCTGTTTTCCCCCGTAGATGGCGTGGTCACAGAGATCAACGAAAAGCTGCTGGACCATCCAGAGTTGGTCAACGAAGACCCTTTCGGCGAGGGCTGGCTGATCAAGGCCACCATGGAAGACACCGCGCAGCTCGACGGGTTGATGACCGCCACGGAATATGACGCATTCACCGCCGCGCCCTAATGACTGCTACCCACCCCAACACGCCTGGAGCAACCGGGGGGCACTTTCAGTCCCACTACATCCCGAACACCACTGACGAACAGGCAGAGATGCTGGCCGCCCTCGGCATCGATTCCATCGACCACCTCTTTGCCGATATACCTGACCAGTTCCGAAATCCGGCCTTAGACCTGCCCGCGCCCCTCTCAGAACTCGAGATCCAGAAGGAACTGGCCGGCATGGCGGCCAAGAACCGGCCCTTGGGCAGCGGCCCTTCTTTCTTGGGCGCAGGCTCTTACGACCACTTTATCCCCGCGATAATCAAACCGTTGATAACCCGGGGCGAGTTCATTACCGCCTACACGCCCTACCAGGCCGAGGCCAGCCAGGGAACCCTCCAGGTGATCTATGAGTTCCAGACCCTAGTCTGCAACCTCTACGGCATGGAGGTGGCCAACGCCGGCATGTATGACGGCGCGACCAGCCTGGCCGAGGCCGCGTTGATGGCCTGCCGGGTAACCAAACGGGAGAAGGTGGCGTTGGCCAACAGCATCTCTCCCCCATACTCCGCCGTGATCCGCACCTACTGCCAGTCTCAAGACATCGCGGTGGAAATCGTCGACCCATCCAGCCCCGCATTGGACGGCGAAACGGCTTGTATCGTGCTGCAATACCCGAATTATTTCGGGTACATCGAGGACCTTCAGAAATTGGTCGACTCCGCCCACGCCCAGGGCGCGCTGGCGGTGGTCTCCACCGACCCGACAGCCATGGGCATGTTCCAAACTCCGGGCCATTACGGCGCCGACATCGTTACCGGTGAAGGACAACCCCTTGGGATCCCTTCCAGCTACGGCGGCCCCTACGTTGGACTGTTCGCCACCAAACAAGAGTACATCAGACAGATGCCCAGCCGGCTTTCGGGCCGCACGGTGGACAAGAACGGCAAGACGGGCTACGTGCTGACCCTCCAGACCAGGGAGCAGCACATCCGGCGGGAGCGGGCCACGTCCAACATCTGCACAAACGAGGCGCTGTACGCCCTGGCAGCCACCGTCTATCTAGCCGCCATGGGCAAGCAAGGGCTGCGGCAGGTGGCCGAGTTGTGCTACCACAAGGCCCATTACGCGGCCGCCAAGATCGGCGAATTGCCCGGCTATTCGCTTCCCATCGACCAACAGTTCTTCCAAGAATTTGTCGTCCAATGCCCAACCTCTCCCACCGAGATCAACCGGAAGCTGATGGAACGGAACATCCTGGGCGGCTTGGACGTGAGTGAGAAAATCTCCAACGGCATGTTGCTCTGCGTCACTGAGATGAACTCCCAAAAAGACATCGACAACTTGGTGTCGGCGTTAGGGGAGTCCAAATAATGCAACAAGGCGGAAACCGGCAGACCGAAAAACTGCTGCTCGAAAGAAGTGTGCCCGGCCGCGTGGGCGTGGTGCTGCCCGGCTTGGATGTCCCAGCCCAGCCCCTGCCCGACAGCGCCCTGTTGCGGGACGAACTGCCGCTGCCCGAGGTGTCGGAGCCCGAGGTCGTCCAGTATTTCACTGGGCTGAGCCAGTTGAACTTCTCCATCGACACCCATTTCTATCCCCTAGGCAGTTGCACCATGAAGTACAACCCCAAGATCAATGACGAGGTCGCCTTCGCGCCCGGATTCGCGGGAATCCACCCCATGCAGCCTGTCGAGCAGTCCCAGGGGGCGCTTGAGTTGCTGCACAAACTTCAGGGGTTCTTGGGAGAGATCACTGGGCTGCCAGCAGTAGGGCTATCAACCCTGGCCGGGGCCCACGGGGAACTTGCCGGTATGCTGATGATTCGGGCTCACCACTTAGCCAACGGTGACACCGGACGCATCAAGGTGGGCATCCCTGACAGCGCCCACGGCACCAATCCCGCCTCGGCGGCCATGGCCGGCTTCGAGGTAGTTGAGCTCGCTTCAGACGAGAACGGCAATGTCGACCTGGAGGCCCTACACGAGATAGCCGGTCCAGATCTGGCCGGAGTGATGATCACTTTGCCCAGCACCTTGGGACTATTCGACACCAACATCGTTGAGGTCTGCCGGGTAGTCCACGCAGCGGGCGGTCTGGTCTACGGCGACGGCGCCAACATGAACGCACTCCTGGGCCGGGTGAAGCTGGGCGACCTGGGCTTCGACGTGGCCCACTTGAACCTGCACAAGACTTTCAGCACGCCCCATGGCGGCGGCGGGCCCGGGGCTGGGCCGGTTTGCACCACCGATCAATTGGCGCACTACCTGGCGGCTCCTATCGTCACCAAGAACAACGGGGCGTACGCGTTTTCCACGCCGGAGAATAGCATCGGGAAATTAAGTGGTTTCCACGGGAACTTCGGGGTGCTGGTGCGTGCCTACACCTACGTCCGGACCCTGGGCGGCGCGGGCATCCTGTCCATAAGCGGCAACGCCGTCTTGAACGCCAACTACATGATGAACGCCCTGCGCGGCGTCTATCACCTACCCTACGACCGCACCTGCATGCACGAAGCGGTATTTTCCGCTGATTGGCAAAAAGACCGAGGCTCCAGCGGCCTGGAGATCGCCAAACGGTTACTGGACTACGGCTTCCACGCTCCGACCATGTACTTCCCCCTGATCGTCCACGAGGCGTTGATGATCGAGCCAACGGAGTCCGAGACTAAGGAGACAATCGACTTGTTCGTCCAGGCCCTCATCGACATCGACCGTGAGGTCACAGAGAACACCGAACTGGTGAACAACGCCCCGCACACCACCCCAGTGGCAAGGCTGGACGAGGCCAAAGCGGCCCGCCAACCCGACCTGCGCTGGCAACCGGAGGCTGCGGACTAGCCCCAGTCATTGGCACGAACGATAGTGGGCGCCTTTACCGAACATCACTGAACTGGTCGGAGGGCCTCAGCGACCGACTTTAGGCGTTCTTCTCAGCTTCCAGGACCGCCTTCAGCGCATCCTCGTCCACCCGAACTTCCACTCCGGCGCGTTCTTCTTGCAGCAGCATTGCTACGCGGGAGTCGCGGTCGCCCCAGCCCCGGTTGATGGCTTCGGTCATCTCCATCAGCGCCAGGTTGGCCAGGCGCATCGGAACGTCGAACTCTCGGCCCACTGATACCGCCAAATCAACGTCTTTTCGCGCCAACCTAAGGGCGAAGTCGGGCGGGTCGAATTTGCCAGGCAGTAGATGCTCGGCCAGTCCTTCAAATGGCCCACGCCGTCCCGTGGCGCCCTTGCGGACCGCCTCCCACAGCGCCAAAGGCTCAACACCCGCTTTGACGCCCATGGTGAACACCTCGGCGAGGGCTGCCTGAATTATGTACCCGGCACAGTTGTGTACCAACTTGGCAATCGCCCCACTGCCGATTGGGCCTACGTAGTAGGCCTTATCGCCGATGGTATCCAGCACCGGCTTGCAGCGGTCAAACACGTCCTTGTCTCCGCCGACCCAGATGGCCAGGTTACGGCTGGCGGCACCCCTTGGGCCACCGCTTACTGGGGCGTCCAGGACGTCTATCCCCCGGGCCGCGGCCGCGGCGTGGATCTTCCGGATCATGCCAGGGGTGCTGGTGCTAAGATCGAAGTAGACCTTACCGGCGCTCATTCCCTCCATGATTCCAGCCTCGCCCAAAGCCACGGCCTCGACTTCGGTGGGGCCGGGTAGGGAGGTGAACACGATCTCCGATTGCTCAGCCACCTCTTTAGGAGTGTCTGCCCACGTCGCGCCGGCTTCCAAGTGCCGAGTGGCCGATGCGGGGTTGATATCGTGGACAACCATCTCGTTGCCACCGTCCAAGGCGTTGTAGGCCATACTTCCGCCCATGGTGCCCAGTCCGATAAATCCTACCTTCATCTCGTCCTCCGCAGCGGGGTGCGCCCGCGCTTATTTGTTACTGTCTAGCGAAGGCTAACATAGTATGGGCGGGCAGGCGGACATCACCTGCGTTTCCGAATTAACCTCATATTGTCCGCCTGACAAAAACCTATTTTCCGTTGATGTTCCGTTCTGCTGCAGGTATTCTTTGATGGTCTTTGAGAGGTCCCTCGTTAGCGGGTGCCAGCCGTTCCTGCACCTACGTAAGGAGTAGGGACGTCGAGGTCCGGACGATGGAGCAGTAAAATGGATGAGAGAAATTTGAACAGCCGGCATGGCAACTCCAGGCTGATTTTCCTTATTTCGGGTCCTTCAGGGGTAGGGAAAACAACCGTTGTACAGCAGTTGTTGGAAACTATCCCTGAGATGGCCAAAATCGTGACCACGACATCGCGGTCCCGAAGACCGGGGGAACAGGACGGCGTCCATTATCACTTCGTCTCTACACAGAAGTTCCAGGACATGATCGATCACTCCAAGTTCATCGAATGGAAAAGCCACCTTGGCCACTTCTATGGACTCACTTGGTTGGCGTTTTGCGAGACCTCTGACCGAAATGCCATATTGGATGTGGACACACAGGGAAAAGAAGATATAATTCGGCGGGTTTCAAATCGAGTAGTCACGATATTCCTTACCCCACCTAGTCTCGATGTGGCGAAGGATCGGCTTGTGCGCCGGGGAGACTTGCCGAACATTGAGTTAGAGCTCCGGCTCGACAAAGCACGCCAGGAAGTTCAAAGTGCTGGCGAATACGACCATATCGTTGAAAACGCTGTTCTCGACAGTACAGTCGATAAAATTTGCGCTATCATAGCCGACGAAATCCTAAAGCAGGATAACTAGACGAATTAGCAGACGGAACTCAAGTGAATTTGGCCCGGGCAATGCAGGCGCCCGGACCAAGATATTAATCGACAGGCGAGTGGTCTGTGTTGACTGCGGAGACTCGGCCACCAAAACTTTAGACTTTGATGTATTCGGATTCTTAGAACAACTACCGGTGTGCTGCGAATGCTTTGGCGCCGTTCATTTAAAGGTCGAGGATAATCTCAGGAGGACCGAACATCATTCATCCACAGGGATAAATGATTGGGGCAGAACCTAGTTTTTAAGCAACTCGTCAACGGGATCCTATATGCGTTTGGGTATCGATGATGGAACGGACTCCAACTCCACGAGAAGTCGATATTATGTTGCATTGGATAACCGATTAAGCCACTCGTCAATTCTCTAGACGACAATTCCCAACTTCGATTCCTCCCTTCCATGATTCCAGCTTCGCCCAAAGCCACGGCCTTGACTTCGGTGGGGCCGGGTATGGAGGTGAACACGATCCCCGACTGCTCAGTCACCCCTTTAGGAGTGTCTGCCCACGTTGCGCCGGCTTCCAGGTTCCGGGCGGCCGAAGCCGGATTGATGTCGTGGACAACCATCTCGTTGCCACCGTCCATGGCATTGTAGGCCATGTGGCCGCCCATGGTGCCCAGTCCGATAAATCCTACCTTCATGTCGTCCTCCGCTGCGGTCGTTTCCAGCGTTTTGTTGTTACTGTCCAGCGGGGCTTAACATAGCATGGTTAGGCACGGATGTACCACCTGAGCCATCACGTTCTCGCTGCGGTAGAATATTCCCAGAAAATTCGAATGCTGCGGGAGCGTAACCAAGCATGGTAGACCAACAAGAAAACCTGTGGACCTTTGACGCGGTGGAACCAGGTCAGGTCGGCAACGAAACGGAAGTTGAGATCACAGCCGAGAATATCGCGGAGTACGCCCGCTTGGCCCTGAACCCTTCTGACACATATCACTCAGCCTCCAGCGATCTAGTCGCCATGCCCACCATGGTCCTTAGCTACGCGCCGTTGCTCCGGGAGGAGATAGCCGAGGCCAACGGGTTCGTCGCATTTGAGGTGTCTAAATCGGCCCGGAGCCAGACCCCCTTCGCCAAGTGTGAAATCAGGTGGTCCACTCCAGTAGTCCCGGGGGACACCATGACCGGACGGCGCCGGGTGTTGGAGAAATACGAGCGCCGGGGCAGCAAGTTTGTCACCTTCCGCGTGGAGGCCATCAACCAACGGGGCGATTCGGTCGCCGAATACGATTACACCTGCATCTT
>ERZ651768.775-NODE-775-length-23699-cov-22.848616_pt1 | contig 23699 bp, 17 predicted proteins | sample MGYA00514754_ERZ651768 | MGnify/ENA metagenome assembly ERZ651768
TCATGGCCATTGCTACACGTGCCATAGTTTTTGCATTAAATTAATTACGAATTTGGAAGAGAAAAAGTAATTTTTTCAGAGATGGTTAACGACTTTGAGCAGCTTGAAAGTGCTGGTTGTAACTTGTGTAGTCATCATGCTTCCCGCTGTAAATTACAGGCTGGGATCGTATTTTTTGAAAGCGTTTAAATATTGCACTAAGTTTTTGATTCCTTTTATAATTAAATTTCTTCATTTCTTGCTTGTGTTTTTCTCGCATCCTTTGCTTTAGCTCATCTAGAACAAAGGTTGAAACAGGTTGACTTTTGACCAATTCCTGTATCTTTTGGCTTTCCAAACGAATAGGGTCGATTTTTTCTTCGGGGCTTGCGTCTTCTGTTTGAGCAAGCCCATAATTATCTATTCCTATGCTAAACCAGCAAAATGAGCAAATTGCAAAACACCGCACGATGATACGTTTTAGTTTTAGACTTTTTCTGCCAGCAATGATTTTCTGCTGGTATTTTGTCTTTGGATACATTTCTGTCTCAGCTCAAAATTTAACTCCGGAGATACGGGCCTGTTACCAATCCGCACAAGCTCGATATGCCTGTTATATAAAACGACGGAAAGGCGAATTAGAAAGGGCTAAAGAAATGGAGACTTATCGTCGCTCTGTTCTTGACGCAAAAGAAGACCTGCGCGAAGAAATGATATCTAGCCCCAAAAAACAACGTGAAAAAAATCGACGGGAAATAATGAAGCAAATCGAGACCTCTCGTTCCCGAAATATTTCTCACAAAGGAGAAAAGTACTCTATAACTTATGGCTATGTGATTGAAGTTCGCCCTTAAGCCTATCAGTATTTTGACGTTATAACACACAATCTGCAAATTTCAGGCTTTTTACAAACAATGATGATTATAATCTGATTGATCAATATTTTCAATGTATTTTGTGGCACAGAAAAAAAACGATATAGTAGTCTTTTGAAGACAGAAATTTTCAAAAGATGATGGTGGGCTTTTTAATTGTTTCAACTCATGTTGAAAAAAACAACGGAAACAGATGTTCGTCAACAACAAGATGAGAACCAGATTCATTTAAATGATCTAGCAGCCAGAATCGCGGAGCATCAGCAAGCAGGACTTCACCATGGTTTTGAGTGCGAACAAAACATCTTTCCAAGGTATCGATACGGAAACTTTGAAGATCAAGTGAGTCTGTTTTATGGTTGTTGAGCAGCAGTTGAAATCCATCCGGAGTACTCTCTATTGACAAAGCCAGAAACGGAGTTGTTGCGCATTCGAGATAGCATTTGTCCCATCTGTTTTCACTCCAGTACTCAACAAAACACCTGCTGGTTTCCTCTTCAAAAAAAAGATTTGACTCAAAAAGTGATAAAACCTTTCCGGTTATAAGTTTGCCACGCAGACTCCACTTTTGACTTCCGTCGACGTGAATGAACCCATAGAAGAATCGTAGTGCAAGTTCAGGCGAAAACTCCTCTCCTTCCATGAGTGTCCGTGATATAGGAACAGGAAAATACATTCCTGGCGGCAACTCGTCTTCAAATTGGGGAAAATGTTCATCCAGTAATTGCAATAACTTGTCGTAGTCAAGCAATCCAGAAGATTTAATCTTTTGAAGTTGTGTAGGAATAAGTGGATTTAAAAAACGGTCATTCCAGAGAAACAACATGATTTTGTTTCGTTCAGAAAACCATTCTAAACGTTGTTCAAAAGTCATAGTTTTTGTTTATATTAGGAAAAAGGTAAATGGTGCTCTCCGTTAGACCTGTCGGTCCTTTTACCTTGATATAAAGCTAAAGAGAAGCTTGGAGAAGATGTGCTGAAAGAGCAAGTTTTGCATAACGAATTAGTAGTGATCGTCCACATTTATTGTAGCTCTCATAACGGTTGGAGATAAAGGCATAAGTCATTTCAGAGATCCTGCGCATATGCAGACTCATACGTTCCGACCACTGAGAAGCATCCCCATTGATGGTGTGAAAATCATCGCGCTCCATGAACATTGCAATCGAATATGCTTTTCTACCATGAGGCGAGTCTATTTCCACGATCCCCCCATTTCCGTTAACACCTTTGACAAATCCAGTCTTGTCCCATATCTTTACGGATTTATTTGAGGAAAAACAGGTTCTCGCTTTAATTCTGTCTATCAACCATGAATGTCCGGGCAGTTCCAGTAAACGAAGCATTTCTTTTGATGCAGTCCTGTTTTTTTGCAAACCAAACTCGGAACCTATCACACGATGAGACCAAATTCTCACAAAAATTTGATTTAAATCTGCTGCAGAAATTTTATTTTGATAGGTCCGTCCGTCTTCAGGGATAGCCTCTGTCATCCTAAGTTCATTGTATATTTTTGTTTCGTCCAGCAACTGCTGGATATTATCTGGACCGCCTAACAATTTGATAATAGCATTAGCGCTTGAGTTGCTGCTATATCGAATCATTTCCTCAATATGTTTTTTGTACCTCAAAGGGTCTTTTATGTTCCCGCGAAAGCGCTGAATCATGTAAGCATGAAGTATGGGAACCTTTATGGTGCTAGCAGATTTTACACTCTGTCTCGGGCGTATAGATACCACCAAAGCTCCAGTTGTCATGTCTTGTACGACGATGGATAATTTGTCTGGAGGCTTCAATCTTTTTTGATCATACATTTCTTTCATGTAATGAATAATGCTAGCTTCCAACGTTGAAGTAAAGGGCATTGAGTCAATTTTTCCTGTAAAATCCAGCAAAGGTCTTGGCCGATAAAACTTGATGTATTTCCGAGCTACCCACCCTTTTATGTCGTGAGGGATTCGAACTTTCAGCCAAAATTGTTTTGGAGAAGACAAGGATAAAATATGTGTGCCCTCAAGAAGCACTTTTATCACTGGATTATTGGTACTGGGTCCGGAACGTAAATTTAATGCTGAAGCATTTACAACAGCATAGCTGTTTTTTGTGGGCGAAAATATTGGTTTGTCTTTTGATTGTTTCCCCGTGGAAAAGCTCTGTAATGAGTGAGGGAACAACTGTTTGGGAGGGTGGGTAGGTTCTTCTGCGTAAAGTGAGCTTAAAGAAATCAACAACAATGATACTGAAAGACTGCCGACACTCAAAATACAAGAAAATGAGGAACTGCTTTTAATCTGCATCAAACGTAGTCTTTTTTTCAAAGTCACTCTCAATGAAGATTAGCTGACAATTATACGACAACTCGTGCAGCGTGATTTATCGTGCAGATTCGAAAAGGGCAGGATGCCTTCAAAACATGGAGTGGGAAGGCTGAAAGAAATGTTTCCCTGAGTCTGGGAAAGGTAATTTAGATATTTCCGAATATGTGAAGAAAGTGTTTTACTGTGCTTCCTCTTTGCGAATCCGACTAATGTTAGTCAAAAAAACAATTCCTGGAATAATTATGAATCCAATGCCCAGCACACTAAAGACAAGCGTCCAACTTAGTCCCATTATAGCTCCATTAATTTAGGCTTATACAAATATTCTTTGCATTAACTCTATTTGAAAAAAAAGAAAAAGCAAACTAAAATTGACTTCACAGGAATAAGTAGCAATTTTGTCTATGCCAATGTCGGTTAAGATTTATTTGGGTTGTTATCCATCTCCAGGATCTTTACTGTTTTACTACTGATATTACAAAAGCACCTTGAAAATCGGGGTTGTTCTGTTTCAGTCTGTTGCTTAAATTCTCAGCATCTTTCTTAGACTTGAATTCACCGATTTGTATTTTCTGATAGCGTATTTTTTGGGTAGAACGTTGAATATTAAAGAAAATTTGCTTCTTAAAAGCCTGGTTTAAGTAAGTTCTCACTCTGTTAGCAGTCTCGAGATCTGGAAACATACCCAAAGAAACTAGGAACCCGTTTTTTACTGATTTGCGATAAGCGTGTCCTGCCAGCGGGTTATTGGAGTTTATTTTCTTTACCATTATAGCTGAATCTTCATCTCCCAAAACCTTTGAGGAAAGTACCTCTGCTATTCCTGAACTTACACTGGTGGTCCTGACTCGAGATTTAAACCCTAAGCTACTTAATTGAAGACGGCTTTCATCCACGCATTCTTGGGAAATGCAGGAAACAACTTGAATAAGATAAGATAATTTTTTAGTTTTGGGTTTAGGTTTTGTTTTCTCAGGTTTTGGCTTGCTGTCCTTCGTATCATTCATCTTCTCAATTGCCAGTTTCGTCTTCTTTTTCTTCGTCATCATTTTATTCGTCAGCTCCACCACAGTTTCAGGCAATGGAGTTTCAGAAGGAATGGCTAAAAAGTAAAGAACTGCTATTGTGATGGCTCCCAAAATCAATCCAGTAATGCTGGAAATAATAGTTCCCTTTAAAGGAAAGCCTTTAGCAGAGGCTGTTTTTTTTACTTTCTTCTCTTTTACTTTTTCCGCATGCTTTTCTTCAGCCTCGTAGCTGACTTCCTCCTCCTTTAGATCATCATCATCATCATCATCATCATCATCATCATCATTTTTTTCGTCAACTTCGTCATCATCATCATTTCCTTCATCGATTTTAGCTTCTGCAACTTCACTATCGTCATCATCACTTTCAAGATCGTCGATTGTAGAGAGATCTTCGAAAAATGAGTCCAACTCACTATCGACTTCATCTTCTCCATCACTTTCCATGAAAGAGTCAAGCTGTTCACCAAAATCGTCACCAAAATCGTCCAGACCCTCCAGTCCGTCAATTTTTTCTTCTGCCATGTTGCACTTCTAATGAAATGTTTTTTGGTGACTTGAAAAAATTTGTTTTCGCGTCATACCTGTTTCTCATTTTCAACGGGTTTGTTCATCAAATGGAAAAGGTATAAACCACGTAACGTCAAATCATCATGAAAAATAACGTGTGGCAAAATCGGCAAAATTTTCTTCGCCAAGCCTCCAGTAATGACAACAGTCGGATGTGGTTGGCCCTGTTGTACTATTTCTTTTGTTAATTTATTAATCAACGAATCAACCATTCCTCCATAACCATAAATGAGACCTGACTTAACGCTATCTGCGGTGTTTTTTCCGATCAAATTTTCTGGTATCTCAAGATTTACCTGAAACAGCTGGGCTGCCCTAGAAAATAGTGCTTCTGCAGAAATCAACAATCCCGGACAAATCACTCCACCTTCAAAAATCCCTTCTGCTGTGACCACATCCAAAGTAGTGGCTGTTCCGCAATCAACAATTATCAGCGAAGTATTATATTGCTGGTATGCTGCTAAGGCGTTAATCAGTCTGTCCTGACCGACCCTTGCTGGTACTTCAGTGTTGATTTCAATACCAAAATTTAGTTCGTGGCTGACCTTGATGGGTGGTTGAGCAATCAAATTGTCGATTAGACTAAAAAAAACATCTGTCAGTTCAGGAACAACAGAACTAAGTACTGCGCCTTGAACCTCTTCCAAGCTGAAATCGCATGCGAAAAGCATACCCCGAACCAGCATTTCATATTCATCTACACTCTGATGAATATCGGTATGCAAGCGCCAACTCTGCAATATTTCAGAATCTTTGAATATGCCAAGTACTACGTCACTGTTTCCGATGTCCACTGTTAGAATCATTATTTTCCCCCTCTCATATCAAGAATGTCTCCGGATACGTGTGTCATTATATGACCTGTTTCTGTCCTAATTTGCAGATATCCATCCTTTGTCAATCCTTCAATAGTACCGACAGTTCCAGTGTCTTTTGCCATTTCTTCTGCGTCCCTCAAACTATGCACCTTCCTGCCTATCGCCTGAGCTCGCTGCAACCATTCTTGCAGCAATGCAGAGTATCCTGAGGCAGAATTGTTAAGTTCGCGTAAATTTTCGGAACCGCCACTGAATTCTTCCATACAGCATTCCAACTCTAGCAAAAGCTGCTGAAAAACTGTTTCATTTTCAAGATCCGGTGCTGTTTCTGTTTCAGAAACTATCTTAAAATTTCTTGAGATTTCAGACTCTATTGTCGTAACAATATCCTGCAATTCTTCCGGATAATCATTGAGACAGCCTTTTGTGTTTAATCCTATTCCCATCACTAAAACCGGGAAACTTTGCTCAGGAATGGTGATTGCTTCGAGCAAAATTCCGCAGATTTTTTTTTCACATACCAGTACATCATTCGGCCATTTGAGACGGATTTTGTTGAGATATTTTTCAAGTACGCGAGATACAGCAACACCGGCTAATAAAGATAAAACCTGAATTTCTCCAAGCGGTAATTCAGGATGTAGCACTACTGAAAAAGTCAGGTTTTTTCCCCGAAGTGAAACAAACTCTCTTCCGACTCTTCCACGTCCGGAAGTTTGCATATCAGCAATCACGACCAATCCGTGCTGCTGTAGCAAATCATTCCTGCCTTTCAAGTATGAATTTGTTGAATCCACTTCATCCAGACGGATAATACGATTGCCAATTTTTTCAGACATAGTCAATTAGCGTAGCAAAAAATCGTGGATCATGAGCTTTTCAACTGAGTAGTCCGGTTTTCTTCTGCTCACCGACACTACCGCATGCACTTCTGCTTGTACGTTGTCGATTTCTGTTTTTAGGTAGATTTCATACCAATAACTATATGCAACGAAATAATCACTTGATTTACTATAGTACTGAGTAATATTTCTCAGCTTATTTTTTATGTCGTCATTCTTCAATTTTGACCGAGGAATTTTTGTCAGTTCTTCTACTATTTCTTCTCTTTTTTGATAGAAACCCTGTGCATATCTATCTTCGTAATTTTCTTGAGAGTAGTTTATGAAGTAATTTGTATTTTGGTCAAATTGCGCCAAAAATTCGATAATTTCTTCATAAGTAGCTAAATTTACGTTTATTCGAGGTTTAATTAAAGAAAAATCTTCAGTTGGGTCAAACTTGGTTCCCACAGGATATATCGTGAAATCCTTTTTCCAGAAATCCAATGGGATTCGTTTTTCATGGATACCATGGATCAGTTGAACCTCGCTCAAAAGATCCAAATACCCGTCTTTTATTTCAATTTCTGGATCAGCAGCACTGTATGAATCCTTTTCTACCCCGATTGTTCCATAGATTGATGAATCATAATTTACTGAGCCTTTATCCATCCAATCAAAAATTGCTGCATAAATTGGCAGGATTTCATCAATATTTATTTGAACATTTTGTGCTGATACAGCGTTCACATCTTGTTGATTTGTTGGAATACTCCATTTTTTTACAATATTTATAAATTGATTTGCCCGACGAACATCTGATTTTGTTTCAGAATTTAATGCTCTGTTCGGTGGTGTTTGGATCCGGTTCAAATTGTAAAGATGATCAATTGGCCGGATGTAGGGCGTATAAAAAGACACATCCGGAAAATCAGCAATCATTCCGGCGGGCAATCTGACAGGCTGAGGTGGATTTAAAAAGGAAATTTCATTACCAAAAGTTCCCAGCTTTAATAAATTATGAATGTACTCCCTGAAAAATTTAACCTCATCCTGTCCTTTCAATCCTTCCAGTACTGCCTTAAACATGGATTTAACGGCATTTCGAGCTTTGAATGATGCTTGGTAATTTTGGATACCCCTTGTTTCGAGTTTTGTTTCAAAAGAAAACTCTGTCATGAATACGGTAAGCAGAGCCAAAATAACCAGTGTTATCAACAAGGCAATTCCACGATGTGTTATTTTATTAAAGTATGCAGGTGGGGACAAGGGGAGGTGAGACATGTATTTTGAGCTTTGCAGGCAAGTACCAACTTTCTGCCTGCCGTCCAAAGATTTTGGCAGCATAATTCTACAAGGCTATGGTTTCTTGTCAGATAACTTAAAACTAGTCTCTACTATAGCCTATACTGCTGATACAATTAAGAACAACCGCTGGTGGCTCCACAGGAAGCACACTTGAGGCATGAACCATTACGTACCATTGTGAATTGTTGACAGGTGTGGCACGACTCACCCTCGTAGCCCTTCATTCGTGCTTCTAGAACAAGGTCTATTGTGGAACGCTCTTGTGCTGTCCAACTTTCTGTAGAGGAATCTGTGCCAAAGTCTGAACTGCCGGAAAATTCAGCATGAGTCTGCTCGGGTTCTGGGTCAGAATTTTTGAGGAGAGCAAAATCTACTCCTTCAAAATCGTTTTCCTCCTGTTTAAGGAAGGCCTGACTTTCTTCAGTGCTAAGAGTCCTCTCCGAGACTACCTGTTCATTGTCAAACTCGGGTTCATCCTCATTCTGTGTGTGTACTGCACTGGCTTGTAATTCATCAGGACTGACATGTGCAAATTCATTTCTACCGAGATAAGAAATAGCAAGTTCACGGAAAATGTAATCAATGATGGATGTGCTCATTTTGATGGTGTCATTTCCAGAGACCATTCCGTTTGGCTCAAAGCGTGTAAAAATGAAAGCTTCCACAAATTCTTCAAGCGGAACTCCGTGCTGCAACCCCAGGGAAATAGCAATCGCAAAGCTATTCATCAAGCTCCTGAAAGCAGCCCCCTCTTTGTGCATATCAACAAAAATTTCTCCGATTGTACCATCTTCATACTCGCCAGTACGCAGGTAGAGTTTGTGTCCTCCGATAACCGCTTTTTGCGTGTATCCTTTACGGCGGTGCGGCAATCTTCTACGTTTGGCGATGTAGCGGTGAATTATTTTTTCTGCAATCCGGATTTGTTCTGGTTTTGCGGCAGCGATACCTTCTTCAATCTCATCTTCATCCCACAAATATTCTTCAACACTCACATTAAGCGGCTGACTGAGTTTAGACCCATCGCGATAAAGCGCATTACACTTTAAACCGCTATTCCAAGAAGCAGAAAAAGCCTTTTTAATATCGGTAACATCAGCTTCGTTCGGTATGTTGATAGTTTTAGATATAGACCCGGAAATAAAAGGTTGAGCAACGGCCATCATCCGTATGTGTGCTTCAGGTTCAATGTAACGCTTGCCTTTGCGACCACACTTGTTTGCACAGTCAAAAACACTGTAATGTTCCGGTTTGAGGTGCGGTGCGTCCTCTATTGTCATTGTGCCGCAGATGTAGTCATTTGCAGCTTCGATTTCTTTACTGCTGAATCCAAGATGCTTGAGGATACTGAACTCAAAATTTCCCAGTTGCTCATCATTCAATCCCAGCGTCTCTTTGCAAAATGACTCACCTAAAGTATAAAGGTTAAAAACAAAGCTGATATCAAATGCTGTTGGCAATTGTTTCTCAATGCGTTCAAGTACGTCGCTTGTAAAACCTTTGGTGCGCAGGACGTTTGCATTGATGCACGGACTTCCGTCCAGTCGTGCGTAACCCTTGATATAGTGCACAATGTCTGAGACTTCAGTATCTTCGTATCCGAGTTTATGTAAAGCAGGAGGAATAGAATTGTTTATGATTTTGAAATAACCTCCGCCTGCCAGTTTTTTGAACTTAACCAGAGCAAAGTCCGGCTCGATTCCGGTAGTGTCGCAATCCATCAATAAACCGATAGTTCCGGTTGGTGCAATCGCTGTGACTTGTGCGTTGCGGAAACCGTATTTTTCTCCAAGTTTTAAAGCCTGATTGGCATCATGTTGGGTTGCTTTGAGCAGCTCCGGAGGACAGTGCTGACTGTCTATTCCGACTGGTTTTATAGTCAATCCTTCATATTCACTATCTGGAGCACGAAAAGCAGCCCTCCGATGATTCCGAATCACCCGTAGCATATTATCCTTGTTCCGCTCGTAGCCTTTAAATGTACCAAGCTCTTTTGCCATTTCAGCAGAAGTTGCATAGGAGGTCATGTGCATGATGGAAGTCACGGCACCACAAATTGCAAGTGCTTCCGGAGAATCATAAGGAATACCGTTAACCATTAAATACGTTCCCATATTGGCGTAACCCAAGCCAAGTGTGCGGAATTCGTAGGAAAGATCTGCAATGTTTCTGCTTGGGAATTGTGCCATTAAGACACTAATTTCTAGAACAATTGTCCAAATTCTGGAACCGTGTCGTAATTTAGCAACATCAAGTTCCCCTGTTTTAGGGTCACGGAACTGCATCAAATTCAATGAAGCCAAGTTGCAGGCTGTGTCATCCAAAAACATATACTCGCTGCAGGGGTTAGATGCCCGAATCGGTCCATCTGCTGGACATGTGTGCCACTCATTGATAGTTGAGTCGAACTGAATCCCAGGATCTGCTGAGGCCCAAGCGGCGTAGGCAATCTCTTCCCATAGCTCTGCTGCTTTGAGCTTTCTGCAAGGAACAGGCTCTCTGCCCTCTTTTTTGGCTTTGACTTTTTCAATGCGCAAGTAGAGATCCCAGTCCTTGTCCTGTTCAACTGCTTGCATGAATGCATTGTTGAGACGTACAGAATTATTTGCGTTTTGTCCGGCAACTGATTGATATGCTTCTGAATTCCAGTCAGTATCATATTCATCAAACATCACTTCCGTGTAACCTTGTTGGGACAAATGGATGATGCGGTACACATAGCTGAAAGGCATAGCAGCCAAACGTGCTTTTTTGGCAACTGAACGCAGATCTTTGTTCAATTCGAGATTAAACTTTTCGGACTCATCTTTCCAGCCGTGAATAGCGGCAAACAGCTCACTGATCAGTTTTTTTACTGTTTTGGAACCTGCCACTAGGGCCGCAACTTTTTGTTCTTCATGAACTTTCCAATTAATAAATTTTTCAATATCAGGATGATCTGCATCCAGACAGATCATTTTGGCTGCACGGCGTGTGGTACCTCCAGACTTGATGGCACCGGCTGCGGAATCTCCAATTTTGAGAAAAGACATTAGTCCCGAAGAAACACCTCCACCGGAAAGTGGTTCCGACTCACCGCGCAAAACGGAAAAATTGGAACCTGTACCAGAGCCGTATTTAAAAAGCCGAGCCTCACGGGTCCACAAATCCATGATTCCGCCATCACGAACTAAATCATCTTTAACTGACTGTATGAAACACGCATGAGGTTGTGGCCGCGTGTATGCATCTTTGGAAGGTGTTACTTCTTCGGTTTTTGGGTCGACGTAGAAATGTCCTTGTGCAGGTCCGTTCAAACCATAAGCCCAGTTGAGACCAGTATTGAACCATTGAGGAGAATTTGGTGCTGCCATTTGATTGGCCAGCATGTGACATAATTCATCATAAAAGGCACTGGCGTCCTCTTCTGTATCAAAATAACTGTGCTTGTAACCCCAATAAGTCCAGCAACCGGCGAGTCGATGAAAAACTTCTCTCGCATCGGTTTCCGAGATAGCATGATTTTCTGCAGAAGAATCTGTCTCTGTGGCTTCTTGTTCTGCCCTAGCTTGATCATGAAGTGATGGTTGCAGCCAGGCAGGAATGCCTTTTTCTTTTGCGGATTTCAAATATTTGGGAATGCCAGCTTTGCGGAAATATTTCTGTGCCATGATATCAGTGGCAACTTGTGACCATTGTTTTGGTACAGAAACATTGTCCCATTCTGAGACTATTGAGCCATCCGGGTTGCGGATAACGGAAGTTCGGTTTTCAAATTCTATCGACCGATACGGACCTTCACCCTCCATGGTGAACATGCGCTTAATTTTCATAGATGCCTTTTCTTGATTTGTATTCTAAAATAAATTTGAAGCTCAGCCAATCCATGCTGTACCTCACCAAAAGTATACCTAAACGAATAAAATTTGCAGGTTAAATTTTTACATTTTACTCAGCGCCCCATACGCAAAAAACATGAAAACATTTCATTACCTGCTGACCTGAGGAAGAACTGGACCAGAAGTTATGTAATGTAGTTATTTTCCTTAGTGAATCAGGCTTTGAACAAAATCAAAAAAACACAACTCATGCTTTTTGTGATGTATATTTAATAACAATCGTATCAGACAGATGAAACTAAAACTGCTTCAGTGAAGACGATATTGTCAACTCCCTCCCAGGACAGTAAAATAATGGTAGAACTGACAAAAAATGTAATATAGATCTGGATCTCATAATGTAGTTTATCTGATTTATAAAATCAATAAAAAAGATCTTCTGTTAAATCAAACATCAACAATTAGTTGTCTGATATATAAAGTTAAAAAAAATGGATTTATCCAAAAAAACACAAAAAAAGATTTGTCCGATTCCGGCTTTTTATATTCATATCCCTTTTTGTCGAACGCTTTGTCCGTTTTGCACATTTGCCGTGCGTCGAGACAGGGCAAATATGCATGAAAAATATATTCAGGGTATTGTTGATGAAATTGTCCGGCGCTCAGAAATGCTGACTGTTATGGAGCCGAAAGAGGGTAATGAAAAACATCTCAGGCAGGTTTCCCTTGAATCAATTTATTTTGGTGGAGGCACACCTTCATGTTTTACTATTCAGGAGGTGTCCGTGTTAATAAAAAAAGTACGTGAGTATTTTCCATGGTCCGATCAAATCGAGATTGCCTTTGAAATGAATCCGGATGATGTAAATCCTGAATATCTCAGCGGTCTTGCAGAAATTGGTGTCAACCGGCTCAGTTTAGGAGGACAGAGCTTCCAGACTTCAACTCTTCAGCAGTTGGAACGTTGTCATACTTCCGCTGATTTACGAGAAGCTATTGCATCTATAACGGATTCGTTATTTGTTAACTGGAACCTTGATCTGATGTTTGGTATTCCGGAACAGAGTTTTTCCATGTTCAAAAAAGATGTCGAGGAAGCACTGGTATACGATCCTACCCATATTTCTTTGTATGGACTTGAAATTCATGAGCGGACCCCTTTTGGCAAAAATCCGCAAATTCGCAGATGGGAATCTGAACATCAGGAGCAATTTGAGGCAATGTATTTGTGGGCAACAGACCGTCTAGAAAAAGCTGGGTTGTTTCAATATGAATTATCAAACTTTTCAAAAAAAGATTACGAGGGCCGGAATAACTTGTTGGTATGGTCCGGGCAGGAATATTTGGGGCTGGGAGTCGGAGCACACTCATACTATATGCAAACTCGTTGGGGAAACACTCGTTCTATCAGAACTTACCTTCAGCATCTTGAAAAGAATAAAATGCCTACCGAATTTGAAGAGCGGCTTTCAGGGAAACAGTTGGCAACAGAATTTTTGATGCTCGGTTTACGTCAGTGTAAAGGAATTAACATCGAAGAATGGCAGACCCGTTTCGGATTGCAGTGGCAAAAACAACATACAGAATTTGTTCAAGGACTTTGTGATGAGGGGCGCGCATTCTGGAAAGGTCAGCGTTTGTGTTTATCTCCTAAAGGAATGTTGCTGGCAGACAGAATAACAGTACAACTAATGCCGGAGCTCAGCGAAGATTAATTATCCCGCCAATATTATTCATAATTGTTTTAAAGTTTATTTTCAATATGCCGAAAAGCAAGACAAGGTTTTTACCCGCTGGCTAATATTTTAGTTTTAGATTCAGGCGGAGCCTGTCTTATTGTTAATTAAGGGAGAACAAAATGAGAATTCGAAGCAATGTTACATCTTTGAATGCATTACGGCACTCAGACAACAATTTAAAAAACATCAAAAGCTCAATTGAAAAATTGAGTTCTGGATCAAAAATCAATAGAGGTGCTGACGATCCGGCTTCATTAGTCGCGTCAGAAAGACTGAGAGGACAAATTGCTGGGTTACGCCAAGCTTATAACAATAATGCAAGTGCTGTTGCCATGTTTCAAACAGCTGAAGGAGCTTTGAGTGAAATCAGCAGTATTTTGTTAAGTTTGAAGCAGCTATCTGTTCATGCAGCAAACGATGCAATTAATGATGACACCATGCTAGCAGCAGATCAGAGGGAAGTGGAAGACTTGATTACTACTTTGGATAGAATTGTAAAATCAGCTGAGTTCAACGGCAACATGTTGCTTGATGGTAGTATGGGGGCAAATGGTGCTTCCGTAGGAGATAACATTCGTTTCGTCGGTGCTGAGACATGGACTGAAGGTTCTCCGTTAGAGGGTTATGAAGTTGATATTACACAGGTAGCAACACAGCCACATATAAGAGGCAGTGTTCCGTTAACGGTACAAAATATAGGTGATGGAGTTACAATCTTATTCAGTGAGGGGGGCCGCAACGTTGAAGTCGATACAAGGTTCGGGAATATGAAAGAAAATATTGAAGAAGTTTTAGCAAACTATAAACAAGATCCTACACGTTTTCCCGCAGAGGAAGTTTCAGCTAATATTCGTGTAATTGTTATGAATTCCATTAAAGAAGCTTTTGCAGGAAGTGGCTTAGCTTTGGAAGCCTTTGAAACACCGGAAAAAACATTTTATATCCAGCACAAAGATTATGGTTCAGCCCCCACTTTTTCAGTCACCACTAATATTCCTGGAATCCTGACAAAAGAGGCAAATGTTGCTGAATCATCAGAACCTGGCTTGGATGTCGCAGGAAAAATTGGTGACAGTTTTACTATCGGCAAAGGTCAATACCTTACTGCAATCAAACGTTCTTCTCCTGCTCAGGGAATAACCGTACAATTTGATCGTTCTATTGGACTTAAAGAAGTGCCAGTCAAAGACGAGCTAGGTGTTGTCGTAGGGAAAGAGTTTGTTGAAGAGACGCAGGAAGAAATCGTAGGTTCTCCAGAAAGCCCAAAAATAGAAGGTTATATTCACGTATCGCAACAAACAAGGAGTGTCAGTCTCGGAACTAGACCTGGTACTGAAAAAGGCTTTTCATTAAAAAACATTCGCGCGAATAATTTGGCACTAGGTGTGGAAAATGAAAGTGGTTTTGTAAGTTTATTTGATATAGATTTGACAAGTAGACAAGGAGCTAACGACTCAGGCAAACTTATTGAGAAGGCAATTGAAGAAATAGCAGTTTATCGTGGAGAAATTGGTGCTTTCCAGAAACACGCAATTGAAAGCAATCTAAATTCGCTGAGAATTGCGGAAGAAAACATTACACAGGGAGAATCAACAATTCGAGATACTGATATGGCTGCAGAGATGTCTCAATTGACAGGCAATCAGATCCTACTATCTGCGAGCCAGTCCATGCAGGCTCAAGCAAATCAGTTGCCAGAAAATGTGTTACAACTTCTTCAACAATAGTAATGGTGGTTGAAGGTCGGTGTACTGGTTAAACACCTAAATAGCGGCGTTGAATTTCTTTGTCTGCACTCAAAGTTGGAGAATCGCCAGTCCAGACAACGAGTCCTTTTTCAATGATGTAGTGCCGATCTGCAAAGTGGGTGAGAGCTTCAATGTTTTTATCCACAACAAGAATCGACTGTCCTTCAGATTTTAATCCTTTCAAACAATCCCAAATTTCAGTTCTGATTAACGGAGCTAGGCCTTCTGTTGCTTCATCCAAAATCAAAAGACGAGGGTTAGTCATCAGTGCACGGCCGATAGCCAGCATTTGCTGTTCACCACCGGAGAGTTGATTCCCCATGTGGTTTGCACGGTGAGGAAGGTGTGGAAATAAATCAAAAACCCGCTCCAGATTCCACGGTTTTTCATTCTTAGAACGATCAGCAGCAGTAGCAATCAAATTTTCAAGAACTGTCAGGTTTGGAAAAATCTGGCGTCCTTCCGGAACCAACCCTATTCCTGCTTGAGCCACACGGTGGGGAGGCCAGTCACGGACTTGATCACCATCAAAAATAATTTCTCCGGCTTGCGCTCTAGCTAAGCCCATAATTGAATGGATTGTGGTTGTTTTACCCATACCATTGCGTCCAAGCAATGTTACCACTTCTCCGACATTTATCTGAAGGTCGAGGCCGAACAGGACTTGGCTTTGGCTGTATGAGGTTTCCACCTTTCTGAGTTCAAGCATGGACTGTCTCCTCCTCTCCAAGGTATGCCGTTCGGACTTCCGGATTTTGTCTGATAGCTTCCGGAGTGTCCGTAGCAATGCTTTGGCCGTAGACTAAGACTGTTATTTTGTCTGCAAGAGAAAAAACAACATCCATGTCATGTTCAACCAGTAGAATCGTAAGTTTTCGTTTCAGTCCCTGCAGTATTTCAACCATGGCTTTGGATTCTTCAGGCCCCATCCCTGCCATTGGTTCATCAAGCAGCAGCATTTTGGGCCTTGTCGCCAAGGCCATTGCAATTTCCAACTGACGATGTTCACCATGAGAAAGGTTCCCAGCTACATCATCTGCACGTTTTTCCAAACCGACTTGCTGCAAATATTCAAAAGCAGGTTCCCTCAGAATTTGTTCTTTGCTGGCATTTTTCCAAAAATGAAAAGAGTGTCCTGCATGAGCTTGCACAGCCAGTGCGACATTGTCCCAGACTGTCATATCCATGAAAATATTTGTGATTTGAAAAGATCGGGCCAGTCCGTATGCAGATCGAAGGTGTACTGGAACCTCGGAAATATCATTCCCGTCAAATATAATACTACCTGAATCAGGCTCTATTTCTCCTGTGATTTGTTCGATCAAAGTGGTTTTGCCGGCTCCATTTGGGCCAATTACTGCGTGTAATTCACCTGGCTCCACTTTAAAAGTGAGGTTGTCTGTAGCCAGAATGCCACCGAACGATTTAACAAGTTTATTTATTCTTAGCATTTCAGTTTAACTAGGCTTTGTTTTTCAAAGAATAACGATTCCACCAGCCATCCAGCAAAACAAGCATTCCGTCAATTCCACCGCGTGCAAAAATAACCACCAGAACCAGCATGGGGCCAAAAATTAATTGCCAATATTCTGTGATACCAGAGAGGAACTCTTCCAAAAAAAGAAAAGCAACTGCACCAATTACTGGACCGAAAAGCGTTCCCAATCCACCCAAAACTATCATGATGATTAAATCACCGGAACGAGTCCAATGCATAACGGACGGATTGACAAATTCAGTTTGGTTTGCCGATAAAACTCCTGCCATACCGCAAATAGTTCCGGCAATAACAAAAGCTGTGAGACGATAACGAAATACAGGAAATCCAATGGATGCCATCCTTTGTTCATTCGATTTTGCCCCGCGTATCATCATGCCGAAACGGGAATTAATGATGCGGTGTGAGACATACAAGCTGGCTAGCAAAATTACAAAGTTTAGATAATAGAGAGTATTATCGTTTGAAATATCAAACAAACCATTAAAATCACTGCGCATGTAGAGGCTAAGACCGTCGTCTCCTCCATATTTTTCGTTGCCGACGGCCACAAAATAAAACATCTGCGAAAATGCGAGTGTGATCATAATGAAATAAACTCCACGAGTCCGTAATGAAATTGCACCAATTACAAATCCCACTAATGCTGAAAAAACAATAGATACCGCAAAATGAATGAAGCCATTGCCCATCCATTCGATCCCGTCTTCTATGGCATGGATTGTACCAATACCAACCATGTATGAGCCAATTCCTAAATAAACAGCATGTCCGAAACTGACCATTCCACCATAGCCTAAAATCAAATTCAGACTGACCGCTCCAATGGATAAAATCAGCATCCGCGAAAACATTACGGTATAAAACGGTTCATCAATGCCATCAGCGATTAACGGAACGGCACCTAACCCGATCATCAAAAGGGTAATAAAAGCAGTTCGTGGTGACCAATTCATCTATGCTCCTTTCGGTGGGAAAAGACCCTGGGGCCTGATTGCCAGAATAATGGCCATCAAAACATAAATAAGCATGGACGAAATGGCGGGAGCAGCCGTGTCGGCAAAGTCGTTTGAAACAAAAAGACCTAAAATGTCAGGAAGGAATGAGCGACCAACTGTGTCAATAAAACCCACAAGCAGGGCTGCGACGAATGCTCCTCGAATGGATCCAACTCCGCCAATGACAATTACCACAAAAGTAATCATCAAAATTCCTTCGCCCATCCCAATTTCAACTGTCATAATTGGGGCGGCCATCAATCCCGCTAATCCGGCAAGGGCGGCTCCTAAACCAAAGACAATTGTGTAAAGGAGGTTAATGTTTACTCCCAGGGCACTTACCATTTGACGATTACTGGCACCGGCGCGAATCAACATGCCGATCTTTGTGTGGGAAACCAACAAATACAGCAAAAAGGCTACAGCGATACCGACTGCAATAATTGCCAGGCGAAATGCGGGATAGCGGATGCCAAAGAATAGTTCTAGACTGCCATTTAGCACATCTGGTAGAGGTATGTCGAGACCAATGGGTCCCCAAATCAATCTGACAAATTCATTTAAAAAAAGTATGAGGCCGAAAGTTGCCAAAACTTGATCAAGATGGCTTCGTGTATAAAGTGTACGTAGAGCTATCACTTCCAGTATTACACCAAATAACATGCTTGCCAGGAGGGCGAGCATTGCGCCTAATAGGAATGAGTCCGTCCATTGGGTGAAAGTAGCCGCAAAGTAGGCTCCCATCATATAGAGAGAGCCATGTGCCAGATTGATCAAGTCCATGATTCCAAAAATCAAGGTCAAACCGGCAGCCAACAGAAACAATAAAATGCCGAATTGAAACCCGTTCAGGGTTTGCTCCAAAAGCAGGATCCAGTTCACATGAACCTATTTTTCAATAAGTGTGATCATTTCTATGATGTCCTATTGATCAGTTGCAATCTGTTTTAAATGGAGTTTCACCAAAGTGTCACAGAAAAGTCAGAATTATAAAATCTTTGTTCTGGTTCTTCGTGATTTAGTGGATTTTTTGAATTATGATTTCTTCAGGTTACCATAGTGGATGGAAGGATAAAGAAATGGAGGGACAAAAAGTCCCTCCAAAAGCGGGTATGTTACCAAGACATCTTACAATCTTTGGCGTAAGGATCTTGGTGGTTGGTGTAAACGGTTTTCACAATACGGGTCGTGTAATTCCCATCAGAATCTTTAATTACTTTACGTAAATAAAAGTTTTGAATAGGAAAATGGTTGTTTCCGTATTTAAATGATCCCCTCACCGATGGAAAGGCCGCCCGACGCATCGCTGTCCTCATGCCGTCCTTGTCGCTCAGGTTTCCGTTGACCGCCCGCACTGCACTGTCAATGAGCATGATCGTATCATAGGATTGAGCCGCGTAAAAGGTGGGATAGCGCCCATACTTCTTGCGGTAATCCTGCACAAAGATCTTGGTGATAGGAGTCGGTAAATCCGGAGCCCAAAATTGTGTCATCAAACTTCCTGCAGCCAAATCTTTCAAACGAGGCAGACTTAAGGAATCCACAGTGAATGCAGAGTATAATGGAACTTTATCTTTCAAGCCCGCTTGGGAATACTGTTTGAAAAACTGCATGCCATGCTTACCCGGATAGAAAACGAACACAGCATCAGGATTTACCGAACGAATTTTGGCCAGTTCTGCAGAAAAATCTAGTTGTGCTGGAAACTTGGTCATGTCTTTTCCAACGATGTTTCCTTTAAAAGTCCTTGTAACTCCTGCCACCATGCTTTTGCCGGCTGCATAGTTTGGTGCCATGATGTAAAGATCCTTGATTCCAAGCTGGTTTAAGACCTCGCCCATAGCCATCGTGGTTTGGTCATTTTGCCAGGATGTTGAGAAAAAATCCTTATGGCAGAGTTTTCCCGCCACTGGACCAGGGCCGGCATTTGAAGTAATCATGAACGGCCCTTTGCCCACTACTGAATTACGGGAAGCCAACAGTACATGACTCCAAATGTAACCGGTGACAAAATGAACCTTGTCTTTTTTGACCAGTTTTTCTGTTTTTTGCTTACCTACGTCAGGTTTGAAGGTATCATCCTCATAAATCATTTCCACATCGGAAGCGCCCATTTTGCGTCCCAAGTGGTCGAGTGCCAATTCCACAGCGTCCCTCATATCATTCCCAATTGCTCCAGCCCCCCCAGTGAGCGTGGTAACAAATCCAATTTTGACTGTCTCAGCCAATGCAACCTGACCAATCAGCATTGCACCCAGAGACAGTGCCCCTAAAAGACGTAACTTCATCTTTATCTCCTTTATTAAAGTTAATAAATATTAATTTTCCAGATAGACTGGATAAAACCCCTGAAAACGCCTTAACGTTAACGCAACGGATTTCAGGAGTCAAGTAAAACTGTGATTATCTGCTTCGCTGAATTAATTAGGAATTACTGCTGTTGCTTCCAACTCAATTTTTGCAGGATAATCCAGCAAATCATAAACAAAAATCATACTCATCGCAGGATAATGCTTCCCCATCAAGTTCCCCCAAATTTTTCCAAGCTTTGAGCTGGCTTCCAAATAGGAGGGTTTGTCAATGCAAAATGCGGTGATCGGGTAAATGTGCTCTGTGAGACCACCTGCATTTTCGAGCACAGCCAAAATATTACGAAATGCTTGCTAAAATTGCGAGGAGATTTCTTCACTCATGAAGTTTTGTTGGGCATCCCAGCCCACTTGTCCGGCGTCAACGGAAATTCCGTTGGAATAGCCAATTGGGGCTTTCCTACCATCAGGAAGTAAAATTTTCATTAGTGGTTATGAGTTATGTCCCATGTAATTTACGAATTGCAGGAGAAATACGAGATGATTCACGGTTGTCTGTTTTAGTGGTTTGGCAGATATAGCAAATGAGTGTTGTTTTAAACAAACTTTTATTATTTCGTTTAAATCTGATCTCCGTTTCGAAAAATAGTTGATTTCTATTTTAAGTTAGGCCAGTTTTTAAGAACACACTGTGTGTCACGTTCTACTAGTTCGAAAAATTTTGTGTTGTGTCCCAGCCCGGGATTGCTCCGGTGCCGCAGCTCGTGGACCAGGGTCTTCAACAATTGTGTATTTTTGGGCCAGCCAAAAAACCAGAAGTTTGAGCGATGAATCTTGATCTGCTCCTCTCCCCAGTAAATTCCTGCCTCTCCGTACTGAATCCGATTCTGATGTACCGGGCGCTCTTGGGTATAGCGAATCGGTACTGTCCGAATTTTGACTTTCATAATAGATGGAAAACACGGCACTTCCAATAGACGCTCTGAGTATTCCATTATCTTCTGTTGTCTTGCAGCAGGATTTTCAAGAAGAGGATCCAGCAGATGCCAGCGGTCCAAGACAAAAAACATGGTGCTTCCGCCAAGCAAAAGTGCCAGCAGCCATTGTGCATATTTTGATAGTGGAGGTTTCCCCGAAGCAGGCTTGTTCAGATGTCTCTGTTTCCAGCGAAGCCACTCCTCCCATTCCTGCTGCAAATTCTTGATTTGCTCAGTTTTCCAGGTTTCAGGGATGTCTTCAAGAACATTGATATTTTCCGGAAGCTCCGGAGTCTGAAAAAACAAATGCTCAGCACATTTGTGACAGTGAATCCTTACAAAGCGTTCACCATTTTTACCCATCATTGGTACAAGTTTGAATTTTTCTTCACCACAGGAAGGACAGTGGAGAGTTACATCTTCATTTGGAGAGGTAACATCTGAGGACATAGGCATTTAGAAGGTATTTCTTGGAAAATATTCAGCTTTTTCCTTAAGTGTCTGAGAGGCAATGATCAATTTTTGGTCCTCAGAGGTCCCTTTATATTACATAGGGCACGGATTTCACGAAAAAGCTATTCGACCGCAAATGCGGAAACCACACCTTGATATCGCTTGCCATGGCAAGTATTGCACTTGCTCCTGCACAAATCACGTCCACTGCAGCAATAGCTGGCTGCCGACAATTTCTGATAGCTTTAACTAAATCTCCAGTTATTCTGGTAATAGCAAGTAATTCCTTTCATACTCATTTTAGTCAGTGGTCCAATAATCTCGCTGACATCACGCCCAGAGCAAAAGTTTTTACCGGCACCAGTGATGACAACAGCTTTCACCTTTTCAGAGTATACGAGGTCTCTAAAATGGTCCCGCATTTCAGCATAGGATTCAAAAGTTAAAAGGTTTTTTTCATTCGGAACGATTAAGGGTTATGGTAGAGCAACACCCTGATTCAGGGACCAGAGAAAATGCTCTGGTGGTTGCTCCAAACAAGTTGTTTTTTACAAACATTGAATTTTCTCTTCTTTTTGGTTAAATTATATTCTGTATAACTAACTTATATATATTAATAATTTTAAAAATATGTTTCTAAAAAATACAATCGGTTGTTAGATTTTCTAAAAAATATTATTATATCTGAACAAATAATATCTATTGGTAATCTATTTTCCTTTTCCATACCTTCTTTTCACGATCCCAAATCTCTATCTTACTTTCTCTTGCATCTTTAATCTCTTTCTTTTCCAAGTGTTTTCTATAATATAACATGCAATCTAAATAACCAAAACCATCTTCCAGATATGAGTGTTTATATCCACAACTGGAACATAATCCATATTCTATTCTATCTTTATTCATATTGTTTCTTTGCTGTATTTAATCTGGGACGGACTCGTTTTACCCAAATAGTTATGTGGTGATATAGTGAAGGATACGGACGACATAGATATAACAACTCCAAAAACGATTAAATCCAACAATAACAACCATTTACAGACATCGTAGAGTTATCCCAAAAAAACACCTTCTAAAATCGTTTCTACGACACTTTTATTCATATAGTCATACCTACCTATACCCACTATAACCTAAATATAGATCTCCCCATATAAGACATATTAGACACCTTAAAACGAAATCTATACCAATACTCCGTCAATACCCTTTTTAACGAGTGTTTCAGTCCAATCACCTAAAATGGGATTATTTAACTTTATCTTTTTTATTTTCAGGTCAAATCCATATAGTATTGGGCTATAATCGTTCATAACCCTTGTAGTTTGTGCCTTAATAATCTTCTCTATTGTATCTGTATCCCAGTTTTTCTTACTCACCCAGCCGTCATGGTGGGGCATAACGAAGGACTGGTTATCTTCACTAATAATATACAGAACAACTACGGACTCTATACCTTGCAACAGATGACTTAATAGTTTCCCACAACTTTTCTCTTTAACCTTGCCTGTTCTATCATCTACCTCATAAATATTTATTGTTTTATTTCTAACATTTTTTAATCTCTTACCTTTTGTCGTTGTTATCCAACTTTTCTTTATATGTTTATACGCTCTCTTAACATCATTAGTTAATCCAACGACCATATCATTACCCTTAAATCTATTCCATAGTTCCTGTGCCTCTGTTCTATCCCCATCAGTATAATCCATACATTTTTCATATATTGCACTATCGCTCTGGACACCATCTATAACTCTCCAACTCTTATCCATAGTTGCACCATAAATAATAGGAATAAGAACTTTCTTCACTAACTCTATACGGACTCCTATTTCATTACTAATCTGTTCTCTTACTCCATTTGTATCTGTGATATATTCTTTAATCTTATTTAATACCGGTCCTTTAACCATCTTGTTATACTGGTATAATATATTATAGTGGGCGTTTTCTATATCATATTCATAATACTCTAAACCACCCATAGCAATATATCTCATTTCTTTCGGTAGTGTTTGTAGGTTTAAGTATCCATCACCATATAACCTACCGCTATCCTTTTCAGTATAAAGTTGTAGTATAGACCCCATACCTATTATATCTATTGTAGTTTTACCTGCTAACTCTACCGAACTCTTATGCAATCTTCTTAACTTGGATTCCGTTAGTTCTTTAATATCCTGTCTTAATACTTTAAGGACATCTAACCATTTATCTACATCTTGTTTCTTCTTTATTCTACCAGTTTTATATCTGTATAAATCAGCCCACATACGAGTCATCAACACTACATTATTTTCGTTTAACTGGACGACATTATCCCAGTTGTGCGGTTTATTATCTACCTTCTTACTTAACTCACCATCAGCATTTATATTACTTACTACATAACTCGGTAAGTCATTGACCTTACTACCATCTCTCCCGATCAGTCCA
>ERZ651768.776-NODE-776-length-23683-cov-6.103194_pt1 | contig 23683 bp, 21 predicted proteins | sample MGYA00514754_ERZ651768 | MGnify/ENA metagenome assembly ERZ651768
AGCCATGAATTTGGTTTATGATTTTGCTGAAAATAGGGACACAAAATCCTATATGGCGCTTATTGATTCTTTTCTCGCACCATTTGTTATGATATATATAATTGGGATTGGGATCTTAATAGACCAGGGAGCATATATGATTGCGTTCTATGTATTGGGGAGTAGTTTATTTATAGGTATTTTACTACTCCATTTCTTAGTGTTTGATCCACAGCATGTTAAACAGACTTCAATACATATCGATGGATTTTCTTCTTGATTTTCGAGTTAATGCAATGGAAAATTCATATTAAGAAATTATGATATTTATGTCACATCACTTGAAAATAGTATTAATAATTTTAATTATATTTTTTATGGGTGCTTGTCAGGATAGTCCGGAACGGCATTTAGAATTAGGTAATTGGTATCTTCAAAAAGACCTGGTTGATGAAGCTATTACAGAATTTCGGGAAGTGGATCGTATGTTCCCAGCCGATTACAGCAAGTTAACACGAGAAGAATACCAGATACTCGGTACGGCACATTTCAAACTTGCCCTTGCATATACAAAAAAGGGCTGGTGGGAGTATGCTCTGGAAGAAGCAAAGAATAGTTTTGAACTTCAGCCATCAAAAGACACTCATGAACTGGTCGAGTTGATTCAAGAAAAATTAGCTTTGAATCAAGATTCATGACTGTTTAGTACCAGCTTCCCCTGAATATAATCTATTGTAATAATCCCAAGCACCACAGTTGCAAACCCGACCAACCAACCAACCAACACTTGATCAAAATAATGTACTCCTAAATAGACGCGGGACATGCCAATCAACAAAACGAGAAGTGTTGGCCAGAAAAAGTTTTGCAGGCGCCAAGCAATATAATTCCATAAAACAATTGATACCTGAGCGTGGCCACTGGGAAAACCATGGCCAGTCGCAGTGATTAGAAATAACTCTTCCGGAGGTCGAGAAATACTATAGAATTCTTTCAAACCAATATTAATAAAAAAAGATACAAGTAGTAGGATTGACAACGGTAATGTTTCTTCCTTTCGCCAGAAAAAATGAATCACAGCCAACGCAATAAAGTAGAACTCGGGATCACCTACAAGAGTGATACCCTTGAACACATAAATAACAACTGGGAAATCAAATTGCTGTAGAAAAAGAATCAGATCCATAACATGAAAACAACAACTAAATGGATTTTATCAGTAAGATATATTTTATCAATATTATTTTAAAAAATCCCTGAACGATGTTCACCACCATCACAATAAATGACTGAACAATTAATAAAATCCGCTTCTGGATGTAATAATAATGAAATAGTGTTTGCAACATCTTCTGGTGTGGTTGTACGGCGCATTGGATTTCGGATTTTTGTATTTTCTACCCATGTTTCCCATTTCTTAGTTATCTTTGTCAACGCTCGTGTGGGTGTAATACCAGCTTGTATAGCATTAGCTGTAATTCCATGCTCACCTAGCTCCCAGCCAATTTGTCGAATAATAGCTTCCATTGCAACTTTGGCCACGCTTACGGGTCCATACCCATCCATAGCCATATAATTACCTTCACTGGTCAGTCCCATTATCCTGGACCCTTGTCCTAATAAACCTGCTCTATGCAATTTTTGCGTCCAATACAACAATGAATTGCCCATCACATTTATTGTCATGTCCATTTGTCGCTGTGTGACAGGTTTTTCTCCAAAAAAGTTGGTTGTTGTTCCAAAAGCTATTGAATGGAGTAAAAGTTTCAATGGTTTTTTCCCTATAATCTTTTTGATCTTGGGAATAAATTTATCCATGTTCTCCTCAGCAGCAGCATTTGTATTCCAGTAATGACATTCCCCACCACTTAATTCTCTAACCTTACTGATAGTTTCTTCTGCCTCTGTTTTTGCATCACCACGGTCAAAATGGAAACCAAGGATACCATATCCATCCTTAGCCAATCTGACGGCTGTTGCCCCACCATGCCCTGTAGATGCACCAAGAATTAAAACCCAATTAGACATGTTGCCTCCGACATTTAAGTATCAATTTACCCGTTTCATCATAATCATAACGATTGAAATGATGATTCATTCCTTCAAAATAATTTTGTACTCTCCAATCACAAATTAAGAGCAAAGGAAATTGTTTTATGGGACAACAGAATTCCTATACAAAAAATGAATTAATTGAAATGTCAGCAGGAAAAACGTTTGGGAAAGAAAATGCCAAACTCCCGCAAGAGCCGATGTTAATGGTCGATCGAATATTGAATATATGTGAAAATAGCGGAAAATATGGGAGAGGAGAGATTTCTGCTGAACTTGACATCAATCCAAGTTTATGGTTTTTCCATTGTCACTTTAAGGGGGATCCTGTTATGCCGGGTTCCTTGGGTCTAGATGGTATGTGGCAGCTTGTTGGGTTCTTTCTGACCTGGAGCGGGGCAAAAGGCAGAGGAAGGGCCTTAGGGGTTTCGGACGTAAAATTTAGGGGTCAGGTACGTCCATACCATAAAAAAGTAACATATAAAATTGATATAAAAAAACTTGTTAAAAAACCGTCTTGTGTCATCTGGGGTGATGCTGAATTATATGCAGATGACCGAATCATTTATTCTGCAAAAAGTCTTCAAGTAGGATTGTTCGAGAATCTTATATATGATTTTGGTGGGAATCCTGGCCTGGATGCATTTTAACTGGTCTACCGTTATTCATTTATCTATTACATAAAATGTCTCTCCAATGTGGAATTGTCGGGCTTCCTAATGTCGGGAAATCTACCTTGTTTAATGCTTTGACAGCTTCTTCTGTCCCGGCTGAAAATTATCCTTTTTGTACAATCACTCCCCATATCGGGAATGTAGAGTTGTTTGATCAACGTCTTTATGAACTCGCAAAAATCTACCGACCTAAAATAATTATACCCGCCACAGTTGAATTTCTTGACATTGCTGGGTTAGTACGGGGATCAAGTAGGGGAGAAGGATTAGGGAATCAGTTTTTAGGACAAATACGACAGACCCAGGCTATTATCCAAGTTGTGCGTTGTTTTGAAGATTACAATATTGGTCATGTTGATGGCAATATTGATCCGATAAGAGATGTAGAAACAATAAAATCAGAGTTCATTCTTAGAGATCTGGATACCTTAGAGAAACAAAGGTCTAAAAAAGAAAAATTATCCAAATCCGGTGATAAAGTAATTATTAGTGAACTGGAGGTTTTAAACAAGCTCATAGAACATTGCAATGCTGGACACAGAGCAAGAACATTTCATGCCAATGATAACGAGCTTGTATTTTTTCGTTCCTTACAGCTATTGAGTGGAAAACCCATACTATATATCGCAAATGTCAATGACAACGAAATCATGTACGATAATAAGAATAAGAATGTTAAAGTTTTATTTGACCTTGCTAAAAGCGAGGGTAACAATGCAATCCGTATTTGTGCAACGATCGAACAAGAAATAGCATTACTTCCAGAAAAAGAAAAAAAGCTTTTTTTAGCAGAATATAGTTTGTCAGAACCTGGTTTAAATAAAGTTATTCGCGCTGGATTTGAATTGTTGGGCTTACAGACCTTTTTCACTGCTGGAGATAAACAAGTCCGGGCTTGGACAATCAAAAAGGGAACAACAGCAGTGCAAGCAGCTGGGAAAATCCACACCGATTTTGAACGAGGGTTTATCAAAGCAGAGATTTATCCCTATGAAGCATTGGTACAATACGGTTCAGAACAGGCTGTCTCTGAAAAAGGCATAGCACGACAAGAAGGTAAATCCTATTTTGTTAGGGATGGGGATTGTATCTATTTTCTTTATAATATATAGCTATATAAGATTCCCCTGATCCTATATCAAAAGATTAATGATCATCTTTTTATAAGCAACCCTTAACAAAAAAGCCCCAGTATATCTGGGGCTTTTTTAGTTTATTTCAAACTTAATTTATTCGTCTTCATCCTCATCATACTCTTCATCATATTCATCATCATAATAATATTCTGGAGGGTATGCATACATATAGGGATTATTATAGGGAGTGTTCTCTTCATCGTGGCTGGTAGAATCATCAGTTTTGATATTTTCTTCAGCCTGTTTCATCACAATGACCTTTGGTTCAACATCATCCGTTTTTTCATTACTTTGTTTTAAAGCCTTTTGTACCCATTGTTTTTCGCGGTTCGTTAAGCCACCGGCTGAAGTAACAGGCTGGTCGAAAAAGGTCTGATTCCTGAACAGCATCCCGGTCAGAATGGAAAAAAATAAGATTACCAGCGCAAACAGGGCTCCTTCTGTTTGGAACTCTATACCGCCCCACATATTCTGGACCACACCAAAGCCCATAAATATGCCAAGTGAAAGTAATGTGCCAAAGAGTATTATAAGATTCCCCAGATTGGGTGGTGGTGAAGACTCCATTACAAGCATGTATACAAACCATACAAGTATCCCAGCCACTGCAATTACAATGCTCAGCAAGTATTCTCCCAGAAGGAGGGTAGTGAAAAAGCCTACGACGGCCGCTGCCGGAATGATATAACCAATCCCGGACTTTATGTCGTTAGCCATAACGAAACTCCAATTTTACCTACGGATTACTCGCCAAATTGCCTGATTTTCATACCAAATGCAAGTTTTTTCCGATTTTTTTAATATTACTATATAATGGGATTTTATCTATTTATATCTTCAATTTTGCATGGCGATTGAAATCTGTAATTTTTCCAGCTATTATGAGGAATGAAAAACCTGTCGTGGGTGTTATTGGTGTAGGTCATTTGGGGCAACACCATGTTAAACACTACAAGTTGCTTAACGATGTGAACCTTGCCGGTCTATATGATATTGATTCAAAAAAGGCTAATATAGTTGCTAACACGTACAAATCAACTTCATTTAATAACCTTTCGGATTTATTAACGATTTGTGATGCGGTTTCGGTCGTAACACCCACTGAAACACACAAACACGTAGCTGAACAAGCCATAAACAAAGGTTGTCATGTATTTATCGAAAAACCTATCACTAAAACACTGGAAGAGGCCGATCATTTATTGAAACTCGCTGAAAAAGAAAATGTATTGGTTCAGGTAGGGCATATCGAACGGTTTAATCCTGCACTAAGTGCACTAAAACCTTATAAAATCACCCCAAAATTTGTAGAAATTCAACGGCTGGCTCCCTATACAGTGAGAGGAACAGATGTCCCTGTCGTACTTGACCTTATGATTCATGACATTGATATTTTGCTATCGATAGTTAAATCTCCGATTAAAAACATTCGCGCTAGTGGTGTTTCAATTCTGACTGACTCAGTGGATATTGCACATGCCAGAATGAAATTTGAAAATGGAACAGTAGCTAGTATTGTATCAAGCAGAATTTCTCAGAATAAGGTCCGTAAAATTAAACTATTTCAAAAAAATCTGTATGCGACAATCGATCTATTGTTAATGCTCACAGAAATATACCATGTTATAGATAAACCTGATGATAGCTCTGAAGCATTGAAAACAGCTTCATTTACGTACAATGGAGATAAAAAACTCATCGCATATGAAAAACCTTCGATTGATGAAAAAGACGTATTGCAACTTGAACTCAAGAATTTTGTTCTCTCATTGACTGGGAAAGAAACTCCTATTGTAGATGGAATTGCTGGGCGTACTGCTTTAGCCATAGCCATAAAAATTCATGATATGATCATTCAGGATATTCATTAATGGATATCAGAAGATTTATTTTTAAGAATCGAAGTTTTACACCCATTCCCATTGTTTTAATAGTTATCCATTTTTCGTCACTATCGGTACCTTATTTTTATATAGGATTATTATTGGTTCTAATAGGAGAGGTAATACGGTTCCATGCAGTAAGATATGCTGGTGGCGCTACGCGGACAACAACGGTCGGAGCACCCGCCCTCTGTACTGCAGGACCATATGCTCGGACAAGAAATCCTTTATACTTGGGGAATATAGTTATTTATATTGGTATGGTATTCGTTTCTGGGGGAGCTTGGATGTGGTATTTACTACTCTTAACAATAACTTTTTTTATTTTACAATATGCTCTTATTATCTCTCTTGAAGAAGAAACGCTAACCCTAAAGTTCAGTAGCGCATATAAAATCTATAGTGATAATGTTCCACGATTAATTCCCCGATTAAATGCCTGGAAAAACAAAAATCACAGGCAACCTTTAACGGTAAAACAAACGCTAAGAAATGAAAAACGCACTCTACAAAACATTGTAATAATCTCTGTAATTATAATATTTAAACCGATATTCTTTTAAAAACAAATTGTTGAACTAATACAGATAGTTATGAATTCCCTTCAAAAAACTATTTTTCTTGTTGCGGGGGAACCTTCCGGAGATATTCATGGTGCTAGATTAGTTTCAGCCATGAAAAAAGGACAATCAAATATTTTATTTGTTGGACATGGTGGTGATGAAATGGCATCGGTGGGGGTAACAATTATCGAACATGTTAATAATCTATCAATTATGGGTTTTTCTGAAGTAATACACAATCTGCATCGCATGTTTCATATTTTGGATGAAACTGTTGAAACTATCAAACATACTATGCCGGATCGAGTGATTCTTATTGATTATCCTGGTTTTAATCTGCGTCTTGCAAAAAAAATTCGAAAACTAGGCATCCCTATTACCTACTTCATCTTACCACAAGCATGGGCCTGGGGAGAAAAAAGGGTGAAAAAAATGAAACCCCTATTGAATCAAGCTCTTTCCATATTCCCCTTTGAGAAGGAATGGTTTGAGATTAGAGGTCTACCGATAAACTATATTGGACATCCCTTTGCAGATCGACCGCCAGTGAAAAAAGCACGAACAACATTTTTGAATTTGCACAATCTAGACCCAAACCATCCTATTATCACATTGCTCCCAGGAAGCAGACAACAAGAGATAGACCAGCATTGGCCAATTTTTTTAAAAACCCTATACCTTTTACAAAAAAAGGTCCCATCTTTGCAGGCTGTAGTGGGAAAAGCACCAAATGTTGTTCTGGATCCATTGCCAGACCACATCACTGTTGAAAATAAAGCTCGACTAGCAATGGCCTTTGGAACAGTAGCTATTACTTCTTCGGGAACGGCTACTTTAGAGTGCGCAATAGAAGGAATACCTATGGTCGTATGCTATAAGATGTCTTTTTTTTCCTGGATAATCATAAAATATTTATCTAACGTATCTCATATATCAATGGTCAACTTGATTGCTGGAGAACAGATTGTTCATGAATTAATTCAATACAAGATGACACCAAACAACCTTGTCAATAATATCATCCCTTTATTGGACAAAAAATGTTTGGAAAGAAAAAAAATATTGAATGGCTACCAACTCATAAGAAACGCACTAGGTGAATCGGGTGTTTATAAAAGAGCTGCAAAAGCAATTATAGAAAAGCTATAAATCAATGCCGGTATTTGATAATATAGTTAAACCTCGGCTTCAATCATTTATAGGGAAATGGATACTGAAGCTCCTGTATGGTACAAACCGATGGAATATCAGAGGGACAGAACATTATATTTCTCTACTAGAAAAAAAACAATCGGTGATTATTGCTTGTTGGCATGGGCATTTACTGGCTCCATTTATGCATTTATCTGGAAATGGGTACTATGGATTGGCTGGTACTCATCGAGATGCTGAAATCCTCTCCAGAATTGGTCATAATCTGGGGTGGCGTTTGTTAAGGGGGTCAAGCTCAAAACGTGGACCAGATGTCTTCATTGAGCTGGTGCAAGTTTTACAAAACCCACCAGTATTATTCGCTATTACACCTGATGGCCCCAAAGGCCCACCGCGTATCCCAAAACCAGGTGTTATTCAGGCAGCAAAAAAAACTGGCGCTTTTATTGTTCCTGTTGCTGTTCATTCAACTCAAAACTGGGAATTTATAAACTGGGACACGTTTTATATTGAAAAACCATTTGGTACTATTTTCATGGAATATGGTAGTCCTATCTTTTTTGAAAAGAATATGGATTTCGATCAGTGCACACAAGATTTTATCAAAGGAATGAATAATATAGAACATAGTAATCTAGAGTATGCAAATAAACAGAATATCTAAGGAATATTTGGTATTTATTCTGTTCCCTTTGGCTTTGTTCTATTGGGGTCTTATTTACTGGCGAAATTTATTTTATCATTTTGGTTTTTTTGTCACTCGGTCACTACCTTGTCCTGTAATAAGCGTTGGCAATATCTCCATGGGTGGAACTGGCAAAACCCCCTTTGTAGAGTATATAACTAAATATTTACAGTCAAGAGGAATGCGTGTTGGTATAGTTAGCCGAGGTTACGGACGGAAAACCACGGGTACAGTGATAGTTACTGATGGGAAAACAAAACCAAAATTGTGGCAAGATGTAGGAGACGAACCATTCATGCTCGCCCATAACCTGAACAATGTTCCTATTGTAGTAGATGAGCTACGATATCGTGGTGGAATGGTACTAGTAAAAAAATTCAAACTAGATATTATTATTTTGGATGATGGGTTTCAGCATAGAGCACTGTATCGAAATCTTGATATAGTGCTAATCAATTCAAAGGATACCATCCAAAATCAAAAGCTTCTACCTTATGGGTCGTTGCGCGAACCCTGGTACCATCTATCAAGATCCGACATTTTAGTTTTGACCAAAATAAATATTCATAAACCACAGGGTCTTCTAATCCGTAAAATGAAAGAGACCGGATTACCTATAATCAAAAACACCATAAAATTGGATAAAACGTTTCGGTCTATCACAAACGATCAAATATATTTAAAAAACATGAAGAATTGTAAAATTTACATTTTCTCAGCTATTGGAGACCCCGAAGGATTCATAGCATCCCTAAACCAGACAAAAATGATAATATGTGGGGAAAAAATATTCCCCGACCATCATAATTACAATAGGTTAGACATTAAAAAAATAGAGCAAATGGCAAAAGCCAATGGAGCGGATTACCTGATAACCACTGAAAAAGACTTAATCAAATTAAGTGGTTTCAAATTCAATATTCCATTATACGCAGTAAAAATCAGATTGGAGTTCCATCCAAAATCGAAATTAGAGCATTATCTACAACCTTTTTTATAACAATTAAATCTGACCAGCACCCCAAGCAAAAACAACACCCACAAATGTCAGCATCAATGGCCATCCGGTATTCACTAGCTGTTTAGCACTTGGATCATAGAAAACATGAACTTGAAAATCATGGGTAGTGGTAGCACCATGTTCATCAACTGCCATCAAAATAAAATCATTGGCGCCATCTTGATTTTTTCGGGGTGTCCACTCTAATAATCCTTTTCTACGGTCAAACTTGGCAAATTTTGGTAGTCGTACCGCACGATAGGTAACCCTGTCCCCGTTCAAATCTTCTGTAGTCATTTTATATCGCCAAGTATGTCCTGTTAATCCTACTGGTTTCGGAGTCGAAATAATCATTGGAGGATTATTGATAAAAATTCGGCTGGATTGAGAGTCTGACCCGTATCCGTCTGTGACGGCTACTTCAAAGTTGTTATAATTTATTTGTGCTGCCTTTGGAACCCATAGAATCTTTCCATTCTTATCCATTTGCATACCATGAGGACCCTTTACCATTGTGTATTTAAGATTTGCATTTTTATTTAAATCCTCAACACGTAACTGATACTTAAACAATTCCCCAACTAAAGCCATCCTTGGCGGATTTGATACAATAGTTGGTAAATGGTTCGTGTAAACTTCAAAGGTCTGTTCATCTTTTGTATATCCATCAGAAACGACAACCGAAATGCGATGAGTATCTATTTGTTTCTTTTTTGGGGTCCAGCGAATCGTTCCAGATGATTCGTCCACTTCCATCCCATTCGGGAACTCAGTCATAGTGAAACGCATAGGGCTAACTCTTTCCACAATAATTCGTGGGGGTTTTCCTTTGTTCCCCTGAAAGAATTCCCATAAGAAATCCTTTATTTTGATTGTTCGTCCATTTAATGTCGATATTAGAACCCATAGTCTCTCATCTTCAAAAAAGACAGAATGTACATATCGCTTCATATTAAGCCTAGAAACAAGGGTATCAGCCGGGTAGTTTGGGTCTACATAATAAACAGCATTGGCATTATACCAATCACCCAAATAGCGATCAATATTTTGAATGGCAACATCATCTGAAATATTAATCGAATAAATTCTGGTATTGTTTACATCATCAACTTTTACAACTCTCTTGAAAGGAAGAAGCGAACCATTGTTTCTATCCACCGTGATAAGTTTATAAACATATTCATCTCCGACAGTAGCGGTCATTGTCGGGACCGATACAATTTTAACTGGCGCATTAACAAAAAATTCTGATTCGATAAACTGGCTTAAATATCCGTCGGATATTTCTATCTTAAGTCTATGAAAATCGATTTGAGAAACCATTGGCTCCCAGTGCAAGCGGCCTGTATATGGATCCATGCGCATACCCTCTGGTAGAACATGAGCAGTAAAAATCAACTTATCATTCTTGTTGGGGTCTGTTGCTTGTAAATCAAAATCCCAGACTCCTCTAACATTTATCTTTGTCATGGGTGGTGGGGCTTTTTGTATGATGGGGGGATGATTTACAAATATGTCCACAAACTGCGTGTCTGAAGCTACTCCATGGATTGTTACAACCGCATATTTTACAGTATCTATCTGCGTAGGAGTAGGTGTCCAGGATAAAATACCTTTTTCATCGATGGCCATTTCACTTGGCCCATAGAATAATTTATATTTTGCTGCTTGGCTTGTACGCTGACGCCATATTTTTACATCATACTGATATTTTTCACCAACTGTTGCCATGGTCGGAGCTTTAGACAATATTTTTATCCCTGTTCTAGCAGATAGTTGAAACTCTTGAATATCACGATCAAACCCATCTGAAACAACTAGTCGAACATCATATGTTTCAGCACTAATACTGTCCGATTTCCAGCTCAATACACCATTTTCAATAGTCATCCCAGGTGGTCCTATTTCAAGATAAAACTGTATTGAAGCATCGCGATTACGGTCTCGGACAATAGGTTCATAGCGAAAAACACCCCCCGCAACAAATTCTGTTCCTAAGGGTTGAGTCAAAAACCTAGGGGGATCATTGACATATATCCAGAGATTTTCATCTCTACTTTCCAAAACTGGAACGGTCTTATATTCCTTCTGGGGCTGAGCAGACGCCGAGATAGGTTCCATTATTTCATCTACCTTGATTCGCAGAAAATAGGTTAAGGGGAATGCATCCAGTTGTTCATCTATAGGCACCCAGCGAATTGTTCTTGTCTCATAATGAAAGAACATTCCTTTTGGTGGAGGTGTTTGCCAACGAAAACTATGAAATCTTTCAGTACTATCCCTGAGAATCAAGTATTCAAACTGTTGATTAAGGGTCAAAACATATCGCGGAAGAACATGTTTTGGTAATCGCTGTCCGAGTGTTTCCTTTGGCCTAGGTTTCTTGGGGGTTTCCAGAGTTCGGCTTATTTTTTTTGGTGGTATTGATTTAGGTTGTTCCTTTAATACCTTCCCTTCAGCTACTGTTGGTTCTAATGCTCTTGGGACCCATTTATCGGGCTGTTCTCCCATTTCAACTATGATTTCCTTTTCCGGTTGTGGGGCTTGGGGTGCTTGTTCGGGGATGACCTCAACATAAATCTCAGGGATCTCTGGTCTTACTTCGTTCACATTTGAAAGTAGTTCCGGTAATTGTTCAGAAATAAACTCAGAACTCAGTAAAAATCCTTGATCATATTGCGCTGATTTTTCACCGAGATCAAGCACATAAATTGAATTCTCCTTTCCACTCCATCCAGACACCAGTACACTACCGGTATATTGTCCCATTTTTGTTAACGGAATCATTGCAAACACTTGAATATCGGTAGGAACTTTGGACATTGCATTCCGCACACCTTCTACACCTCCATCTTTCCCAGAGATAAGGGTTAAAGCATTAATATCCGCAGAGAGCATTAGCAGGTCACGAAATGTGTCCTGATTAAAATCAGCAACATCTATCTGAGTTAATGGTCCCGGTTGTACAGGAACCCTATCCACAACTAGTGTGGCGGGGGTAAGTGTGAAAGCTATAATATCACCAGAACTAAATGGCGCTAACACATCTTTAAACCCATCAGCATCCCAATCCGTAAGCTTAAATGATCGAGGCAAAATCCCATTAACACCATCAAATTTTTTACGGATTAAATGTCCGGAATCAAATACTCCTCCAATATTATAAAAGGGTTGTGCTTTAATCACATTCCCCTCCGGACTAATTGCTAGCAAATCCTCATACCCATCATTATCATAGTCTAAAACAGCAGCATAAAGAAGCCCTGAGCCAACAAGAAGATCATCTGGTCGAATTTTTTTGGACATTACTAATTGCCCTTGCGAATTGACATCCACAAAAGCAAAACCACGGAAAGGGCTTCCTAAAGATAAAACCAACTCTTGGTCACCGTCATTATTCTTATCCAATAAAGCAAAATTATTACACCTCAAAGAACGATCCTGTTTCCCAACATCCAAAGTTGCAGATGGTATTTCCGAGAACGATTCATTGTCCCACTGATAGGCAGCAATAAAAACATGTGGGGTGGCATTGGTCCCAAACCGGGATAGATTCATAACAATTACCAAATCTGGAATACCATTTCCATCTAAATCACCTATTTGTGCATCCACAAAATATCCCTCTAACTCAATTGGTGGCTCAAACTCCCAGATAAGTGATTGATAACTATCTGAATCAATCTCATAATAACGAACAGATGTAGGAAAAACATGGGTTTCGGGGTTCAATTCCAATGCTAAAAATTCTAGCATGTTGTCACCATCCAAATCGTACGCACCATTCATATGTACAATCTTTTGAGACCATGCTACGCAGACCACAATTGCGAATAGAATTATTCTTCTAAAAATGGAATAAAAAAACTTCATATTCAAACCATGAATTAATTGTTGTCCCTGGAATCGATAGTATTAGAAGGTGTTGAGGTCGTGCTTTCCAACTGTAATTTTTTTGGTTCTACGTTTTCAATCTTATTAGATGGAATAGATTTAGCATCTTCAAGTTTTAATGTGTCGGATGGAGTATCCGGTTTGGATGGTTCCGTAATAGGGGTTTCAGGGGACACGGGTTTCTCAGATGGCTCCTGAGGTTGAGGCGTTGGAGATTCTGCCGAAGCTTTTGTTTGAGTTGTTACTCCTTGTCCTTCCGGGAAAATACCTTTTAAGGGATTAACTGGGATGGGTGGGTTTTGTTGACCAAACTGGGCGTCAGGCAATCTTCTTTCATGAATTACCTTCGGTAATCTTCCGTCTGGTCCAAACAGGGGTTCTTCCATTGATTCACCTTGCAACAAACGCCTTTTCAAAGAGTCTGGAAAATCTTCTTGAACCAACCTTGAAAACATCACTGTTGGTTCAACAAACCCAGAAATATCGAATTCTGTTGTGATTTTCTTGGATCCATTTTCCCTGACTTTCACTTCTCCACGAATTGCTTGTAGGATGCCTTCATCTAAAAACACTGCTAAAGATTGTGCTGGTCTTGATGGTGTAGTTGCAGATAAATAAATACCCTGATAAAGAGAGCTATCGCTTTGATCATTGAATGAGAAGCGTATTAACTTATCAGTGAAATCCATTCCGAGGCTTATAGGAAAACCTTCAAAGAAATAATCTGGGAATTCAAAAAGCTTTGGGTCAAAAGCTTCCGGCTGGTATGATTGGGACAATGAATCTTGAATAGGAGAAACAGATAAAAATACAATATTAGTTTGCATATCATGTACCATCACCAGTGTTGTAACGCTGTCAGTGATATTTTCTTTAAGCGTATATGCGAAATCATATTCATTCCCATGTCGAAGATGTGCCAAGTTAGCAGAAACACTATGCTGAAAGTGTGTCGGGTCCCCCATTGATGGGACTTGGTTCACAGCCACACCAAAAGGTGCTTCACCATCAAAGATGAAACGATCTTTTGTTACCGTTGCGGGTGTCATTACCAAGATATAGTAAAGATCAATCAAAGAATTTTCATTTTCAGATGTTATTTGTTGATCTGCTTCAGATTTTTTTGGAATCAGTGCTTTTTTGACCGTTTCAGAAAAAGCTAGTATTTCGTTATCTGTATCTGGAACAGCAACAATTTTTGATGAATCACCAGCAGCACCTTCCATGACTATATTTGAATCTATTTTTTCAATCTCAATGCCAGCATCAGCGGCCCAATCCGAACTATGCATGTCATCGTTAATCTTTGGGATATCAATCTTTTCCGTTGGAACTGATTTTTTCCCAACCCCTACTTCATTCAGATAATCGGACAATGTTGGACCACTCAATATTTTAGGCCTATACATTGTTTTTGGTTCTCTATCTTCTCGCATAAAATTTGCATGGGGCTGGATGACATGATAAAATCCAGATTGCACTCTATAATTGACGAGATCTAATAATTCAGATTCGGAAGGATTAATTAATTTGGGGAATAAATCCTTACTAAAAAAATCGGAATCTATAAACTCCAATTTATCCTCATTCACATTTAATAATTTTACAGGACCTGTCGCAAACGGTATCAATAGCCCTAATCCTTGTTTGTCCATGCCGCTATTAAAGGATTGAATCCCCTGCGCAATGACTCCGCGTGCATTACCCAACTGTAATACTTCAGTTATAATATTCTGATAATCTTTGTCTACATCAAACACTGAAACTTTAAGTGTGTTTAATTCGGTAGAGAACTGGGCCAAATAATGCCTCCCACCTGATGAAAAACTGCCTGAATACATATGTCCAAAACCATTTCGGACTAAAGAATCAGAAATTATTCGACCTCTATCAATGGTTATTCCTGCATCGGTAATCTCTGGATGAAACACTAAAGTTTTACGTGCCGGGGTTCCAAAAGAAACAGATAAAAGACCGGGGGGGCCTTCTACTTTTGACAGATTTATCGGCCTCAGATTATCTATATTCAATCCTTTATCATTTACTACAGCGGGTGTGTTTTCAAACCCCATGTTCGTGCCGGGGAATACAAACAACCAGTTTCGATCTCCATTTTTTGGCTGCCGAGCAGCAGTAGCAATAAGATCAGGTTGGCCATTCTTGTTGATATCCATTACTAATGCATCAGTAAACTGTCTACCATCGGGGAGCGTATAGGACCAAAGGGTATCGCTAATTGATGAATTAGTGAGTTCAATCAGCATTATTCCGGGTTGTCCTGACCGTAATATCAGAACTTCACGTACACCGTCATTGTTCAGGTCATATATCCCTTTAATATACGATTGACCACCCAAAACTGGATTCGTCAACCACATGATCGTAGCCAAAAAATATTTAAATGGACTGCTAATTATCATAATAGATTTACGAAACATCATGCGTTTTACCCCAAAAGGGCGCATTTATTCGAAGGAGATTATCGAAATAGACTCCCTTACCTCGTTTACTTTACAAAAAAATATAGGTTAACGGGGGTTCTTTTCCAAGAAAAAGCCCTTACAGCAACTTTTGCGGTGAATGTCTAAATTATGGGGTATATTTCCTTTTGAAATTCGCCGTTGCTACATAAATTAGAAAATATCTCACATGTGGAGAGCCCTAAAATCGTGAAGAAAATATTTTTATTGTTATTTATTTGCATATCAGCTTTACGCGCCCAGTTTGACCTGTATCCTGTAGAAGACTTCTTTGGAGGAGGTATTGGTTATAGCCCAATGTATATCTCTATGGATTCCATCCCGGCCAAAACGAATCTGGAAGGACTCGGATTGGATACCAGGGGTTTCGACAACCCATTTGTACTGCATGGGGGTGAAGGATTTGCCCACATGACAGGGAAATGGCGGATAGGGGGTTATGCTGGTGTGGGATCATCAAAGATTTCTACAGTCCCAGATGTTTACATCTATGATAAGACTGGTGCTAATGCTGCATCTGATACGGTATTGAATACTAACCCTTTATTCGTTCCTTCTATTGAAGGGAAAATAACTATATCCCTAGGTGCGGCTACAGTTGAGCATGTAATGCCTGTATTCCAAGATCTTGAGATAGCAGCTGGTGCCCTTTTAGGGTTAGGCCGAATCAGCGTTAGCGTTGATCAGAGAACCGGGACTGCTGTCTGGGATAGTACATTTACAAGTGCATATGGAACTGTCGACACTGTCAATGGCGAATTAGCATGGCTCTATGAAGTCGAGGATGTCGATAAGGATCAGTCAACTTTTTCCGTTAAACCAATACCCGGAGTATTAAGTGATGTTAGTGGTGCATTTTTTAATTTTCAACCTTATGTTGCAATAAAATGGCAGTTGTTAGATAGGGTTGGATTACGTATAAGTGTTGGTTTTAACAAGGGTACAATCCGTCAAGGACGATGGATTCTGAACGGGCGGACCCAGGTTGCTGATTCACAACCCTTCTCTCTCCAAGGAGTTGCTTTTCGAACTATGCTTTATCTAGGATTATAATTAATTCTTTCTATTATAATTTTCTTTTTATAAGACAATGAATAGATCACAGACTCGCCGAGTATGGCCCCTTGTGTCCTCGGCGGCAGGTGGATTTTTATTAGCTGCATTTTTATTTATTCCTGAACTTTATTCCAATAATCAAAATGTATATAGGGTGTTGAAGGATAAGATCAATGTTCTACAACAAATTATCTCTTATGTAAATCTATATTATTTTGACTCCGTGGACATGGAAAAAATCATGGATGGAGCTTTTCATGGATTAATGGAAGAACTAGACCCCCATTCAACATATATTCCTGCCAAGGAACAGGAAAGTATTGACGAATTATTTCGTGGGAAATTTCAGGGGATTGGGATTGAATTTGATATTCTTCATGGCTATATAACTGTAATCTCACCTATCCCAGATAGTCCATCCGACCATGCGGGTCTGCAACCAGGTGACAAAATCGTCGCTATCAATGGCAATGACGCTTATAAAATCACCAAAGCTGATGTAATGAAAAAATTGAGGGGGCGTAAGGGTTCTGCTGTGGATGTAACCATTCAGCGTATCGGATTAATCGATCCATTTGATGTTACCATTATTCGGGATAATATACCAATACACAGTGTTGGAGCAGCAACAATGATCGATGATAAAACCGGATATATTTTTTTAAGACGCTTTTCTGCTACAACTGAGAAGGAGGTCAGGACTGCTTTAGAAAAGTTAGATAATTATGGATTCAACCGTCTAGTATTAGACCTACGGGGGAATAGTGGGGGCTTTCTAAACCAGGCCGCAGCAGTTGCTAACCTTTTTATAACCACAAAAGATACTCTTGTTTACACCAAGGGGAAGATTGCCGAAGCAAACCAAGTATTCATCGCTGACCCTACTAAAGGCCGGAATGATTTTTCACTCATTATACTTATAAATCGGGGGTCTGCAAGCGCTAGCGAAATAGTGTCTGGGGCGATACAGGACCTTGACCGTGGACTAACAATTGGAGAAACAAGCTTTGGGAAAGGATTGGTACAACGCCAGTTGCCGCTTAATGGGGGTTCTGCGGTCCGAGTGACAATGGCGCGTTACTACACTCCAACTGGTCGTCTCATCCAGAGACCTTACGAAAATGGTAATGATATGGTTTACTACAAAGAGCTCTATGCCAAAAATCGTGAAACAATAATAGATAGTTTGAAAGAGTTTCGCCCAAAATATAGAACACGAGGCGGAAGAACTGTTTTCGGTGGCGGCGGAATAACCCCAGATGTATATATCCCCTACAAAAGCAAAATAACTCACCAGACCGGAAATATAATAGGTCATCCGGAGCGACCAATTTTTAATTTTGCTTCTATATATGCAACCAATCACTCATCAGATTTTGATGATTTTAATTTGTTTCGAGAATATTGGCAGATATCTGAATCTATTTTCACAGATTTTCTTACCTATCTCGATAAAGACTCGATTAGTTATAATTTTGATTCTCTTTTAGTGGACAGGTCATTCTTGAACAATCGATTAAAAAGTGAGATTGCAGGTTCTATATGGGGAAAGGATGAGGCAGTAGGTATTCGATTGGTCATTGACAATCAAATTGTAGAAGCATTGAATTACTTTAATGAAGCGGATGCTTTATTAGGGTCTGGTCATTAAATTCCGGACCTTTTATCAGAAAATATAGTGGTTTAATTTTTTGGGTGAATATTTAAATGGAGGGAAATAATGGTTGATTATTTTTATCAGGGTGGTGGTTTCATGTGGCCAATCCTCGGTGCTTTATTGTTTGGTTTGGGATTCGCTGGTGAAAGATTCTATTCTCTACTCATGTCTGGCATGGATACACAACAATTCTTTGATGATATACAATCTATGATAAATAAAAACGGGGTTGATGATGCTTTAAAACTATGTGAAAGCACGCAGGGTCCTGTATCTGCTATTTTTCACGCAGGTTTATCTCGTATGCATCGTGGCATAGAAGAAGTAGAAAAAGCGGTTCAAAATGCTGGGGGGCTAGAGATGGCTTTTTTAGAAAAGAACATGATATGGTTGAACGCTGTGATTACAATTGCGCCAATGCTTGGATTTACAGGCACAGTTGTAGGTATGATTCGTGCGTTTGATTCAATTAAAGCTGCAAATGATATTTCGCCCGCAGTTGTAGCTGGGGGTATCTCTGAAGCCTTATTAACCACTGCATTTGGATTAATCGTTGCTATGATAATTCAAGTCCTACAGAATGTTTTTGTTTCTAGAATTGACAAGTTAGTTCTTGACATGGAAGAACAATCGGTTAAAATTGTAGATCATCTCTACGAACTAGAAACAAAAAACTAATATATAAATGGCCAAAACGCGGCGATTCAAGGGTGGGGAAATCCCTACCTCATCGATGGCGGATATAGCATTTTTATTATTGATCTTTTTCTTGGTCACTACTACAATTGATACGGATAAGGGATTAGGTATTGTGTTGCCTCCTGCTGGAGACGTAGAAATCGAAATCAAAAAGAAAAATATTCTTAACTGTCTTATTAACTCACAGGGGAAGGTTTTATTGGATGAAGAACCGACTCCAGTAGATCAAATTCATAAGATAGTAGGAAGAAAATTACGCGAAAATGATAAGCTTATCGTATCAGTTAAGTCTCACCCAAAAACGGACTATACAGATTACATAAGTGTTATTGATCAGTTGAAACAAGCCAATGCTAAAAGAATATCAATCGCAAATACCAACTAATGAAATTTTCACGTAAAACTAAACTCTCCACTGAAATTCCTACTGCATCCATGCCAGATATTATATTCATGTTGTTAATATTCTTCATGGTCACAACTGTGCTAAGAGAATATTCTGGATTACCGGTAACCCTACCAAAAGCGAAACGTATAGAAAAGCTTAAATCAAAGCGTCATACATCCCATATTTGGGTGTCAAAGGATGGTCTTATCTCAATTGATGACAGACTATTTGCTGTAGATGACGTAGCCAAGATCATGTACGATAAACGATCGGCTGATCCCCAAGTTGTTGTTTCCTTGAAAGCAGATGAGGAGGCAAAAATGGAATTAGTATCAAAAATCCATGAAAAACTACGTGATGCCGATGCATTAAAACTGAATTATTCCACAAAAACATTGGCTAATTAATGAGGCTTGATACTAATCCATTAAAGGTTCAGTATCCTATTATTGTACGGATTGCTGGTTTGTCTGGGATTGGAATCGTTATAACAATATTCCTTGTCTTTCCTCGGTTTATTGCTGAAACCGGGTTTGGAAATGTTGAACAGATAGTTATTGAAAATATTGATATCCCTCAAACACAACAGATAGATAATACACCACCACCAGCCCGACCATCGATACCGGTCCCGACAGATGATGAGGATATCGCAGATGATTTAACCCTTGATGACCTTGATTTTGACGATTTTGAAGCTTGGGACGCGCCACCACAACCGACAGGGCCAAAAGTAAAATTTATTCCATATGATGATCCTCCAAAACCTATCACACCAATCAGGCCATCGTACCCTGAGATTGCTCAAGAAGCAGGTATCGAAGGTGTTGTTGTTGTACAAGCATTTATAGATAAAAAGGGACGTGTAAAAGAAACTATCATCTTAAAAGGTATCCCAAATACAGGATTGGATGAGGCTGCGATGGAAGCTATTCGTAAAACACGGTTTCGCCCTGCAAAACAACGAGAGCGGGCCGTGGGTGTGTGGATCTCTATTCCAGTAAACTTTAAGCTTAAATAAAAATAATCTTCATAATCTCTAATCTGGATTTTTTAATCTATCTTGTTCGTGGAAAATTTTAGTTATTCTTCTTGAATAATTTCCGCCACAACCAAATGAGAGGGTCATAATATCGGTCAATAACCCTCTCTTTTAGTGGAATGATCCCATTATCAGTTATCTGGATATGTTCTGGACAAACATCAGTACAGCATCGAGTTATATTACAAAAACCTGATCCATATTCTTCCTTTATCGCAGAAATCCGATCGTTCATATCCAAAGGGTGCATTTCTAAACTTGCTAAGCGAATCATAAATCTTGGGCCCACAAAACTATTTTTTCTTTCGTGATCACGAAGAACATGACATACATTCTGGCATAAGTAACATTCAATACACTTACGAAATTCCTGAACACGATCCACATCTTCCTGCATCATATGGTAATTCCCCTTTTCATCTTTTTCTGATGGGTTGGGCTTAAAGGGCTGTATACGTTTATTCTGTTCATAATTCCATTCTACATTCGTGACTAGATCTTTTATCACTGGAAATGTTCTGATGGGTCGCACTGATACTATTTCATTCTTTTCATATTCATTCATGCGTGTCATACAAGCTAATTTTGGTTTGCCATTGATCTCAACACTACAGGAACCACACTTACCTGCCTTACAATTCCATCGTACAGCTAAATCATTCGCTTTTAAGGCCTGAATCTGATGAATAGCATCTAATACGACCATTCCTTTATCAACATTTATCTGATAATCGACCATTTTACCATTTGTTCCATTACCGCGATAAATTTTAAAATCTCTTAATTCCATGATTGTTTAAGTTTTTATAGCTACTTCTCTTTCCAATTCGTTGATAGAAAGGTTTGCTATCCGTACCAACTCTGGATCAGGAGTAACTCTTTTACTGCGTTCGGTCAACATTGACCCATTATCGCCTTTGTGAATAACGATGTTATAATCTATCCATTTGTCTTGTTCTCCTGGAAAATCAACCCGTGTATGTGCACCTCTGCTTTCTTCTCGCATAAGGGCTGACCTCGCTACAGATTCAGCCGTAATAATCAGATTTCGCAATGCTATAGCTTCATGCCAGCCTGGATTATACTGGGACGCTCCATCTGCTTTTACTGTTTTATATGTGTTTTTTATTTGTTCCAATTCATCAATTCCATTCGTCAAAAGTTCCTTTGTTCTCACTATTCCTACATTGTTTTGCATGCTTTCCTGTAATTCTTCGCGAAGAAGATAGGGGTTTCCCCCTGATTCCCGGTTAAGAATGTCAGTTGCACTACGAATGATTGAAATGGCCTGTTCATTATCAATAACAGGGTTATAGGAAAGCTCCTTGATATAACTATTGGCACCATCCCCAGACAATTTCCCAAAAACCAACAGATCAGATAATGAATTACCTCCAAGGCGATTCGCTCCGTGCATACCTCCAGAACATTCACCACATGCAAATAATCCTGGAACACGTGACATTTGCGTATCGGCATCTACCTTTATCCCACCCATGCAATAGTGTAACGTAGGGCCAACTTCCATAGGGTCGGTTGTGATATCCAATTCTGCCAGTACTTTAAATTGGTGGTACATGGATGGCAGTTTACGTTTAATGTCTTCTGCCGTACGGCGCGTAGCTATATCAAGAAAAGCGCCACCATGGGGAGATCCTCGGCCTGCTTTGACTTCTTTCCGAATGGCTCTGGCTACCACATCCCTGGTAAGTAACTCTGGAGGACGACGAGCCTCTTTATCTCCGGCCAGCCAGTCGGCAGCTTCTTTTTCCGTATCTGCTGTCTCCGCTGCGAACCGCTCCGGAATATTATCGAACATGAAACGATCGCCCTCACTGTTAACAAGGATACCTCCTTCACCGCGAACACCTTCTGTTACTAATGTCCCCCTCACTGATGGCGGCCAGACCATTCCCGTGGGATGAAATTGAGTGAATTCCATATCTATCAGTTCAGCGCCCGCTTCATAGGCCATGGCATGACCATCTCCTGTATATTCCCACGAGTTTGATGTAATCTTCCATCCTTTTCCGCCACCTCCCGTGGCCAAGATAACGGCTTTTGCCTTAAAAATCACGAAGCGTCCTGTATCCCGCCATATGGCCACCAGACCGGAAACTCGATTCCCATCCTTCAATAAATCAAGACCTGTGCATTCCATATACACATCAATCCCCTGATGAATTCCATGGTCCTGGAGCGTGCGAATAATTTCTAGTCCTGTCCTATCTCCAACATGCGCTAGGCGAGGATAGCGGTGTCCACCGAAGTTTCTCTGATTGATAAGCCCTTTCTTGGTCCTATCAAAAACCGCACCCCACTCTTCTAATTCTCGAACCCGGTCCGGGGCATGTTTTGCATGAAGTTCAGCCATGCGCCAAACATTCAGGAATTTTCCCCCTCGCATTGTATCACGAAAATGAACCTTCCAGTGATCACGATTATCAACGTTCCCAAGCGCTGCCGCTACACCACCTTCAGCCATGACCGTATGCGCTTTCCCTAAAAGGGTCTTGCAAACTAGCCCTGTGCTCAAACCCTTCCCAGAACATTCAATGGCAGCTCTCAATCCGGCGCCTCCTGCGCCAACAACAATAACATCGTGTTCTATTATCTGGATATCGGAAATATCAAGCATTAAAAACCCCAAGTACCATAGTCTATCCAGTGGCCGCTTGAAACCATACGTACATAATAATCAGTAAATGCAACCCAAATCATGCTTACCCAAGCCCAGAACATGTGACGACCATTAAGCCAAGATATACTTGTCCAGAGTTTATATCTTATTTTCCTCCGCCCGTTGGGACAGGAAAAACAATCCAGTTTACCACCGGCTAAATGTCGGAAGGCATGACAACCAAATGTATACCCTGCCAAAAGTATGGGATTAATGATCAGAATGACCGAGCCAACTCCAATACCAAATTCACCACCACGAAAAAAAGAAATTATTCCATCATAGGTCAGTATCAATACAAATACCAAGGCAATATACCATGTATAGCGATGTAGATTTTGAAACAATAGAAGTGTGGTCTCTCCCTTGTATTTTTTTTGTGGAATACTATCTACAGCGCAAGACGGAGGCGAAAAAAAATAAGCACGATAGTAGAATTTTCGATAATAATAACACGTCATCCGGAAGGATAAAGGTCCTGCAAGAATCAAAATAGCTGGTGTTGCTGGAATTAAGTTTGGCCACCATTTTGGCCAAGATCCAAACAGTGCATGTCCTAAAGGAGCAGCACCTACTACACCCTCTTTGATGAATAAAAGAGGTGAATAAAAGGGTGACAAGTACCAGCCAAATCCATCTTGGTGCGCGCTCCACCAATCATAA
>ERZ651768.777-NODE-777-length-23673-cov-10.046618_pt1 | contig 23673 bp, 15 predicted proteins | sample MGYA00514754_ERZ651768 | MGnify/ENA metagenome assembly ERZ651768
TGGTAACCCGCCTTGGCTAAAGCCTCCGGCAGCATGAGCTCGCTGGGATCGAGGCCGAAATGCCGCCACGGCGGAATTACCGCCCGTGCCATGCCGAACCGAATCGGATAGCGACCGGTCATCAACCCGGCCCGCGTCGGGCTGCACATCGGGAACACGTAAAAGTGATCCAGCTCGACACCTTCACGGGCGATCCGATCGAGGTGCGGCGTCGGGATGCGATCCGAGTGATAGCCGACATCGGCCCAGCCGAGATCGTCAGCAACGATGATGACAATATTGGGCTTCTTCGCCGCACCGACGGTGGCCGGCTTGGCCAAGGGCAACAACGAAAAAACTAACAAAAAGATGGAAACAAAAACGCGAGTCATAATTTTCAATTGTACCGCACTGAACATCCGCCGGCGGCACTCCAATTGCAAGCCGCCCTGCCGCTTGGCCAGGCGCCTGGTTGCTTGACCGGCCGGATGTGGCGGGCGAACGTCCACGGCATGGCTGATACTTCACAAAAACGCAACGCACCGTGGCCGCTCCGGCTGGCGATCGGATTTCAAAGCCTGTTACTCACGCTATTTTTCATTTGGCTGCTTAGCTTCCTGCTCAACGACATCGGCGACCTGCCGGGGCCGGATTACAACGCGATTCAAAAACGCCATGTCCCGGAGGAAAAACTGAACGAAGCCAACGACTTGGCCACGCAACTTGACGGGGTCGAAAAACGAATCAAGCGACAGGAGGAAATTCAGGGCACGCTTCAGCAAAGCATGAGCAACGCCGAAACAGCGCTCACCAAGATCGCCGACTTGCAGCGACTCAGCATCGAGGGCGGCGGCAAACCGAGCGAAGTCGACCGGCAGGCAATGGAGAATACGCGTAGCCGCTTTTACACAGCGCAGGACGAATACGAGTCGGCCAACGAGACGATCACCACGCTCAACGACGAACGGCATCAACTCAAACAATCGATCGCAGGCATCGACGCCGAGCTGCGGCAGTTTAAGAACAAGTCGCAAGCGGAGTACAATGACGCCCGGCGCTCGCACGACCTGAATATCGCCTCGCTCAAGCTTGCGCTCGCCGTGCCGCTACTGCTGCTCTCTGCGTGGCTGGTGAGAAAAAAGCGCGGCAGCATTTACCAACCGTTCAACGGGGCGGCGCTGGCGGCGACGTTTTGGATGGTGTGGCTCGTGATGTGGGACCACTTCCCGCGCGACTTTTTCAAGTACATCGCCATCCTCGCGGCGATCGGCATTCTGGGAGCGTTTCTCGGCTGGGCGATCCGCTCGTCGTCGCGGCCTCAAAAGGCCGTGCTGCTCAAGCGTTACCGCGAGGCGTACCAAAACCACCGCTGCCCGGCGTGCGACTTCCCGATTTTGCGCGGGGCATTCCGGCAAGCGGTCTGGACCAAGCGCGGCCCTAGGCTCCACGGCGAGGCGCTTGACCAAGCGGAGACATCCCGGTACACCTGCCCCTCCTGCGGCGAGGCGTTATTCGACAAATGCGGCGACTGCGGCGAAGTCACCCAAACTCTTCTCCCCTACTGCAGCGCCTGCGGCCGGGAAAGCTGACTCAGTAAACGTCCCTAAGGTATTGTTTATCGGCTTTGAGTTGCTTGACCCACGCCTCGGCCTCCTCGCGGGATTTGCCACCCTCCTTCTCGGTAATGGAGATCAGCGCCTCATGGACGTCCTTGGCCATGCGCGAGGCATCGCCGCAAACATAAAACACCGCGCCATCGCTGAGCCATGAGTACAACTCGGCACTATGCTCGAGCATGCGGTGCTGCACGTACACTTTCTCCGCCTGGTCGCGTGAGAAGGCGAGGTCGATGCGCGAGAGCCTGCCATCGGCGAGGCAGCGTTCCCACTCGTCGCCGTAGAGGTAATCGGTCGCGCTGTGCTGGTCGCCGAAGAAGAGCCAGCTCTTGCCGGTCGCGCCGATTGCGTCGCGCTCCTCGACGAAGGCACGGAACGGCGCGATGCCGGTGCCGGGGCCGACCATGATGATCGGCGTGTCGCCGTCCTCGGGCAGCTTGAAGTTTTTATCGTAATGCAGGAACACCGGCATGGTGCCGCCCTCGTCCACACGGTCGGCGGTGTAGGTGGAGCAGACGCCCTCGCGGTCGCGGCCGTGGCTGTGGTAGCGCACGATGGCGATGGTGAGGTGCACCTCGGCGGGATGCGCCCGGAGACTTGAGGCGATGGAGTAGAGGCGCGGGAGCTGATTCCTGAGCGTGCCGCAAAAGTCCGACGCCGCCAGCCCCGGCACGGGGAAGTCGGCGATCATGTCGATGACCTCGCGCCCCCCAAGGTAGTCGTCGAGCGCCGCCTTGTTATCGGGATCAAGCAGCGACTCGAGTTTCTCCGACTGCGCGAAGGCGTTGTATTTCTTGAGGACATTCTTGGTGATGCCAGTGATGTTAAGGTCGGTTACAAACACCTCGCCGAGCGGCTTGGTTTCGCCACCCTTGAGTTCCACCGTTTCTCCGGCGTCGAACCCGCCCGCCTCGAGTAATTGCCCGACAACCTGTGGAGAATTGGTCGGTATGATCGCCAACGAGTCGCCCGGGCGATATTCCAGCCCGGAGCCGGCAAGGCATAACTCGAGATGAAGTGTTTCCTTGTCAGAGCCTTCCTTGTTCAACAGCACGCGTCGCTTGAGCGTGGAGGGGAACGGATTCTTTTTGTCGTAAACCACGCCAGCGGAACGGTTCGTATTCTTGTCGGTCATTACAAACTAAACGGGATTATGTGGTGAACAGCCCCGCGAAATCAAGTTCAACAGTGCGCTTAACGAGGCGGCGGCTCAAACCGCCTCGAGTCGACTGCTACGAATGCTCCGAGCGACCGCATCGGTGAACTCCATGTAGTGCACTCCATCGGCAAACGTCGTGTGTGTCACGCCACGTTCACCCCGGATGGCGGCGACGAAATCAGACTCGACCTGCCACTCGCCTCGTTCCCCGTCGGCGATGGAAATTTCGGTGAGTTGCTCGTCGCCTTTGCGGCCGCCAAATAGCCGGTCGCTGGTCAGCCGCAGCGTCCCCTCGCTGCCGAACAGATAAATCGCGTCGTCCTGTAGCAACGCAGTGACGGCTGATTGCTGCAGGTGCAGTTGCGCGCCACACTCGAGGTTGGCGACGACATCGAGATGCTCCGGCACCACGACCGGTTGGGGCTCGCCGCTCTCATCAAGTCGCTGCCTGGTGAAGGTTTTTGCCCGAGCCATCACGTTTGTTGCGCAGCCCACCCAGCGCACGACGGCCTCGTAGTAGATGCCCATCGCCAGCGTGTTGTTGCCGCTCAGTTCGGTGTTCTGCCGCCAGTGCATCGGCGACTCGCCGTCGAGGAAATCGCCGCGAACGCGGCTCTCCACCGCAAGCAGTTGGCCGAGGAAGCCTTCGGCAATGAACCGCTGAATGATCGCATCGGCAAACAGCGTGATCGGCGACGGCACGACTTGGGCAACCAGCCCAGGCCTGGCCAAGCTGGCGTCGAGCATGCACCTTGCCTCCGCGGCGTTCATCGCCATGCGCGCCTCGGTGAGCACGTGTTTGCCGGCGCCGATTGCAGCCAGTGTCACCGGGCAATGCAGATACGGCCAGGTGCCGATGACAATGGCGTTCGTGTCCGGATCGGCGACCGCCTGCTCCCAGTGCCCATATGTTTTCGGGATACCGAAGCGCTTGGCCACGGCGGACGACGACGACTCACCACGGTTGGCCACGCCGACGATTTCCACGCCATCGATCGCCTGTAGCAGCGGAATGTGCTTGGTCGTTGTGTTGGCTCCCGCGCCGACAATCCCCACCCGCACGTCACTCATCGTCAGATCGGTAGTCGGTGTATTTGTTGTGGCCGGAACGGTTACTTTTTCTCGCTGGCGTGCCGACGAAGGATCGCGATAATCGTCTCATCCCTTGCATAGTCGAGAGCGGTCCTACCGTTTTTGTCCTTGTGCCCGATGTCCGCGCCCTTGCTGAGAAGCTGGCTCACCAGTTCGGGGCGCCGCATTCGCACCGCCCAAAAGAGAGGCGTCACATTGGAGTTGTCGGCAAGATTCGGGTTCGCGCCACGGGCGAGCAGGTGGGACACGACGGCGTGTTTCCGGCTGCGCACGGCCCACAGCAGCGGCGTCTTGCCGGTCTTGTCCTGTGAGTTGACCTTGATGCCGTTGGCTAGGTGGTATTTCACGGCATCGACGACGCCGCCGCCGGCGCTGCGGAAGATATCTTTTTTGGGTGTCGTATCTTCCGGCTCCGGCTCGAGGGTCACAGCGGCCAGCGGCTTGGGAGCTGGATCAACGGCCGGCTCCGGCTTGAGCGTCACCGCCGCCACCGGCTTGGGAGGAGGAGCCAGCACAACCGATGATGACTTCCCGTTCTCGGCGGGGAGCCCGGAGGTGGTATCCTGTTCCGGGGCTTGAGAGCCACAGCCAGCCAAGCCAAGTACCATCAGCAGATTCAGGCAAGAAAAGTGTTCTTTCATGAACCCCGTTTTTGCGGAGATTGGCTTGTCCTGTCAAGGCCGGCTTGTTTTTTACGGCTTGGCCAGGCTGGAAAACCGGCGGGAAACACGTTTTTCTGTGACCTTGCAAAAGAGCGGAATTCCGCTACGATCCGCCGCCCCTTGGCCTGTTCGGCCTCTTTTCGGTTTACTGGAGAAACCGCACCAAAAGTTAGTCATGCCAATTGCAACACCGAAGCAGTACGCCGCGATACTGGACGCCGCCCAACAGGGCGACTACGCCTACCCGGCAGTCAACATCACCTCCATCACCACAATCAATGCCGCGCTCAAGGCGTTCGCTGACGCGAAGTCCGACGGCATCATCCAGATGTCCACCGGCGGCGGGCAGTTTGCCTCCGGCCTGAACAACAACGACCCCGTGCTCGGCTGCATTGTGCTCGCCGAGGCAGCCCACCGACTGGCCGAGCGGTATGACATTCTAATCGGCCTGCACACCGACCATTGCCAACCGGAGAAGGCGGCCGGCTTCCTCAAGCCGCTCATCCAGGAGACGGCTAGGCGCCGCGACAAAGGACAAGGCAACCTGTTCCAGAGCCACATGCTCGACGCCTCCATCCTGCCGCTTGAGGAGAACATGGCCATCTCGAAAGAGTACCTCGAGTTGTGCGCCTCCAACGAAATCATCCTCGAGGTCGAGGCCGGCGTCGTAGGCGGCGAGGAGGACGGTTCTGCCGGCACTGAGGACACTCCGGCGGAGAAACTTTACACCACCCCAGAAGACATGCTGACCGTGTACGAGAGCCTCAACGGCATTGGCCGCTACATGTTCGCCGCGACGTTTGGCAACGTGCACGGCGCTTACAAACCCGGCGCCGTCAAGCTGCGGCCAGACATCCTCAAGCAGGGCCAGGACGCTGTCATCGGCAAACACGGCGAAGCGGCGAAGTTCGACCTCGTCTTCCACGGCGGCAGCGGCTCCGCCAAGCACGAGATCAAGGAGACACTCGAGTATGGCGTGGTGAAAATGAACATCGACACTGACACGCAATACGCCTTCACTCGCCCGGTTGCGGATCACATGATGGCCAACTACGAGGGCGTATTGAAGATCGACGGCGAGGTCGGCAACAAGAAGGCTTACGATCCGCGCTCTTACCTCAAGAAAGCCGAGCAAGCCACGGCTGATCGCCTCATCGAGGCATGCAACGACCTCGAGAGCACCGGCAAGACCATCTTCGGCACAGTCTAAACCTCCCTGGCCAAATGCCTGGCTACTTGCCCATCGAGATGACGTCGCTCTCGCCACCGGGCTCCACGGCCGCTTTCGACTTAGTCGCACGCCTGCGGGAGTCGGCCAGCTTGGCCGCATGCCCCCGGGCGACGTCTTCATCCCGCTCGGTCTCCTGAAATTTCACCGAGACAATCTTGCTGATACCGTGCTCCTGCATCGTCACCCCGTACAACGTGTCAGCCATGCTGATGGTGCGCTTGTTGTGCGTGATGATGAGAAACTGAGACTGATCGAGGAACCGCTTGAGCACACGGATGAAACGGTTGATGTTCGACTCGTCCAGCGGCGCGTCCAGTTCGTCCAGCAGGCAAAACGGGCTCGGATTGACCTGATAAATTGAAAACAGCAGCGACACTGCGGTCATGGTCTGCTCGCCACCGGAGAGCAGAGTGATGCTCTGGAGTTTCTTGCCCGGGGGCCGTGCCACGATCTCGATGCCGCTGTTGAGCACATCCTCCTCGTCCACCAGCACCAGGTCCGCCTTGCCGCCCTCAAAAACCTCGGTGAACAGTTCACGGAAGTTGGCACGAATCTTCTCGAAGGTCGCGCGGAACATCTCCGTGGTCTCGGTGTTGATCTGCTCGATGATCTCAAGCAACCGTCCCTTGGCCTTGACGAGGTCGTCGTGTTGGCGGGTCAAGTGCGCGTAACGCTCCTCGATTTCCTTGTATTCCTCGATGGCGACCAGGTTCACCGGCCCCATTCGGTCGATTCGGTCCTGCAACTCGGCGACCTTTTCTCCAACCCGCTCCCAATCGGGCTCAAGTCCCTCGGCCTCACTGTCAGTGGCAACCTCCACTTTGAGGCTACCGGAATCGTCCTCGATCACCTTGAGGCACTCGGCCTCCACTTCCTGCAAAACAATCTGGTACTTCTCTTGAATCCGCTCGCAGAGATTCTCAGCCATCATGTTGTTCTGGGCCAGTTCCACCTCGAGCTTCGAGCGGCGTTCCTGCGAGGCGCTCAACTCCTCGCGCACGGAACGCAGTGACACCTCGCGCTTCTCCACTTTTTGGTCGGCCTCGGCCTTTTGGGACAAAAGCCCGGTGATGATTTCGCTGGAGTGTTCGCGTTCGCTGCGAACAGCCACGATGCGTTGTGTGGAGTCGGCGATGTCTTTTTCGGTCTGAGTCTTTTTATTCCCAGTCGCCTCGATGTCACTGCGGCGCTGGGCGATAAGTTGCTTGAGTTCACCAATGCGGACGTTGAGCGGCTCGAGCTGTCGCCGGAACGACGCTAGTAACTGCTCCTCGGACGCCAGCCCGACCTTGACCTCGGTCAGCTCCGCATTGGCGACATCTCGTCTGCCGCGCAGCCCCTCGACGACTCCGCCCACTTCGCCCACAAGTGCGTTGCTGCTCTTCTCCCTTTCCTCCAATGAAACCAACTCGGCGGCCAGCTGATCTCGCTTATCGCTGCCCTCTGATTCCTGCCCGGCCAGGCTCTCCAGCTCAAACTTAACGGCCTCGATCTTCTGTGAGAGCACCCGCTGCGAATTCTCCAGCGCCTTCAGCTCGCCCTCACTCGACGCGATGGAAACCTCCTGCTGCCGCAGCTCGGCCTGTTCCTGCTGCAAGCCAGCCTGCAACGCGGTTTGCTCACCCTGCAGATCCCCTTTTTCGCGGCTGAGTTCGTCAACGTTTTTGACAAGTCCCTCAAGTTCCTTTCCAAGCCCGGCAATTTCGTTTTTCCGAGCAAGCAGCGAGGCGGACGCATTGCCGTTTCCGCGCCCTCCACTGAATACGCCGTGCCGCGAGAGGAGCTCGCCGGCACACGTCACAAAATCAAGATCGCAATGTTGCTCGCGGCCGCGCATGGCGGCGTCGAGATCGGGCACGATGACCAATCGGCCAAGCAGTCGCTCGAGCAGTGGCCGGAAGGCATCGTCGCATCCCACTTGGCCAAGCGCTGCCACGCCGCCAAATACTTCCAGCTTGGCCACGTCGATCGCCGGCGGCGTGCCGCCGGAAACCAGATCGAGTGCAACGATGTCCGCGCGCCCTTTTTTGCCTTCGCTCAGCGACGTCAGGATCGACTTGGCATCGGCCGCCTGCCGGGTGATCACCAACTGTAGATGGCGTCCCAGCGCGGCCTCGACGGCGACGACGTGTTCCTCTGGCACGCGAATCTGGTCTACCAACAAACCCAGCGCGGACTCGGACTCGCTGATGGCTGCCTGCGCCCCGGCGCTGACGCCCTCGTTGGAGGCCTGCAACTGCTGGAGCACGTTCAGTCGCGACCGTTTTCCGGCCTGAACCCTTAGTAATTCATCCAATTCGCCTGTGAGCTTAGCTAAGATTCCCTGCAACTCAGCCAGGCGCTGCTGGCGCTCCTCGACGGTGCCACGGTGGCTTTGGGCGGTGGTTCTGCGGCTCTCGACATCGCTGGAAAATTGACCAAGCCGCTCGCGCAATCTCGCCTCCTCCTCCTCGAGCTGGGTTTTCTCCGATGAAAGTTTCTCGAGCCGAACAGTGTTGCCGCGCTTCTGCAAATCGATCGAGTTGATCTCGTTGCGTACACGGGTCAGTTCCTGAGCGACGCTGAATGACTCGGACTGCGCCTGACGCAGCGCCTCCTGCCGTTGGCCAAGCTCCTCCTCGAGGGCATCGCAGGTGGCCTGCTTTTCATCAACAGCACGTCGTTTGTCGCCGACGGTGTTGTCCGCATTGCCAAGCTTACCCTCCAACTCGGCCAACTCCTGCTCGGCCTCGCTACGACGCTGTTCGGCCTGGGCGATGTCTTCGTGCGCCTTGGCCTCCTGCTCGTCCAATTCCTGGATCCGCTCGTGGCTAAACTGGATTCGACTCTCGAGCCGCTCGAGCTCGGCTTGCAGGTTGGCGCCTTTTTCCTGAGCCTCGTTCACCTGTTTCTCGATCACGCCGCGCTGCTGCCGCGCCTGGTCGATCGACGCCTCTTCACGCTCGATCGTGCCGGTGAAATCATCCGCCCGACCCTTGAACTTACTGATGGCCTGCTCGCATTGCCGAATGGTTTCCTGAAACTCCCCGAGCTGATGCCGGGCGAATTGGCTTTCCAGTCTCTGAAGTTCGTCCATGAACTCCTTGTAGCGCCTGGCTTTGCCGGCCTGACGCTGGAGCGAGCCGATCTGCCGCTTAACTTCACGGATGGTGTCGGACACGCGCAGCAGGTTTTGCTCGGTGTAGTCGAGCTTTCGCAGAGCCTCTTTTTTCTGCGTCTTGAACCGTGTGATTCCGGCCGCCTCCTCAAACACCATCCGCCGGTCATCCGGCTTGCTGGAGATGATCTGGGTGATGTTGCCCTGGGCCATGATGCCGTAACTGGCCCGCCCCATGCCGGTGCCCATGAAAAGCTGCTGGATATCCTTGAGCCGGCACGCAACCTTGTTGATGAAAAACTCGCTGGCACCGTCACGGAAAATCCGGCGCGTCACCGTGACCTCGTTATACGGCAAATCGACTCCCGCAGCCTTGAGTTGATCGGTATCAATACCACCAAGCGTCAGCGACACCTCCGCCATGCCAAGCGCCTTGCGATTGTCGGTGCCGTTGAAAATCACGTCCGCCATCCCTGAGCCCCGGAGCGCCTTGGCCGATTGCTCCCCTAAAACCCATCGAACAGCATCGGAAACATTGGACTTACCACAACCGTTGGGGCCAACAATCGCTGTCATGCCCGGTTGAAAGTCGAGCGACGTTTTGTCCGCAAACGACTTGAAGCCAAGGGCCGTGAGGTTCTTTAAATACACGTCGCGACGAATCAGAGCCAATTCGGCCAATCGAGTAAAGTCAAAAACACAAGATAAGACAGCATCTTATTCTCTAAACCACAACAGGTTGTGCTTTCTATGGGCCATTCTGGCTCAAGTTATCCACCGTTTCGCTAAGCCACAGGCCCCGAACTGGTTGACCCCCAGCCACAGGGCCAGCACAATCTGCCCCGCGCTTGGCTAAGCGTTGCAATTTATGAGCATTGATTCGGTTTACTCGAACCTGACCTTAAAGAATGGAGCCAAAATGGCCCTGCTTGTAATGGACGGCCTCGGCGATATCGCCACTGCCGCCACGGATTACAAAACCCCGCTCGAGGCGGCGGCCACCCCCAACCTCGACGCCTTGGCTAAGGACTCCGCGCAAGGCCGACTGATCCCGGCAGCGCACGGCATCACGCCCGGCAGCGGCCCCGGCCATCTCGGGCTGTTTGGCTATGATCCACTGAAATACGAGGTTGGCCGAGGCGTGATCGAGGCGCTTGGCCTTGGCCTGGAACTGCAGCCGGGCGACGTCGCCGCTCGCGCCAACTTCTGCACGCTCGACGCTGATGGCCTCGTCACCGATCGCCGTGCCGGCCGGATCGAGACCGAGCTTTGCGAGGAGCGCTGCGCCAAGCTCACCGAAAACATCCATCAGATCGGCGACGCCGAGGTCATCATCACGCCGGGCAAGGGCCACCGCTTCGTCATCATCTTTCGCGGGGTCGGCCTGGCCGGGCCGTTGAGCGACACCGACCCTCACCGCGAAGGCCTGCCGATCGCCGAGTCGCAGCCGGACAATCCGGACTGCGCCAAGGCGCAAAAAGCCGCGAAGCTGGTCGGCCAATTTTACAAGGCCGCCCTGCCACTGCTCGCCGGCTCGGAGCCGGCCAACGGCTTCCTCATGCGAGGCATTGCGCATCAGCCAGATATCCCGCTTTTCGCCATGCGCTACGCCATGCGCCCCGCGTGCCTCGCGGTTTATCCGATGTACAAAGGGCTCGCCCAACTCGTCGGCATGACCAAGCACGAGGGTCCGCAAACAATCGAGGAGCAGTTTAAGCGGTATACTGAGTTGTACGACGACTACGAATATTTCTTTATCCACTACAAGTACACTGACATGTACGGCGAGGACGGAAACTTCGAGGCCAAGACCAGGGCGATCGAGGATTTCGACAAGGCGCTGCCGATCCTTCTCGACAAAAAACCGGACGTCATCGCCATTACCGGCGACCACTCGACGCCGTGCGCGCTCAAGGGACACTCGTGGCACCCACAGCCGGTATTGCTGCACTCTCTCACCAGCGGCTCAGACAAACTAGACCGCTTCACCGAGACCCACGCCAACCGCGGCTCGCTCGGCATCATCGAGGCCAAGCACCTCATTCGCCTCATGCAGGCCAACGCGTTGATGTTCGACAAGTTCGGCGCATGAAAGCCGTCATCCTTGCCGCCGGAAAAGGCACCCGCATGGGCTCGCTCACCGACGAGCTGCCCAAGCCGATGTTGCCGGTCGAGGGCAGGCCGATCCTCGAGCACATCATAAGCGGAATCGCCGCACAGGGCGTGCGCGAATTCCACCTCATCACCGGTTGGAAGGCCGAGGTCATCGAGCACCATTTCGGCGACGGCTCGCTGCTTGGCCTCTCCATCACTTACGCGCGGCAGGAAGTACAGGACGGCACCGGGAAGGCGCCAGAATTAGCCAAGCGCTTCGTCGGCGACGATCCGTTCCTGCTGACATACGGCGACATCCTCGTGCGTCCGGAGACGTACGCGGCCATGACCGATCGATTTGGCCAGGGGGAGTTTTCCGGCCTCATCACCGTGACACCGGGCGAGGACGTTACCAAGGGCGCGATCAACTTTTTCGACGACGAGTTTTGCCTCCGAAAAATCGTCGAGAAACCTAGCGCGGAGCAACTCGACCAACTCCGGGCCGACGGTTGGCTGAAGGAGGGCGACCCGATGTGGTACAACGCCGGCATCTACATCTTTCGCCCCGTCGTCTTCAATCACACGGCCAAACTTCAAAGGTCCCCACGGGGTGAGTACGAGTTGACAGACGCCATCGCCACCATGATCGCCGCAAGCGAACGTATCGCCGGCGTGAAAACCGAAGGCCGCTGGATCGACATCCGCGACCCCGAAGTGCTCGAGTCGCTGGGCTAATTATTCCCGCTCGAACTCAAAACAGGCGAGTTCGCTGGAGCCGCGGAGGTAGAGGCGGTTGCCAACAATGGCGGGATGGGACATCGAATCGACCTTGCCAGCGCCGAAAGGGCGCAGGCGGCTGAGCGGCTTGAACTCGTTTGCAACGGCGTCGAGCAGTAGTAGGTCGCCGCTGTTCGTCCAGACCAGCACCCGGCCGTTACCGCCGATCATGTTTGAGTGATCGTGAAACATGTCGTCCTCCGCCACCCACACGGTTTTCATGCCGTCTTTCAAGTCGAGACAATACATCTCGCCGTAGGCGGTGGCGAACACACGGTCGCCGACGATGACTGGCGAGCAGGTGTCCGGTGCGAGGTTGAGATTGGCCATCGCCGGCTTGGCAACGAGCGTTCCGTTTTTCGCAAACCGATGCAGTCGCGTCGCGTTATTCTCGGTGGCGAGCAGCAGTTGACCTTTGTGGATAAGCGGCGTGGTGACGTTGAAGTCCGAACCCTCACGCGGCACGTGCTGCCAGAGCCGGTGGCCTGTGGCCGGGTCCCAGCCGCCCACGCTCGCCGAGTCGTAGCCGATGATCTGTTTTCGACCACCAAGTTTCCCGACCACAAACGCCGAATAGGAGGCGGCGTGGCCGGGCGTTTTCCAAATCAGTTTTCCGTTTTTCCGATCGAGCGCCACCACCGAGGCGTTGCGGGCACCGGGGTTGATGATCAACTTGTCGTCCACCACCAACGGTGGCGAACTCGAACCCCACGTCAGCAGCTTGGCTCCGTAGTCGCGGTAATAGTTGGTCCGCCAAACGACCGCACCTGTATCGAGGCGCAAGCAGTGCAGGTCGCCCAGCGCGCCGTGCAGATAAACCAGGCCGTCGTGAATGACCGGCGTCGCGCGCGGTGAGTTGCTGTAATCCATGTCGCCCGCGGCGGCGTAGTCCAGCCGCCAGACTTCACAGCCGTCGTCGGCGGCGAGACAGCGGAACAGATCACGGGTGGCATCCTTGTTTTTATCGGGGATGATGACGCGCGTCGCCGTGGCGGCAGGCCCGGCGACGGCCGGGCCGGTGAGCTTGGCCGACCAGATTCTACGCAGCGACCCGGGCAGTTTTTTCGGCAAACTCGGCGCCTGGGCAAGTCGGCTCGGCCCGCGCCAGTCCGCCCACGCCGCCGTTTGGCCAAGCGGCTTGACAAAGCCCCTGGCCGACTCGAGCGCGATGAGTAAATCCCTGCGCTTGGTCAAGGCAGTAACCTCCGCCGCCACGCGCCTGGCCAGGGCTTCATCGGTCGTGCCGGTGCGGAACAACCGAACGCCGGGCACGGGCGGTGTCGTGGCCAGCACGCGCACCGCGCCGGCCTTCACCTTGCCGCAGCCGACAAGCAACGGTGGCAGGTAGTCCGGCACCACGGCAGCATCCACCTCACCGTCGCTCAACGCCAGCGCCCCGGAGTCGATCGCCCCGGCCGAGTCGAGCCTCGGCGGCTTTGCCAGGCGCGCCTTTTGCAACATAGCCTTGGCGGCTTGATGCGTCTCGGCCTCCTCCGCCGGGCCAAGCATGACAGCGCGGCCGGAGAGATCGCCGAGCCGCCTGGCGGGATCATCGGTGCGGACGAGAAACACGCCTCGCTGGGTCGTGCGGCCCTCGCGGTCGGTGAGGTCTGCGAGCGGCGAGACCGACAACTTGAGCCGGTGAGCGTCGAAGCGCACCATCGCATCCTTGCCGATGATGAAGTCCGGCTCCGATCGAATGCGGCGCAGCGCAAGATCGAGGCTTTCTTCGAAAGTCAGCTTGAAACTACGGCCAGTCGTCTGTTCAAGGTGGGCGGCAAGTTGGTCGTAACGACGTTGGCCGACGCCATCAACGCAGGAGCAGGACAGCGGCACCGCCAGCGGATCCATCACCACCACCCGCACCGGTGGCTCTTCCGCTTGGCCAAGCGGGAGTGCCAGCGCGAACAAAAGACCTGTGAGCCGAATCACTTTTTCCTTGGGGCAAGCACGCGGATGAGGTTGGCACGGACGTCCATCACGTAAACACGGCTGGCATCCTTGTTGACCTCAATCGGGATATAGCAGGTCTGCGCGGCAAGCCGGCTACCGCGGTCGAACTCGGTCGTGTCCACGTACCCCACCACGCCGAGGTACTCGCCTTCAGGTGTGTATTTTTTGATGCGGCCGATACCGGACTCCGCGGTGTAGAGGATGTTGCCCGGGCCGATGTCGATATTGACCGGGTTGCAGCAGGCGGCGAAGCCCTCAATGCCGGTGCGGTCGCGCTTGCCCCAGCGCCCGAGAGATTTGCCATCGAGGTCGAACCGGTTGACGCGATGACGCGAGTTCTCGGCAATCAACAACTCGCCGTTCATCACCTGCATGTCGATATGGCTGCAGCAGCCGTACTGCTGCTCGATGATTTTTTTCTCCTCGGTGAGGTCACGGTTGAAACGGTAAATGTCCTCCGTCGCCCGCATGCTGTTGCCCATGCCAACGGCGAGGAACACGTGTTTGTCGCTAACGAACATCCCGGCCGCGAGCGACTTGTCGCCGCTAAGCTTGTCAATGTCGGCCATAGCAAGGCGTTTGCCATTTTTGTCGTAGGAGGCCATTTTGCCGTGGCCGGCGACGTACACGGTGCCGTCGTCGCAGGCGTGGATCATTTTCGGGTGCGGGCCGTCATCCGGCATCGGCCACTCGGCCTTGACGCTGCCGTCCAGGCTGATGACGCGGATGCCATACTGGTGCTTGAACAGGTCATCGATCGCGAGCGGCCCACGGTTGCCCCGACGCTCCGGCCGGTCACCGCCTCCTGCGCCACGAGCGGCCCGGCCGCGGCTCTGGCCGCGTTCGCCGCCGCGATCACCAGGACGCCGACCGCCAAAACGGCTGCGAAAACGGCTACGAACCTCCTCCGGCAAAGCGCCCATTACCTTGCGACGGTCATCCGAATCCATGCCGCGCAGTGCTTCAAAAAAACTACGAGGATCGATTTCTCGCGCCAACTCGGCAATCTCCTCCTCGGTGCCAAACTCAAGGATGTTCTCAATCTCATCGCTAGATTTATCGGAGTCCTGCGCTTGGCTATCCGAACGAGCAACTGGCAGGCGATCCCGTTGACCACCACCGAAGGCCCGTCCTCTTTGGCCCTGGTTTGGCCGTAGTTCGTCACCGGTCAACTTGCCATCGCCGTTTTTGTCGAGCTTGGCCAAGGCCTCCTCGGCTTTCTCGATTTCGCCATTCGAAATCTCCCCGTCCCCGTTTTCGTCCAACGCCAACAACACCGGCAGCATCTGCATCAGGCCTCCGGAAACACCGGGACGGCGCTCGCCACCCGAACCCCGGAAGCGTCGATCACGACCTCCGCCTCCATCATTTTCCCGAGGTTGGGCGAACTCCATCTCGCCTTCCCCCCAGGAAATGCCGACGAGCAAATCGCCGTCACGGTTCATCGCGATTGTCTTGATGGTAATCGGCTTTCCACTAGTGTGTGTGCCGAACTGAATCGGCTCGATCTCGACGTGCGTGCCCTCCGGCTTGATTTCCTCCTCCGCAGCGAAACCAAGCACGGCGCCAAGGCCAAGCGCGATGAGCCACGCGGAAAGTTTCGTGTTGAATTTCACGTCGGGAATCGGGGCCATTTATGCCAGGTCAAACAGCCGGAACGACGCGATGGTGTGGTCGAGCGCCACAACCTGGTCGCCGAGCAGCCCCACCTCGATACCGCCGTTTTGGCAGCCAACCAACTCCGCGTCTGTATCAACCTGCTCGTGTTCCTCGGCATCGAACGCCTCCGGGCCGGCGACGACCGCACGGAACTTACCGTCCTTGTCGAACACCTTGATGCGCGGCTGCCCGCGCTCGGCAGTCACGAATTCGCCGCTGCCGGTCACCGCCACGCTCACCGGGTTGCAGCAGCCGGAAAAACCGTCGAGCCCGCGGGAGCGTTTGCCCCAGCGCGACTTCAACTCGCCGTCGGCATCGTAACGCTCGACACGGTGTCGCCCCGGATGCGCCACGACGAGACCGCCGTCGGCCCAGGTGATCGGGAAGAACGACTTGGGCACGGAGAACCGTCCGCCCTTGCCGCCGGCCAGGCGGTCGAGCACCTCGCCATCGGGGCTGATTTGCCAAATGGAACTGGTGCCGCCGTCCGCCGCAAAGATCGTCCCGTCCACCGCCACTGCCAAACTGGTCAAAGCGGCGCCCTTGGCCAAGCGCTTGGTCTCGGCTTGAGTCTTGCCGTCGAGATCGCAGAGCAACACCCGGTCGCGAAGGCCGACGATTAGCCGCCGCTTGGCCACCGCGAGGCAGCACGGCGCCTTGGCAAATTCCATTCGCCGCACCGGCTCGCCACCCGGCTTTAGCACGGCCACTGCCGAGTCGCCGGCAACGTAAACCAAGCCACCGGCCACGGTCATGTCACGCGTCTGCTCTAGGCCGGTCGGCAGCCAGCCGCTTGGCTTGTAGCGAGCCGCCCGGACGGCCGCGCCGGATTGCACCGCCACACCGATGGCAGCAATGGACTGGGCGCCACGACCGAAAAACTGGCGGCGTGTGGGCTGGCAGTCGCCGGGGGAGCAACCGCAGTCGGGGATGGAGTTCTTTTCTTGTTTTGACATGAGCTTGATTCGTGTTTCCGCGTAAACAGGCCAAGACGGCGCAAATAGATAATCGGTTACACCGCAAAACCTGGCGAGCGCGAAACATCCCACGATTTGCCCCGACACGCAACAGTTGACAATTAAGCGGGTTCATTGTGGCATCGGGCATCCGCGGATTTCCGAACACATGAAAAAATTCAACGTCGGCGTGGTTGGCTACGGGTGGGTCGCCGGCGCACACATCGACTCGATCAACGCCACCGACCAGGGGCAGGTCACGGCGGTTTGCTCGTCGCGTAGACTCGACTCGGCGGAGCTCAGCGCCAGACACGGCGGCGAGATCCAGTGCCACACCGGCCTCAAAAACATGCTCGCCGACCCGTCGATCGATGTGATCTCGGTGTGCAGCTACCCGTATCAGCATGCCCGCCAAGTCATCGACGCCGCCAAGGCAGGCAAACACCTGATCATCGAGAAGCCGCTCGCGCTGAACCTGAAAGATCTCCGTGCCATTCAGAAGGCGGTAGCCAAGGCCGGCGTCAAGACGTGCGTCTGTTTTGAATGCCGCTACTCGAGCCAGTTCCTCGCTACCAAGGCCGTGATCGACCGGGGGTTGCTGGGGGAGATCCATTACGGTGAGATCGACTACTATCACGGTATTGGCCCGTGGTACGCCCAGTTCCGCTGGAACACCAAGCGCAACGCCGGTGGCAGCAGTTTGCTCTCGGCCGGTTGCCACGCGCTCGACGCGCTGCTGCTCTGCATGGGCGACGAGGTTGAGAGTGTCAGCAGCTACTCCACCGGCTCTGCCAACAAGGATTTCAAAAAATATGAGTACGGCAGCACCAGTGTGACGATCCTCAAGTTCAAGGACGGACGCGTCGGCAAGACTGCGTCGGTCATCGACTGCATTCAGCCGTACTATTTTCACACGCACCTCATCGGGAGTGAAGGCAGCCTGCTGGACAACAAGTTTCACTCGAACAAACTCGGCGGGGCAAGCGGCCTCGATAAAAACAAGTGGAGCGAGTTGTCGATGAAACTGGTCGACTCCGGCGACGTGAGCGATCACCCGTTTCAGACACAGTTCGAGGCATTCTTCAACGCCCTGGCCAAGGACAAAGAGATGCCGTTGACCGACCTTGCCACCGCAGCCAAAACGCATGAGGTGATCTTCGCCGCCGACTTGTCCGCAAAGAAAAACCAGCCTGTCAAACTCTCCAAGTTGCGTGCCTGATCCGACTGACCAACCTCGGCGGATCGCCATCGCCATCGCCGCGCATCCGGATGACATTGAGTTCATGATGGCCGGCACGCTTATGCTGCTTCGGCAGGCCGGTTGGGAGACGCACACCCTCAATATCTCCAGCGGCAACTGCGGTAGCGTCAGCATGGGCGCGGAGAAGATCGAGGCCAAGCGCCTGGCCGAGGCGCGGGATGCCGCCACCATAATTGGTGCGGAGTTTCACTCGCCCTTCTCCCGCGACCTCGAGATACTTTATGACCTCCGGCATCTGCGGCACTTGGCCTCGATCATCCGCGAGGTCAACCCGACCATCGTGCTGACGCATTCGCCGGAGGATTACATGGAGGATCACACCAACACCTCGCGTCTGGCTGTGGCGGCCGCCTTCTCGCGCGGCATGCCAAACTTTGAGGTTTCGCCTAAGCGCCCGCCGGTGGACGGGGAGGTGGCCGTGTACCACGGGATGCCTCACGGCCTGCGGGATGCCATGCGGCGGCGGGTCGTGCCCGGACTGTTCATCGACACGACAAGTGTGCTCGAAACCAAGCGCCAGGCACTCGCCGCGCATCGCAGCCAAAAGGAATGGCTCGATGTCAGCCAGGGATTGAATTCATACCTGCAGACAATGGAGGGAATGTCGCTGGCTCTTGGCCGGATGTCGGGGGAGTTTCAGCATGCCGAGGGCTGGCGGCGCCACTCGCACCTTGGCTTCAGCGCCGTGGAGACCGATCCGCTTGGCCAAGCGCTTGGCCAAGCGGCCCTGGCGAACGCAGACTACGAAGGCGGTCTTGGTTAAGCCGCAACCGGCTCAAGCCACCATGTCGAGAATGTGCTTGTCGTTCTCGTCAGCAACTTGAAGCAGCTTGGCCGCAACGGCTGACTGTTCCCGGGATTTCATTCGTAACCTCACCGCCTCCGCCGGGTCAGCCCTAAAAAATTACCTCAGGTTGCCCCAAGTCAATTGGAACAACTTCTGCGCGGGATACTGGACAGCAGCTATCTGCATAATCACTACAGTTGTCGACTGGAGCTGGAAAAACTTTAGTTTTTTTCTCGCCTTGGCTCGCGCCGACCACCCGCTACACTACCGCCGTGCTGGACACGGAACTGATTCCCGCCGCCGAGGCGGATTCCAAATGGCTGATGATGGTGCTGCACGGGCTGGGCGACAGCATGGAAGGTTACCGCTGGCTGCCCCGCGCGCTGAACAACCCAAGGCTCAATACCCTCCTGGTTAACGCGCCGGATGACTATAACGGCGGCTTTTCCTGGTACGACATTTACAACAACACGACATCCGGCGTGGAGCGCAGCCGCGGCATGTTGTTTGACCTGCTCGACCGCCAACGCGCCGACGGCTTTGCCACGGAGAAAACATTCCTGTTCGGCTTTTCGCAGGGCTGCCTGATGACGATCGAGGTGGGCCTGCGTTACTCGCATCGTTTCGCCGGCCTGATCGGCATCAGCGGTTATGCGCACGAGCCGGATAAACTCGTCGCGGAGCAGTCGCTGGTGGCCAAGGAGCAGTCATTTCTCATCACGCATGGCACAGCGGATCCCCTGCTACCGCTGGCCCAGACCAAGGCGCAGATGGAGCAACTGCAGGCCGCCGACATCCGCATGCAGTGGGAAGTGTTCGAGAAGGAGCACACCATCCAGGGCGAAGCTGAAGTGGCGGTGATCCGAACATTCGTCGATGAGCGTATCGCCGAAACCGCCGTAGGTTGACCGGTTCACCGCGCGCCCGTAGAGTTTTGGTGCATGCTCGGACGATTCACTTTTCTGGTACCGCTTTGCCTTGGCTTGGCTGCGACACTCGCTGCGCTTGGCCAAGCGAACCTTGGTTCAGCCATCAAACTCCAGGATGGCTTTAAGGCGACGCTCTACTCCGGGCCGGACCTGGCCAACGACATTTACTCGATGACGCTCGACGCCAAGGGCCAAGTCGTCGTCTCGAGCCGCGGCTACATCCGCACACTGCACGACACCGACGGCGACAACCGCGCTGACAAAGCCATCCTCTTTGCCAAGCTCGATCACGGCTCCATGGGCATGATGTTTGACGGGCCGCATCTTTGGGCGGTGGCCAACCACGCCCTGCTCCTCTACAAGGACGCCAACGACGACGGACGCGCGGACGGGCCGCCCCGGCAGTACCTTCGCTTGGCCAACGGCGAGCACGGCTCGCACGCCATACGGAAGGGTCCCGATGGCTGGCTTTACCTTGTCGGCGGCAACAATACCGGTTTCAGGGCGAGCCAATTCAACTCCCCTCAATCGCCGCTGAAGGAAACCGAGGGTGGTGCAATCATTCGCTTTTCGCCGGACGGCGAAATATTTGAGGCGCTGGCATGCGGCTTTCGCAATCCGTACGATTTTGACTTCAACTGGCGTGGTGACATGTTTGCCTATGACAGTGACACCGAGCGGACGTTCTTCCTGCCTTGGTACACACCGACACGCCTGTACCACGTCGCCATCGGCGGGCATCACGGCTGGCGCATGCCCGGGCACAAGCGCAGCTGGGCGCGCCCCGGCTACTACTCCGACACCGTACCCGCGCTCCACAAAGTCGGCCGCGGCTCTCCCACCGGCGTCGTCGTTTATCGCCATCGACTGTTCCCGAAGGAATATCACGACGGCGTTTTCATTCTCGACTGGACATTCGGCAACATTTGGTTTTACCCACTCAAACCCTCCAATGCCTCCTATCAGGCACTTCCGCAATTGTTCCTCTCGCCAATCGGCACCGACGGCTTCGCACCAAGCGACATCGAGGTTGGGGTAAACGGCGAACTGTTCGTCTCCATTGGGGGACGAAACACCAAGGGTGCAGTCTTCCGCATCGTTCCCACGAAAAGAACGCTGGCAAACGACAAACAAAAACTGACCCCTCAGGAAACCATTCTCGATGACGTGCTCAATGCGCCGCAGCCGCTTGTCCAATGGTCACGCACTCAGTGGCAGCCGAAGGCTAAAATCGTCGGAGCCGCTCATTTTGTGGAAGCGGCAATGAATACTAAACGTGTCGCCAAGCAACGCGTCCGTGCCATCGAGGTGATTACCGAGATGTTCGGCGGGCTTAAAACCGAAACTGCCGGGCGACTGGCCAACGACTCTGACCTCGACATCCGCGCCCGCACTGCCTGGTCGATTGGCCGTTTTCCCCGAGCTAACGCGATCAGGCTCCTTGCAAAACTCGCGGTCGATCCTGAAGATTTTGTCCGCGCCCGAGCGCTCGAGGCGATGCTGCGACGGCTCCCGAACGATCCTAGACAATCCGGCAAATGGATCGAAGCTATCGAGGCCAATTTCAACCGCCCGAGCATCCGCATCAGACTCATCTCGGCCCGATTGGCCAGCCGCCTGCCCGATAATGCTTGGCAACAAATACCTTTCGACCGGCTGACCACGCAGGGAAAAGTCACGGCCGCCACCGCAATGATCTGGCGTAAACCGGAAACCGATATCCACACGGAAGTCGTGCAACGCATGTTGCCACTCATCGACATCGACCAAACCGAAAGCCTCAACACCGACATTGTGCGCACGATCATCCTCGCGCTCGGCGACTACAACTTGGATCGGCCAAGCCGTGAGTCGTTCACCGGCTATGAATCCCCACACTCACTCGAGGCACACGCCGGCTTGGCCAAGGCGATCGCCACTCAGGTCATGCCGCTTATGGATACCATTCACGAAGATCTCCATCGAGAAGCCGGACGGCTCCTGGCCATGGTTGGCGCTGGGCAGCCTCAACTTGCCAGCGATTTGCTGCGCACGATCACCGCTGACTCCGATCCGGTTGATGATTTCCATAAACTCATTGTCATGGCCAAGCTGCCGTCAACGATTCCCGATGCCGACTTGGCCAAGCTCGCCGATTCACTGATGGGACTCGACGCCAAGCTGCAAAGCCGAAGCACTCGACCAAAGCTGAACTGGACCATGCGTTTCGTCGATATTGCTCAGGCGCACGGCGAGAAACAACCCGGCTTGGCCAAGCGCTTGGTCGCTCACAAAAATTTTCCAACTGGCAGCCACCTGACCTTTGCGCTGACGTTGAAGAACGAAGTCCGCCAAGTTGCAGCCAAGCGCTATCTTGCTGAGGCACAGTCAGGTAAATCATTCAATTGGTCCAACAACTTGATCGACCTGCTCGATACACTCCCGGCTGAGACAGTGCTTCCGATTCTGCGCTCGCAGTGGCCGAATCATGGTTTACGCCCAGCCATTCTCAAGCACTTGGCCAAGCGCCCAACGTCCGGGGATCGACACCGCTTCCTCGACGCCCTGCTCTCGCGCGACAGTAAAGTTTCCGCCACCGCCCTGACTGCCCTGAGACAATTGTCGCCAAGCAACCAGCCGAGCGATTTGGCCAAGTTGATCCGAAAACTGCGACGTGAATGCGGTCTCGACGGCAAGGCTGTGACTCGCAAACAAATAGTCAACCTCTTGACCAAGTGGTCCGGCCAACCACTTGCCGTACCCGCTGAAAAAAGTGCCAAGCCGGACGAGCTGATCGCCGCCTGGCAGCCGCTCTTCGATTGGTTCGCAACCGTACATCCAAACCTAGCCGCCGAAGCGATCGGCTCCGGCCTGGTGAATGCCGCCAAGTGGGAGCAGACTCTGGCGAAGGTCGATTGGTCGACCGGTGATGCGAAGCGCGGCAGCAGACTTTTTGCCAATCGCGCCTGCCAAGGCTGCCACTCCGGCGCCGGAGCACTTGGCCCCGACTTGAAGGGATCGGCCAACCGGTTTTCGCCGAAAGATTTGTACCGCGCGATTCTCTTTCCCAACCGCGATATTTCGCCACTGTATCGCTTTACCGAGTACCGCATGCGAAACGGGGACGTGCACACCGGCCGAACTGCATTCTATGCGGCGGAAGGGGTTGTTTTGCGAACCGGCGTGGGAATCGTTCGACTCGACCAAGCGGATATTCAATCCACAAAGCCAAGCCAGCGCTCGATCATGCCAGAAGGATTGCTCGAGGGACTCGGAGAGGGGGATCTTGCCGACCTTTTTCAATACATAAAATCGCTATGAACGGAAGAGTAACCGGGCAATCGCCGGGAGCAGCAGGATGGCGAAAACCATGTTCATCAGGAACATGAACATCAGCAGGATGCCCATGTCGGCCTGAAACTGAAGCGCCGAAAAGGCCCACGTGCCCACGCCGACGGAAAGCGTCAGGCCGGTGAACACCACCGCGCTGCCAACTTGAGTCATCGTGGCGTCCATCGACTCGGCAAACGAGAGCCCCTTGCGCCGCTGCATGATGAAGCAGCTAAATAGATAAATCCCATAGTCCACTCCCTCGCCAACGCCCAGCGCCACGACCGGCAGTGTTGAGGTCTTCAGCCCGATCTCCATTGCGTGCATCAGGCTATGCGCCAACACGGAGACCAAAGCCAGCGGCAGCACGATGCACAACACCGCCCGGAATGAGCGGTAGCTGGCCAGGCACAGCAGCGCCACGGCGGCGTACACGTAAATCAAAATCGGGAACTGCGCTGCATCGACGACCTCGTTAGTCGCCGCCATCACGCCGGCGTTGCCGCCGGCCAGACGGAAGCGTGCTTTTTCGGTGCCGTGTTTTTTGTCAAACGCCTTCACGGCGGCAACGACGCGGCGCAACGTTTCCGCCTTGTGATCCTCGAGAAACACCATCACTGGCAGCACGCTGCCATTATGGTCGGTCAAACCGGTCGATGTCTTCACGGACCCGACCGCCCATGCCAGCATTTCGCGGTTGAACGGCAGCACGCGCCATTTCAGGCTGCCCTCGTTATATCCGGAGTTGATCGTGCGCGCGATGCCGGCGAGGCCCATGACATTTTTCACCCCCTCGACATTGGCCAAGTGCCACTCGAACCGGTCGAGCAGTTCCATCACCCCGTAATCCACCGAGCCTTCCTTCACCGTTTCGGTGAACACGATGAGGATGTCCACGCCAAGATTGAAGTTGCCGGTGATCGTGGCGCTGTCGCGGTTGTAACGTGAATCGGGCCGCAACTCCGGCACACCCTGATGCAGGTCGCCGACCTCCACGCGCATGGCCTTCGAGAAACCAAGCCCAAACATCACCGCGCAGACGGCAACCAGTAGAACCGCGACCTTGGGACCCGACAATTGCGCGACCGCATGCCAGATCTTTGTCGTCCACA
>ERZ651768.780-NODE-780-length-23600-cov-4.736938_pt1 | contig 23600 bp, 20 predicted proteins | sample MGYA00514754_ERZ651768 | MGnify/ENA metagenome assembly ERZ651768
GAAGACACTAGAGGAGCCGCCCCCTCCCGTCATCTTCGTCCTCTGCACCACCGACGCCCACAAGATCCTGCCGACGATCATCTCCAGGTGCCAGCGCTTCGACTTCCGCCGCATACCCTCGGAGCAGATCTACGGTCGCCTGGCTGATATCACCGAAAATGAGGGTGTGACTGTCGATCCAGAGGCCATACGGCTGGTGGCCCGTCACTCCGCTGGGAGCCTGCGCGACGCCGAGAACCTGTTGGAGCAACTGGTGGTCTCTTCCACCAGCGGGACCGACGGCGTGACTCTGAAGCAGGTGGAAGAGCTATTAGGCCTGGACAACGGCGAAAGTTCCCTGGAATTGGTCAAGTATCTTCTCATGGGCAATACTTCGGCCGCGCTGTCGGCGGTGAACCGAGCCGCCTGGAGCGGCACTGACCTAAGACAATTGCACCGGCAGACCATAGAATTGCTCAGAGCCGTCATGCACTTGCAATGGAGCTCAGAGGACGCCGTGGACCTTTCTGAAGATGTCACCAGCCAGCTAAAGGAGCTGGTGGGCAACCTCCCGGCATGGCGCATCATCAGAAGCCTCAAGATCTGGGGCGACGTGAATATGCGTTACGACGCGCCGTCGACTCTCCCCTTGGAGCTAGCCGTGGTGGAGATCTGCGAAGACACCGCTCCACCGGCATCCCAATCCGCTCCCGCAGGTCTGCCCGCCCGGGCCGCTGCCCCACCACAACCTAGCCGCGCGCCAAGCAACCCACCGCCCACGCAGCGGCGCGCTCCGGAACCCGCCGCCGCAAGACCCGCAGGCAGCACTCAGGGACAGCCTACCGGTCAACGCCGGCCGGCTGCTGACACGGGGCCAATATCCGAGCTGGGCGTACAATGGCTTGCAGCCATCAAAGTGCTCAACCGGCACAAAGGCAAGAAATACAACCTGGGGGCCCTGCTTCGCGACTGTAAGGCCAGCGCGGTCTTCTTGGAGGAAAACACCCTAGTGTTGGGCTTCTCCAACAAGGCCAACCTGGAACGGATGCAAGAAGAGATGGAAGACCCCGGTTCCCGCCGTCAGGTGGCCGAGGCGGTAACCGAGTCGTTCGGAGCCACTTACGAGTTCCGCCTAACCATGGCCAACGGGGTGGGAGCCACCGCAAACACAGCTAAGACAGCTCAACAGAGTTCCCTGGTCCGCACGGCCCTGGGCATGGGCGCCAGAGTCCTAGAGGAGATCGAAGAATGAACCGCAACATGATGCGTCAGGCGCAGAAGCAACTGGCCCAACTCCAGAAGATCCAGGAAGAACTGGAGACCATGACCGTCGAAGGCAGCGCCGGAGGCGGCGCGGTGAAAGTCGTCATGACCGGCAAGCAGATCGTGGAGTCTGTGACCATCGAGCCCGAGGCTGCGGAAGAGGTGGACCTGCTCCAAGACATGGTCTTGGCCGCCGTCAACGATGCGTCAACCAAAGCCCAGGAACTGGCCGCCCAGAAGATGAGCGTGGTCACCGGCGGCATGAACATCCCGGGATTTTAGGACCGCTATCACACCGGCCACCCACTCAACATGACTCAAGAGAACATCTCCGGAGCTTCCCCTTCTCTGGCCCGGCTGGTGCAGGAATTGAACCGCCTGCCGGGCATCGGCCCCAAGAGCGCCCAGCGTCTGGCGTACTACATCATCCGGCTGCCCGATGACGAAGCATACGCTCTGGCCGATGCAGTGACCTCAGTGAAGCAGAACATCGTCTTCTGCGAGGAGTGCCAGAACCTGACCGACGCCTCGCCATGCCAGATCTGCTCCGACCCCCGCCGAGACCAGACCATCATCTGTGTAGTCGAAGACCCACTGGACGTGCTGGCGATGGAGCGCACCCGAAGCTTTAGGGGCCTGTACCATGTATTACACGGGGTTATATCTCCAATCAATGGGATCGGGCCCGACCAGTTGAAGCTGAAAGAACTTTTCTTCCGGCTAGCCCGGCCGGAGTTGGTCGAGATGGTCGTGGCCACCAACCCGACTCTGGAGGGCGAGGCGACGGCGATGTACATCCGCCGCCATCAAGGCCGGGACGACCTGAAGATCACCCACCTGGCCAGAGGCCTGCCCGTGGGCGGCTCACTGGAATATACGGACGAGACCACGTTGAGCCGGGCGTTTCAGGGGCGCCAAGAAATCTGAGGCAAGAGAACTAAGCCGGAGTCGGACCCATGGCCCCTCCCAGGACCTACCGCTGCGAAGCCATCATCCTCGGCTACACGCCGCTGGGTGAAGCCGACCTGCTGGTCACCATGTTCACCCGAGACCAGGGGAAGGTCCGGGCCGTGGCTAAGGGCGCCCGACGGTCGACGAGCAGGCTGGTTGGGCACCTGGAGCCCTTGACCGTGGTTAAGATGTCCATGGCCCACGGCCGCAGCATGGACATCATCTCCCAGGCGGAGGTTGTTCAAGGCTTCTCCGAACTGAAAGAAGACCTTACCGCCATCGCCAAGGGGCAGTACCTGGCGGAGTTAGTGGACGGGTTCGGCGCCGAGGACAGCCCCAACCCCAGCCTTTACCAGTTGATGATCGACACCCTTCGGGTTGTGGAAGGCGACCCAGCATCGGACCTGCCGTTGCGGTTCTTTGAGTTCCATCTGTTACTGGTGTCTGGGCTCATGCCGGAGTTGTATCACTGCGTTGAATGCCGGGTGGAACTGGAGCCCGACGCCCACCGGTTCAGCCCCAACGTGGGAGGCACCCTATGTCTGGACTGCCACCCCGAGGACGCCCACCTGCGGCCGTTGTCACTTAGGGCTCTAAAAGTGCTTCGCCTCTTGGACCGGAGCGAGATCTCCGAAGCGTGTAAACTATCCGTGGACGACAGCCTGGCCTCTGAGCTAAAGAGCCTGCTTTCCACCACTGTCAGCTACTGGCTGGGCAAGGAAATTCGCTCTAACTCGTTCTTGGAACGCCTTAACAGCGAGACCCATCCTGAGGTATATATCTAGGGCTTATGGCTCATTTTTGAGCGGGGCCCGTGGTTTCACTCCCAAATTTAGGGCTACCGTTCCTTGATACGAAGGGTAAATAATGTTTACCAAGATATTGATTGCCAACCGGGGCGAGATCGCCTGCCGGATCATTCGCACCTGTCAGAGGTTGGGCATAAAGACCGTAGCGATCTATTCGACGGTCGACCAAGAAGCTCTCCACGTAAAGATGGCGGACGAGGCCTATTTAGTCGGAGAGGCTCCCCCTCATGACAGCTATCTAAACATGGCCAAGATACTTGACGTCGCCAAGGCGTCGGGCGCCCAGGCTGTCCATCCCGGATACGGTTTCCTCTCTGAAAACGCTGATTTCGCTCGTCTCTGCCAGGAGTCGGGCATCTGTTTTGTCGGCCCGGACCCGGATGTCATGGAACAGGTGGGCGATAAGATCTGCTGTCGCAAGCTGGCCAGGAAAGCTGGTCTCCCCATCCTCCCAGGCACGGACGGGGCTGTGACCAACGAGCACGCCGCGACCAAGGCATGGGAGTTGGGCTTCCCGCTGATGGTCAAAGCGGCCGAGGGAGGCGGCGGCATCGGCATCCACATCATCGACTCTCAAGAAGAATTGATGCCCCTGATCGAACGCACCCGGCAGATCGCGGAAAGCGCTTTTGGCAGCTCCCGGATGTTCTTCGAGCGTTACCTGAAAGACGCCTCCCATATCGAAGTCCAACTCATCGGTGACCAGCACGGCAACCTGGTCCACCTGTACGAGCGCGACTGCTCAGTACAGCGGCGCAACCAGAAACTGGTGGAAGAGACTCCCTCATCGGCCAAATTGACGCCCCGGTTACGCCGGCGGGTCTGCAGCCTGGCGACCAAGCTTGGTAATTTCATCGGCTATACCAGCACCGGCACCGTTGAGTTCCTGGTGTCCGCGGACGGCAGCGTCTTCTTCCTCGAGATGAACTCCCGGCTCCAGGTGGAGCACGGCGTGACCGAGATGGTGACCGGCCTGGACCTGGTGGAATTGCAACTGCGGGTCGCCGCTGGTGAAAAGCTGCCGATCACCCAGGACGACGTCTCTGTAAACGGCCACGCCATCGAGGTGAGGGTCTACCCCGAAGACCCCGAAACTTTCATGCCGGACGCGGGCGATATCACCGACCTTCATCAGCCTGTTGGCGAGCACATCCGCATCGATTCCGCGCTATGCAACGGATATACCGTTGGGTTAGACTATGAGCCCCTCATGGCCAAGATTATGACCTGGGGAGAGGACCGCGGGCAGGCGATTAAAACGCTGCAACGGGCCCTCTTGGAATTCCGCGTGGAGGGCGTTAAATGCAACGTTCCACTGCTGCGGGATGTACTGGCCACCAAGGAATTTATGGCGGCCACTCACCACACCGGCTCCATGCCCATCTGGATCGAAGAATTTCAGATTCGCGCTCAAAATAAATGCGCCAACGGAAAGATGCATAAGAACGGCAACGGGCACAAAAACGGATACAAGAACGGCCAGGCCAACGGCCATAAGAGCGGTCAAGAGAACGGCGAACTCGAGATCGCCGCTGCCATCGGCGTCTCCCTGGCCATAGCCATGAAGTCGGCCCAGCCTATGGTGCCTGCCGCATTCAGTCTCTGGCGTCTGTACGGGCGCCGGGAGCAACTCCTCTCCCGCACACTGGGGAACCGGGGTTGGCAGTAACCACACTCCGGATAAAGGTTGGGGAGAACTGGTATAGCGTCGAAGTTGGTGAACTGACCCATTCACCGGTCGAGGTCACCGTCGAAGGCGAAACCTTCTTGGTCGAGGTCGAAGGCCTGCCCAGCACACCACCGGCACGTCCCCGCCGTGGCCGCACCCAGACCCCCGGCATCATGGTCCCTCCCCCTCCTACGCGTGGATCCGGGTTCAGCGGGCCGGAGAACATCATTGCCTCCCCACTATCGGGACGCGTCATCTCCATCATGGTCCGGCCCGGCGACCAGGTCACCGCCGGCCAGGAAGTGTGCGTGGTCGAAGCCATGAAGATGGAACAAAGCATCCGCGCCCACCGCGACGGCGTCGTTAATAAGATCATGGTCCAACCCATGGACACCGTCCGCACCAATGACCCTCTGATAGAGCTGGAGTAGGGGTTTCCACTCGCAGGAAATCCCCCGATCCCCTCTGCAGCTACCCCGCGTGCTTTCGCTATCCGCTTGTATTATCATGGCCTAATTAAATCCAAGTGCGTCCTATGCCAGGTAAAAATCAGGAGGGTAGAGACATGAAATACGACTACATCGTGGTTGGCGGCGGTTCCGCTGGGTGCACCATCGCCACTCGACTATCTGAAGATTCGTCCAAATCAGTGCTGTTGCTGGAAGCGGGGCCAGACTATCCCGTCTTTGAGCAGCTTCCTGACGATATCAAGTTCGGCAACAACGTGTGGCTGTCGGCCTACGGCCCACACAGTTGGGACTACAGGGCCCAGGTGACCCCGGAGCAGCCCAACCTGACCATCCCCAGGGGCAAGGCCACCGGAGGCTCCAGCGCCATCAACGGCCAGGTGCTCTTCCGGGGCATCCCCGAGGACTACGACGGGTGGGCGGAGATGGGCAACGACGAGTGGGCTTTCACCAAGGTCCTGCCCTACTTCAACAAGCTGGAGACCGACCTGGACTTCGGCGGTGACTTCCACGGTTCAGAAGGCCCCGTGCCGGTGCGGCGGTACCCTCGCAGCGAGTGGCTACCCTATGCCACGGCATTTGAGCAGGCCTGCGTCGATGTGGGATACGAGATCGACGAGGACATGAACCACCCCGAGTCCACCGGCGTCTCGCCCAGGGCCAGGAACACCATTAACGGCGTGCGTATGAGCAACGCCTTGAATTACCTGGACATGGCCCGCCACCGGTTGAATTTCAATATACGGGGCAGCGTCACCGCCCGGCGAATCTTATTCGAGGGCAAGCGCGCCGTGGGAATCGAAGCCGAAAGCGGCGGCGAGGTATTCACCGTGGAGGGCGAGGAGATCATCGTCTGCAGCGGAGCGGTGGCATCCCCTCAGTTGCTGATGCTTTCAGGAATCGGACCCGCCGAACACCTCAAATCCATGGGTATAGAAGTGGTCCACGATTCCCGGGGGGTCGGCCAGAACCTGCGCGACCATCCCTCCGCTGCCGTCCTGTACCGGGCCGTGGGAGACAAGCCCGACGTCCAAGCGCCGGTGATTCAAGTCGGCCTGCGCTATACCGTGGAGAATTCCGACATACGCAACGACATGCAAATCAGCCCCATGCTGATGACCAGCGAGCACCGTCCCGCTCAAGTAGAGATCGATGACGACGGGAACTACATCGGAATGAGCGCTAGCCTGCAGCTAGCCTTGGGCAAAGGTGAGTTGACGCTTACGTCCACCGATCCCCACGTCCAGCCCTTCTTAAACTACAACTACTTCCAAGAGGAGGAAGACCTGCGGCGCATGCGGGAGGCGGTGCGTTTGTGCATACAGATCTGCGAGCAGTCGAGCTTCAGCGATATTCTCTTAGAGATGGTGAACCCAACCGAAGCTGACATGGAATCAGATGAGACTCTGAACGCCTGGCTGATGCGGAATATCGGGACCTCGCACCACATCTCCGGTACCTGCAAGATGGGTCCGGATTCAGACCCGATGGCCGTGCTTGACCAGTTCTGTCACGTGCGCGGTGTTGAGAACCTGCGGGTGGCGGACGCATCTTCGATGCCCGACTGCATCCGGGCCAACACCAACGCCACCACCATCATGATCGGCGAAAAGGTGGCCGACTTCATCAAAGAGGGCCGCTAAGCTCGCTTATCGGTCCTGCCAGTCTGGAGTCTCTTCATTGACGCAGTGGAGGAAGACGAAAGCGGAGGTCCGGCCCAGGCCCATGAATGGCCGGGTCAGGACTTTAACCCGCGTGTAGTAGTCCAGGTGGTCCAGCGTCCTCAAGTAGGCGTGAAACGACCCGTGCTCTGCGATTAAGTCGAGCATCGTCCGGGCGTTTTCCACCGTGGCAACGATCTTCCTCCGGTTGCGAACGATGCTCCGGTCTTCGAAGAGGCGCTCTAGGTCGTCGGGCCCGTAAGACGCCACTCGGCTCAGGTTGAACTTGTCGAAGCTCTCCACGAAGCCGTCCCATTTCTCGCGGATCACCGGCCAACTGAACCCGGCGCGGAACACCGCCTTGGTCATCTCCTCTAAATAACCGTCGTCTCCGCCCGGAGTTATCTTGGCCGGTCTTTCCAAGGTTCTACGCACTTGGATGCACTTTCTATCTCTGTATCGTGATCGAGGTCTTCTGACCGCCCAGTATAGCTTTCTAGAGGCCAAGTTCCTACCTGGAGAAATCCATGTAGAAATTGGATTTTCTATGTATCTCAGTCCAACTACCCTAACGCTCAATGATATGTTATATTGGCGACCGTGATGCCAAAGGGGGAGGCAACGCCACATGGAACTGCGTCAGCTTGTCAGTTTTTACCACGTTGCGCAGCTTAGGAGCGTCTCTAAAGCGGCCCGTACACTGGCATTGGGCCAGCCAACCGTTACCACCCACCTCCGAAAGCTGGAAGACGAGTTTGAGATAACCTTATTCGACCGTATTAAACGGCCGATTCAGCTTACGTCCGAGGGCTCGATCCTATTGGAGTTGGTCACACCGGTGGTCCAGGCAGTGGACGCCCTGAAGACGCAGATGGACTACAGCGAGCGCCGGGGGTCCTTCGTGGTGGGCGCCTACCCAGACCTGGTTATGCACCATCTTCCACCGGGGATCCAGGTCTTCAGCAAGAGCTACCCCGATGTTCGCATCCAGCTACAGGCCAGGCCTTATACCCCGCTGTTGCGACTGGTCCGTTCGGGCGAGGTCGATCTGGCTTTCTGCGCCCCGCCGCCGTTGGATGACCAAGCCCTGGAATTCCAGGAACTGTTCAAGTTTGACGTGGTCCTGATGACCCCGTTGGGCCACCCGTTGTTGGAGCAGGCCAACGTCACTTTGCAAGACCTTTCTCCTTGGCCGCTGATCCTATCAGGGCCAGAAAGCTTGACCCGCCAAAGGGTGGAGCAGGAACTTCGGAAGCAGGGGGTGGTCTGGGACGTAGTGCTGGCCTTGGACGACACCGAGTCCATCAAACGTTACGTTGAGACCGGCATGGGAGTTGCGGTCTGCGCCGACTTTACTCTCCACTCGCAAGACCACAACCGGCTAGGTGTGGTGCGCTTGGACCACATCTTCGAGTCGTCAGTGATTGGCGTTTGCACGCTCAAGGGCAAGTTCCTGGGGCAGGCGGTGCGAAACTTCATTGACGTGCTTTCCAACGAGATGCGCGGATACCACGCCGACCTCGCCGGCTGGTAGCACTCCAAAGCCCAAGGACGGCCCAAGGCCAAAGCCCGGTAGCACCTCTTTCCCCGCGGTCCCATCCCGTTTTCGGATAACTAGCCCAACCCCTTGAGTCTTGCTAGTCTCAGACCGGATAATAGGGCCGATAAGCCCATCCGGTCTGAGGATTATTAATGACACCTGCTAACTCCCGAAAGCAACCCAGCGTAACTGTGGTCGGCGCCGGCATAGTGGGCTCCGCCATCGCCTACACTTTGGCCCGGCGCGGCGCGGCTGTGACCGTGATCGACAAAGGCCAGCCTGGAGGCGGCGCCACCAGCCACTCCTTCGCTTGGATCAACGCCACCGCCAAGCACCCGGTCTCCTACCACAACTTCAACCGCCGGTCGCTGGGCATGTGGGAACAATTCGCAAAAGGCCTGGACGTCGACGTCGGTCTACGATGGGGCGGCCAGATGGAATGGGCCGCCACGGCTGAGGGTGCCGCCGAGCTGAAGTCCCGCGCCGACCAGCTCCAAGCCTGGGGATATCCTTGCCGGATGCTAAACGCCGCCCAAGCAGCCCAACTGGAGCCCGCTCTGTCTCTCGGGAATGTCACAGCGGCCATCTATTGCGAATTGGACGGCATGGTGGAACCGACTCTGGCCGCCGAAGCCTGCATCCGGGCGGCGGCCAAGCACGGCACCACGATCAAGCTGGAAACTGAAGTCACCGGCCTGGAGTCCGATTCCAGCTCCGTCAGCGTCGTAGCGGGAGGGGAGAGCATCGCATCAGACGTGGTGGTGCTGGCCGGCGGGTTGGACAACACCCCGTTGGCGGCCATGGCCGGGATAGCCATCCCCCAGCAAGACAGTCCAGGCGTGGTGATTCGGACCAACCCCATCGCCCAACCCCTACTCGCCAACGTGTCGGTCATTTACGCCCCGCCCCTGGAGCCGGGCCGGCCGGAGATTCATCTGCGTCAATGCCTGGACGGCTCGGCCATGATTGGGGAAGGGTCGCAGGAGAGCCTGGCCAGAGACGACTCTCAAAGTCATGCCGATGAACTCCTGGCTAGGGCGGCCGAATATGTGCCAGCCCTGAAAGGATCCTCCGCCGTCCCCGTTCCCGTGGGCTACCGGCCCATGCCGTTGGACGGGTTTCCCGTACTCGGCTATTCGCCCAAAGCCCCAAATGTCTATCTGGCCCTGACCCACAGCGGTGTCACGCTGGCCCCATTGATGGCCCAATTGGCCGCAATGGAGATCGCCGACGGTGCGGATGTGGACCTCCTTTCCGACTACCGCCCCAGCCGCTTCGATTAGCGCAACTCGAGGAAGAAGACGGTCCATTCTCCCTGGAGGGAGAATGTTAGGTCCGACGAAGTAGAGACTCACGGCGTAGTCGGAGATGAGGGTGAAATAATTCCCTCCAACCGAACTCAACTGAAGAAGCTAACGGGTGCTAGACCTACGAATCCGGCACGGCATCAATCTCAGGGGATGTATAGGCTGGGGCAGCAGTAGGGTCACCAAGTAGCAAGAACAAAGCTGATCCGATCAGGCTGACCGCGGCTACCACTGCAAAAGACGCCGTATAGGTGCCGGTGGCGTCGAACATTATGCCCGCGAACAAAGGTGAAACCAGCAGAAGTACATTCATCGGAACCATGGAGATACCAGTGATGCTGGCGAAAGCTTTGCGGCCAAAGTAAACGCCCCGGATAGCGGTCGTCAACGGGTTTCTGCCACCGAAGCCGATGCCCAAGAGCACCCCAAATACGTAGGCCATAGCTTCGGTGTCGCCCACCACCAGTACCACGACAGCCGCAGATTGGATCGCAGAAAAGGCGAAAATCGCCCACCGGATCGGTACACGGTCGCCTACGTACCCGCCTATCATGGTGAAAATCGCTCCGACCGCCGTATAGGTTGCCACAACCCACCCTACGGTCTGCAACGAAAAGCCCCGGTCATTCAGCATGGGGCCTAAATGGACCATCATGGTAACTATGACGATGGAAGAACAGGCATGGCCCATCGTGATGAACCAGAATGCTTTGGTACGAACGGCCTCTTGCCAGGTATAGCTGGGTTCCTCGGCGTTCTCAACCGGAGTCTCATCTGGAGTCGACTCCTCCATCTCTGATTGGCCGTCAGGCCGTTGCCCATACGCCTCAGGGCTGTTGCGCACCAACCGGGCCAACGGTAGGGCGATCACCATGAGAAAGATTCCAATGACCGCCGCCGTGCCCCGCCAGCCCGGCCGCCCCGCGATGTCCGGGTCGATGGCCCAGGCGAGCACCGGCACCAGGACAACCCCGCCGATGAGGAATCCCTCCATGGCAATGGCCATGGCCGTCGCCCGTCGTCTGAAGAACCAGTTGTTGACGGCGGTCATGACCGGCAACCAACCCCCCAATCCGGTGCCCATGCTCATTACCAAGAAAGCCAGGTATAGATGCCAAATGCTGTTGGTCACAGAGAGGATGAGGAATCCGCCACCGGCGATGATCAGTCCCAGGGCCACCATCGTGCGGGGACCGAGTTTGTCCACCAGGTAACCGGCAACCGGGCCCATGATAGAGCCCTCCACCCGGGTCAATGAAAAGGCTATCGAAAGTTGAGTCCGGCTCCAGCCGAATTGCTTTTCCAAAACGACGAACCATGCGGTCATGCCTTGGAACAGCGGCACCGTGCCCACGACCATGACCAATGCGCCGGCGCCGACGACAACCCATCCGTAGAAAAAGCGCCGTGGAGTTGTGGGCTTGAGAGTTTGGGCCATCTCCGACCTACATTGGTGATTTAAGGATCAAGTTTGGGCCGGACAACGGATACTAGAGAGCAAACGCGGCTAGCATGGAAGGGCCTCAGCGCTGCCGGTACTCAAGCGAGCCTGGACCAATGGTATGGCCAGTTCCAGGCATTGTTCCTTCGGAGGAGAGCTGAAACGTCCGCTTCTCAAGATTGAAGAGTTGGAGCGCGGATTCAACTTCCAACTGGCGAATATGGATGCTTTCCGTCGACCGCCCCAACCTTAGTCTGCGAGCCGCCTTTGAGACCTTCCGAAGCCGGGCAACGTGATTAAGCTGCGCCAGAGCTATTTTGCGTTACCTCACCAATTAGCATCACGGGCGCAAAGATAACACATCGTAAACTGGCTGGGTTAGACAATATTGCAGCAGCGCCAATATTACGTTCTAAGCATTATTTATAGCTTTATTTCACGCAATTAGATATATATTTTCTAATTTTGATAGATTATTGCGAGAATTCGCCATATTTATGCCAACATAGTTTGCATCATGTTTATGAATATGCTATATTCGGCCAACTCTAGTTCAAGGCTGGATTGAATACCGATCTGGACAGGGTAGCTCGGAGGCGATTCCCAAAGCGCGAACGGATGGGGTTCGAACCAACACGAAGATTGGTTAGAACAATGGGGTTGAAAGCAACTCACCGGTGACTTCAGATCGGACCGGCGGAATCAAACACCCAACAAAGGAGTCCGAAAGACATGAAGAAATCCCATTTTCCTAGCCTCCTAATTGTCGTATTTGCATTGATTGCATTCAGCATGCTGGTAGCAGTGGCCTGCGGAGGTTCGTCAGAAGAAGCGGTGCAGAAGATCAAGGCCGCGGCAACGGCTGTACCGGCCGCGTCCAGCGGTGCAGCCCCCACTGCCGTTGTTAAAGCTACAGGAGCTCCCTCGGCTGGCATCACCACTTCCAAAGTGGAAACCTTGATCGCGGCGATTTCACCTCCTCCGATCGAGCTCATTCTCCCTTGGCGTGGCACAACGGTGGCAGCGAACCAGCAGGTGCGGCCTTTCGCCGACCCTCTAATAGCCACTGAAGGTAGTTCAGGAAAACTGGTACCCGGTCTGGCCGAGTCTTGGGAAATGACCAAAGCAGATGGGACCGAGTGGGTATTCCACCTCAAGGAGGGTGTCCAGTTCCATGACGGTTGGGGCGAGTTCACCGCCAAAGACTTCATCCATACCGTGAAACGGGTGGCTCTCCAAGAAGACTCGATCGCCACCGACCAATTCCTGCTCCGCCAGTTGTTCGGTGATACTGAAGAGGAAATCGCCAGCAACCTCACCGCCCCTGACCCCTACACCTTGGTCATGGGTTCGAAGGGCCCCAATGCTGACGGGGCGTTCATCGCCGGTGCGCAGCAGGGGAACGTCTTGATCTTGAGCGAGGCCCAATGGGCGGCTGAAGGGTTGGAAGGCATCGAGAAGAACCCAGCCGGGACCGGCCCGTTCGAGATGGACGAGTTTGCACTTGGATCCCACATCCGATACCAGAGAGTGGAAGACCACTGGCGAGTGACGCCGGCCTTCGAAACATACATACAAAACGTGGTGCCAGAGGTTGCCACCCGCATGGCTATGATGCTCGCGGGCGAAGCCCATATAGCTGAGATTGACCGAGACCTGCACCCTCGGGTTGTTGAAAGAGGGATGGAGGTCGTGAATAGCAAACTACCTGCGATCCAATTCGCTTTCATCATGGGCGGCAACTACAGGCCTGACCTGGCTGACCGCTATGACCCGTCGGTGCCTGTCACCAACATTAAGGTCCGGGAAGCGATCAACCGTGCAGTTGACCGCCAAGAGATAATCGACACGTTGTTCGCCGGCAACGGTGCCCCTCAGCCGGTCTGGGCATACCACCCGGCATTACCAGGCTACGATCCTGCGTGGAGCGAGCAATTTGAGGAAAAGTACGGGTACGACCCGGAGAGGGCCAAGGAACTGCTGGCGGAAGCCGGTTATCCAGACGGTTTCACGATGCAACTGAAGATCACCCAACTGCCCGGACTACCGGAGATGATACCTGGGTCGGAAGCATTGTTCGGATACCTCACCGCCATCGGCATCAAGGTTGAAGCGGAAGAGATGGAGTGGGCCGAGGTACGTTCGAATTACCGGGGTAAGACCACCCACAACTGGATGTACCCGATCCGCGGCACCTACCGGCCAGCCCAGGTAACCCTGCGTTTCTACAACGTTAGCGCCCTGGAGGGATTCATCTCCTCGTACGAAAACAAGGAGATTGACGAGTTGTACGTAAAGCTGACCAACTCGGTGGACGCCGATGAAAGGGATGCGCTACTCCGGGCTATCGGACAGATAAAATTCGATAATTATGCCGAAGTGCCGGTCGCTTGGCTGCCAGGCCAAATGATCATCGACCCCAGCGTCGTCAAAACGTTCACATACCCGGGCAACATCAATGCAGGATTCAGCCACATCGCAGACGTGGTGCCGGCTCAGTAGATTCTATTTCTCATAGCATCGAGCCTGAATCTAGGGTTCGCAAAATACCGTCAGGCTCCTTGAAAGAGTAATCTCTTTATCAAGGAGTCTGACGGCGGCTTGAAGCCACCATCCCGGCTGCCCGATCCGGCGCAATCCCAAGTCTCGTCTTTAGATGGAGAAGCGAACCGTTGCAAAGATTCGTAGTGGTACGTCTGTTTCAGGCATTCATCTCGCTGATCGCCGTCACGATAATCATCTTTTCGTTGGGCAGGGTCACCGGAAATCCTCTGGACGTTCTGCTGCCCCTGGAGGCTGAGGAAGAAGACCGGATACGCGTTGAGAAGGCGTGGGGATTGGACAAACCAATAACTACCCAGTATTTCATCTTCATCAGGGAAGCAGCCTCGGGCAATTTCGGCGAGTCCATCAAATGGCGGGGGAATTCCGCCATGGGCCTGGTCATAGACCGTCTCCCGGCCACAGCTATCTTGGCCTTGGTGGCCCTAGGGGTTGCCACGGCTATCGCAATTCCCATAGGCGTAATCTCCGCCGTCCGTAGGGGCAGCGTTTTCGATTTCGGCGGCAAGATAGTCGCGTTATTCGGACAAAGCCTGCCGGCATTTTGGCTGGGCATAGTGCTGATGTGGATCTTCGCCGTGGAGCTGGGCTGGTTGCCCACGTCGGGCAGGTCAGGGGTGAAATCCATCATATTGCCGGCCATCGCCATTGGGTGGTTCCAGGTGGCGGCGCTAATGAGGCTCGTGCGGTCGTCTATGCTGGACGTGCTGGACTCGGAGTACGTTAAACTCGCCCGCATCAAAGGCGTTTCAGAGACGAGTGTGGTTTGGAAGCACTGCCTCCGGAATGCAGGTATCACACCGTTGACCTATTTTGGACTGATATTGGGCGGCTTGATGGTCGGGTCCGTCTCCATCGAAACCGTCTTTAACTGGCCCGGGGTAGGACTGCTGGCCATCGATGCAGCCAAGTCCAGAGACTTTCAGGTGCTGCAGGCGGTGGTGATAATGTTCTCGGGAATCTATATCGTGGCTAACCTTGCCGTAGACATCGCTTACGCCTATCTGGATCCCCGAATCAGGTATTCTTAAGCTAACGATCCTCATAAATCGGGTTTGAATAGAATCGGGATCGGCCGGCGCATGCCCAAGGCACAAGGGCCCGAAGATCACATCGTCTCGAAACGATGGACTCATTGGAGAGGAAGAGTGATGGCAGACATCACCAGTACATCGCCATTGGTGGCCATACCGTGGTATACGCCACGCAGGTTGCTAAGGAACATCTGGGGCCTCCGGCAATACCCGATCCTCCCCATTTTTATCCTCATGATCGTACTAGTGATTCCCGCCATTTTCGCCGAGCTGATCGCACCATACGACCCGGTGGAAAATAGTCTTAGAAACAGGTTGTTGCCTCCATTCTGGATGGAAGGCGGAAGCTTCGACCACATCTTGGGCACAGACAAAGTAGGCCGAGATATATTGAGCCGTATGATCTATGGTTCAAGGGTGTCAGTCATCATAGCCAGCATCTCGATCGTGGTGGGCGGAATCATCGGTACAAGCCTCGGAGTCATTGGAGGCTATTTCGGTGGCTGGGTTGATTCGATAATCATGCGGGTCGTGGACATCTCCTTGTCGATCCCGATCATCCTTCTAGGTTTGGTGCTTGTAGCGGCCTTGGGCCCCAGCAAGAGCACGGTAATCATCGTGGTGGTGATACTTCTTTGGTCCCGGTACGCACGACTAGCCCGCGGCGAGACCCTCGCGGTGAGGACACAAGACTACGTAGCGCGCGCCCGGGTATCGGGAGCGAGCCACACCAGAATCATGATGTACCATATATTCCCGAATATATTTAATAGCATCGTGGTGCTGGCCACCCTCCAAGTAGGATTCGTGATTATATTGGAAGCCACTCTAAGCTTCCTGGGAGCAGGTATACCCCGGCCGACCCCGGCATGGGGACTGATGGTGGCAGACGGGAGAGAGTTGGTTGTGGCCGCTTGGTGGCTGGCCTTCTTCCCCGGTATCGCGATCATGCTGGTCGTCCTTTCGATGAATTTGTTGGGGGATTGGCTGCGAGATAAATTCGATCCTAAACAGAGACAGGTTTAAGGAAGGGTATACATGTCGAACAATGACGTTATCTTGCAGGTGAACGATCTTCACACCTACTTTTTCAATCGCCGCGGCGTAACCAAGGCCGTCGACGGCATAACCTTCACTCTTCGGCAGGGCGAAACCTTGGGAATCGTAGGTGAGTCGGGTTGCGGAAAGACAATGACGGCGCTGTCCCTACTGGGGCTAGTGCCTAGGCCGGCGGCGCGCATAGTTTCAGGAGAGATCATCCTCGACGGCGAAGACCTAACCAAGAAATCGGAGGAGGAGATGCGGAAGATTCGAGGTCGCAAGATCTCCATGATCCTCCAAGACCCGCAGACCTCGCTGAACCCGGTGTTCTCCATCGGCAATCAGGTGATTGAGGCGCTGGGAATAAGCGAAAAGACTAACCGGAAGTCCATGTTCAACCGGGCGGTCGAGTCTTTACGAAGTGTGAGGGTCGCCGCGCCCGAAAGCCGCATGAGCGATTATCCCCACCAGATGAGTGGCGGGATGAAACAAAGGGTCATCGGCGCCATTTCCATGGCCAGTTCCCCAAATGTAATCATCGCCGACGAACCAACCACCGCTTTGGACGTAACCATCCAACTCCAATATTTGAACCTGCTCAAGGATATTCAACAGGAAACCGGGATGGCGATTATCTTCATCACCCACGACTTCGGCATCGTGGCGCGTATGTGCGACCGGGTCGCGGTGATGTATGCCGGGCGAATCGTTGAGAGCGCGGATGTCCGTAGTCTATTCAACAAACCGTCCCACCCATACACCCAAGCCTTGATCAATTCAGTGCCCCAGATGGACCGGACCGATCGATTGTTCTCCATCGACGGACAACCGCCGGCCCTTTGGGACTTACCAGAGGGTTGTCGTTTTGCTGAACGGTGCGAACACGCACGCCCACAATGTCGTCAGGAATACCCGGGCGTTTTGCCGGCGGGGGAAGACCATGTTGCATCATGTTGGATGCTAGACCAGTCCTGGTCTAACTCGGAGCAGGAGGTTACGGCATGAACACGGAACTTCTCCGCGTTGAAAACCTGAAAAAACACTTTCCGGTCACCAAGGGTCTTATACTTCAGAAAACGGTAGGCCAAGTCCAAGCCGTTGATGGCATCAGCTTCAGTATAAATCACGGTGAGACGCTGGGGCTCGTGGGGGAGTCGGGATGTGGGAAAACGACGACTTCCAAACTGATCCTTAAGCTGGAGAAGCCAACCGAAGGGAACATATATCTCAATGGAGAGGATATCGAGTCCTTTCGGGGAGAGGGCCTCCGAGAATTCCGTACTCAGGTGCAGGCAGTCTTCCAGGACCCTTGGTCGTCCTTGAGCCCTCGCATGAAGGTAAGGGATATAGTGTCCGAAGCATTGGTGGTGAACCGGAGCGTTTCCCGCCAGGAAAAAGATGACCGTGTCGACGAAGTACTGAATCAGGTTGGTCTCCATCAGGGACAAGCCGACCTTTATCCCCACGAGTTCAGCGGAGGCCAGAGGCAACGGGTCGCGGTGGCCAGCGCGTTGGCGTCGTATCCCAAGTTAATCATTCTCGATGAGCCCGTATCGGCGTTAGATGTATCGATTCGAGCGCAGGTAATGAACCTTTTGGTAGATCTCCAGCGGGAAACCGGTGTCGCGTTTCTGCTGGTGGCTCACAATTTAGCAACTGTACGGTATATGTCCCACCAGACGGCGGTCATGTATCTAGGCCAAATCGCGGAGTACAGCCCCACGGAAGAACTGTACGAGAACCCGCTCCACCCCTACACCAAAGCGCTCTTCTCCGCGGCCCTTCCCGCTCATCCCGACGACCAGCGGGAGGAGATTGTTCTTACTGGTGAGGTTCCCTCGCCCATCAATCCCCCTTCAGGCTGCCGATTTCATCCACGATGCCCCTTTGCCATGGATCGGTGCGCCGTGGAGATTCCACAACAACTGGACAAGGGCAACGGCCACCTGGTGGCCTGCCACCTTTACGACTAGGGTAATTGTTGCCTCGCTGCCCGGTTATCAGGGATTGTTCCCTGTCGCCTCGTTCGGATCGAGGCCAATGCGAAGATGCACGTCATCCCGTGCATAAGATTCGTACGGCCAGCGGTACCCTACTAAAATTTCGACCGGAACGAACCCAAAACCCGTTGACCGGCCACCAGAGCAACAGCCATCGCGCCGCCGATTAAGGCTCCCACCCCGGCTCCGGCCGCTATGCTCATGGCGATGAAACTTATTACCTCTAAGAGGCCCACGCCGTACTGCCCGCCGCCCAAGACCAAGACCAAGAGCATTCCTGGAACCAGACCAATGAATGCTCCCAAGAAAGCGCCGGGCATTACTCCCCGTTGAAAGGACTCGCCAGAATCCCCCAAAAATCGTACTGTTCGCCTCATTGATACCGTACTCCGATACCGCTTTCGAGCGGCTGCGCAGACTCCAGCCCGCTTGGACGCCCATAGAGGGGCCTAGCGGATGATATTTAGCCTGCCGTCGGTGGTGTGTGCATATAGCCTCCCCGAGGCGAAACTCAATGGCCCCGACATAGGGGCGTCGAGCATGATGTTCCACTCAGTTTGCCCGCTGAATCGGTTGACCGCATATAAAGCGCCGTCGGCGGTGCCAAAGTACAAACTTTGGCCGATGACGATAGGTTGCATCAGCATGGCGGCAGGCGTTTGAAACTGCCACAAGATGTCTCCTTGAAGCGGGTCCATCGCGTAGATGCCGCCCAAGTCGCTGCCCAAGTAAAGTCCCTCGGGCGTTGCCGCCGGTGCAACTAGGAAGTCTCCCATGCCTCTTGGCAAGGACACCCTCCACTCGAAGCCGGGTTGGGCGGGAGGCGAGGGTACCGGCACCTGCCAGATCCATAGTTGGGCCCAGACTAAATTCAACGGGTATTCACCAGGCAACTCCCTGGCATTGGCATCAAAGGCCAACAGATCGCCGTCGGAGAGAACGTAGATTCGGTCATTTCCAATCACCGGATGCTGAGCCAATAAACTTCCGGTCCGGATCCGCAATCTCTTGTCGCCAGTCCTCGCATTCTGCACGAATATGTTTCCTGCCGAGGATCCAGCAACAACCTTGCCCCGGTAAACTGCGGGAGGCTGGACCACCGATGAACCCACATCCAGCTTCCAGATCTGCCGTCCCGATTCTGCATCGATCGCGTATACCTTACGGCCCTGGGCAGCGGCGTAGACGATGCCTCCATCGACTGCCACCGAACCTATCAAAGGACTGTCGGAATCAAACTCCCATCGTATGGCGCCGGATTTCAGGTCCAATGCCAGGAGCCGCTTGTCTTGCAACGGGACGTAAAGGTTTTGGCCAGCCACCGCGGGAGTCCCGTGGACCGGTCCCGCGGTTGGCGTTTCCCACTTCGGTTCACCGTCGTTCCCGTCGAAAGCAGTGATCTTGAAATCGCCGCCGATGTAGACGACACCTTCCACGATGGCTGGAGATGACCGAGTCGCCACACCCAAGTCATAGGTCTGGACGATCTCTCCTTTGAGCGCCGGTGATGTTCCTGCGATATATCCAGAGCCATCCGGGTTGGCGCCTCTCATGGACCATTTCTCGGGCGAAGATATCGATGTGAGGTTGGATGAAGGGGCTTTAAGCCAAATGATGGGATTAGGCACGTACGGGTAGTTGAACCAAACTAGCGTCGCCAGGGCGAGTCCGGCGGCAAGCCTCAATGCCCAGGTTTTTCGTTTCGCAGAACCTGCAGCGCGAGAAGACCTGGCCCATCGGGGAAGTGCACTTAGGCGTCGCTGGCAGGTCCGGCAGACGTATTCATCTGTTTCGTTCTCCGTCCCGCAGAATGAACATACATTTTCTCTAGGCATAGCTGGCTCTGCCACACAATCTTGTTTCCAGTGGCTTCTAGATATTAACTCAAATTTCCCACGACGGTCTCCGCCTTTACGAATTTTTGCTCAGACGCACCAACCCCTATCAGTGCGGCGTCGGCCGAGGTTTTGGAGTGCAGGGTGAAAGGGGCCAATATACAGCCCAAGCAGATGGCCGTTTTATAACTGGTCGCACGGTCGTCCAGTGCGAAAAAGATTGGTAGCTAAACTTGTAAGGTCCCGGTTAGAGGCCACCAACACCGCCGCCCCGTGTTTCAGGCCGAGTTCGACCCTACTCGATCTCCCCGTCTGCGTAGCCACCTCACACTCGATTCAATTCAGGAAACCTGGATACCCACCCCATAGGAATTGCCTCTTACTAACAGATCTGCTCACGAACCGAATTGCGCAGATTAACACCAACCACTACAAACATACTCAACCAAGCGTATGGAACGGCCATTCCAAGCACTTCCCGATCCAATTCAGAAGATTCCGTAACTGCCTTGCAGAGGCAGAGGTCGTTGGTTCTAATACCGCTAGAACCACTGATTTAGGCAAAGACAAGGCCCAGGGTATCTGACCTGGGCCTTTATTTATCAGGCGTGCTAACAACCTTCAAACCGCCGGGTTCATGGCCAACCCGAAATCCTAGTGTTCCTCGAACATTTGTTAAACGCATGGACCTATGCTGCCACCAACACAGATGCCGACGTTTTCGACATGGTTCGATTCTCCCCCGTCTCCCGGTTCACTAAGACACATCAGCCAATATCCGTACCCACGACTCGACTCCGTAGACCCTATAATGCCGGAAGGTAACAAAAGTAGGGTATCCGGAGTTGGAGTAGAATCGGGCTACCAACGGCTTTTGGATGGTCCGGAATCCCGCCACGAGCGGACCGGGAAGGGTTAAAAAAGCCATAGTAACCGCGCCGATAGATCGATCGGACGTATGTCCCATCTGGGGTTCCCCAGGCACGGCCATATGCTAAGATGATTGCTGTGGCAGCCCCATATTTGCCGCAGCCGGGCCGGTGTAGCTCAGTGGCAGAGCAGCTGTTTCGTAAACAGCAGGTCGCGGGTTCGATTCCCATCACCGGCTCCACAAAATTGATGCTAATTTCCACTTCTTTAATGGGTTGCCGAGAGACTGCTGAACGGAAATGGTCCCCAGATGGCCCCCAACTTTCCAAACGGCCTCAGCTCTAGGCACGATTAGCCCTACCACTTAAACCATTTCGCTTTGGCTGAACAACGGATCGAAAAGGCTCTGGCCTCGATTAAATAGGCCGGGGAATAGACGGTATCTATTGCACAAGCGTGGTCGCGTGAAAAACGAAAAGAAGAAATTTCACCTCGCCCAGTTCCTGATCCACGGACCAACCTACCACAGTCTAGCCATGTGGCGTCATCCGCGAACCGACTGGAGTGACGACAGTTGGCGCAGACCGGAACTCTACCAGCATATAGCCCAGGTCTGTGAGCGCGGCCTGTTCGACACTGTGTTCTTCGCCGATCTGAATTACATCTCCGACTCCTACACAGGATCGCTTGAACCGGCGCTGCGCTATGCCACCCAAGCCCCGGAACACGACCCCATCCCGTTGCTCGCCATGATTGCCGCGGTGACCAAGCACATCGGCCTGGGAGCCACATTCTCAGTCAGCTACCAGCATCCGTACTACGCGGCACGGCTGTGGGCCACGCTTGACCACCTAACCGGCGGACGGGCAGCCTGGAATGTGGTGACCTCACTCAACCAGAACCAGGCCGCAAACTACGGTCAGCCGAGCCTGGAGCCTCCTGAGTTGCGCTACGAGAAGGCCCACGAATTCATCGAGGTATGCCAGCAGCTATGGAATAGCTGGGATGAAGACGCTGTGGTGATGGACCGAAAAAACGCGGTATTCACCGATGCCTCGAAGGTCCGCCGCATCGAATACGAAGGCCGTCATTACAGCTCACGCGGACCGTTAAACGTGGTCCGCTCCCCGCAGAACGGCCCCGCGTTGATCCAGGCGGGGACATCGCCCAGGGGAATTGACCTCGCGGCTAAATACGCCGACGCCGTGTTTGCCATCAACCCACGGATTGAAGAGGCCGCGGGCTACTACTCCAAACTCAAGGGCCGGGTGTCTGACATGGGGCGGGATCCGGACCATTGCGCCGTCCTCTTCGGCGCCCAGCCGATAATCGGCTCCAGCGAGGCTGAGGCCCTGGAGAAACAGGAAGAACACAACAGCCTGGTCCCTCTCGAAGGCGGTATGGCTATCCTATCGGGACACCTGAACTTCGACCTCTCCAAGCTCTCTCCCAGCGACGAGATGATGAGCCGGACCGAGCCGGAGCTCCAACGGTCCCGCCGGGTCTACCAGAAGGACAATGGCGAATCCATGACCGTGAAAGAGGTCGCCCAACGCCACGGCGAAAGCGTGGGCCTTCGCCAATTCGTAGGCACGCCTGCAAGCGTTGCGGACCAGCTGGAGGCGTTCTTCGACGAGGTTGGAGGCGACGGGTTCATGCTGACGCCGATCTACAACCCCGGCGCCATCGAAGAATTTGTGGACCTCGTTGTCCCGGAGCTGCAACGCCGCAGCCGTTTCCGCACCGCCTACACCGGTACAACCCAGCGCGACCATTTCCGGCAGACTGAGTGATAGAACGGGCGATGCCGATACGGTAACATAGGCACGGAATCACCAACAAAACGACAATGCAGGAGAACACAAACATGGGCATTTTCCGGATGTACACCGGCGACGATGGCAAGAGCGTCATGGAAGAACTTCAGGTGGACGACCCCATCTTGGAGACTCTGAAGACCTGTACCGGCTGTTCCATCCAGACCAATGAGCCCACCGAGTTCTCAGAATTCCACCCGGCCCCCCGTCGTCGTTGGATGAGCATGCTGAGCGGCCAGATCGACATCCAGATGGCCGACGGCACGATCCACAGCTTCGGCCCCAATGACCTGAGACTATGGGAAGACGTAACCGGAGAGGGCCACAAGACCCGATTCCCGGTGCCCTCGGTCAGCATATCCATGCCCCTTCCCTAATAGCGAAAGACAACATTTCCCGTAGCGTTATGTCTAGAACAAACAAGGGCGGCAAGCATGAGCACACCCTCTCAACCTGAGGAGACCCCCAACGAGGTCCCCTACGAGGTAAAGGCATGCGCCAGGTGCCGGAGCACGGAGATTGACCCCACCGAGGGATTTCATCCCTTTGGCCGATGGCGGTGCCGCAGTTGCGACCGGGCGTTCATGATTCCTGCTCTGCAGATACGCATCCTCCCCGCGCACGAGATGCCGCCAAGGCACTGGCACTGGCAATAAAAAGACCCCCAACTAACCGCTGGGGGTCTTTTACTACCTTCTTCAGTCCCCCTGTTGCAACTCCGCGTGGTCCCTCTTCAAGAATACCCCAATGGGCGTTTGGACCATTTGTAGGCTCACAGTCTGGTTAGTGAAGATTACCGACTTGCGCTAAATTAGACCAGGACCGATATTTCAAGATACACGTTGGTGGGTGTCCGCTTATTAGCCTGTTTCCCGTTCTACCGGACCCACCACCTAAGTTGTCTGGAGGACACGATGAATACCCCGGAATCTGACCAAACAGTTGATGGCACATCGAAATTTAGCCTCGATTATTTCAACCTTCTGGAGAAATTACTCCACTTTGAGCCTGATGAATCTGGCAAGCTGGTAATTCCGACCGGGGCCATTAAATATCCTATCTTTCGAAAATTTGAGAGACCAACTATTACCTTTCCTGATCGATAACACTAACCGAACCGCTATAAGTGCTAGCAAGGACTACGGGCGGGAAGAGAATCAAAGTCAAACTGTCGGTTTTGGGCTGCTCTATGACGAGAGCTTCGAAAAATTCATCAAGATGGGATTTCTGTGCGGGAACAGTGTGGTTTTGTGGGATTTCATCGGCACCAGGGTATTAGCCAATTGAGACAAAAATCCAAGTGTCCCTGACACGGTGAAAACATTGGCAACAAATCTCATGCCGCTCAAACCTG
>ERZ651768.782-NODE-782-length-23558-cov-16.952600_pt1 | contig 23558 bp, 17 predicted proteins | sample MGYA00514754_ERZ651768 | MGnify/ENA metagenome assembly ERZ651768
TTGGAATCCGCGATCGTCGCCATCACGAATTCATGAAACGAGCACCAGCGACGTTTCGTTTATTCGCTCGAGGTAGTTGAGCTTGATCTCGATCATTGGTCGTCGTAATTCTGCGAATGTTCAAAAGGTCATGTGGACGGCCGGTGAACTGGGCATCGAATACGCGCGCGAGGATATGGGGGGTTCCTTTGGTTTCTCCGACGAGTATTTGCGGCTCAATCCCAATAAAGTCGTTCCGACAATCCGTGACGGTGACCTGTCGCTGTGGGAGTCCAATGCCTGTGTTCGGTACCTCGCGCGAACCTATGGCGAGGGCTCGCTTTGGCCGACAGACAGTCGGACCCTAGCGCTCGCTGATCAATGGATGGAGTGGCAACGTAGCGACATCAGCAATGCTTTTTTTCCGTTATTCCAAAACAAAATTAAGTTTAGCGCCGATGAAGTCAACGTCGATCAGATCAAAATAGTCGCTGCTCAGTGCATGCGCTTGTACGGCCAACTGGATCGGCATCTCGAACAACACGCATATTTGGCCGGCGACGAGTTCACCATGGGCGATATCCCGCTCGGGACCATTACCTACCGATATATGAATCTCGATATCGAACGAATCGAATTACCCCACGTGCATGCGTGGTACGAGCGGCTTTGTGAACGCCCTGCGTATCGCTATCACGTAATGATTCCGTTTGGAACGAATGTGGAAGAATGGCTCCGAGAAGAAATCAACAACGCGAACCTTCAGTAGAACCTAGGTTCCGTTCGTCAACAAAGGGGCATCGAAAGTTTCATCCGTGAGCCGACGATCTCTGACGCGTCGTCAGGCGGTTTCAACTTCCAACAATGGCTTACCAAGCCCTCGGCGGTGCGCATTGTGGTAATGGTGCAGGGCCGGTTCGTTGCGTCCAAAAACCAAGTGGGTACTAGCACCGGATAGCGCGCCCCGCTGAGTCGATTCGCCCATCAGATAATCCTCGTCCATGATGACCTGATTGAACCCCGCGAAACGTTCTGCACAAGCCTCGCCACCATCTTGGAAGTGCTCCTCGGCCTCCGGAACGATGTAGAAGCTCTGCGCCGTGCGCGATTTACCCGGCTGGTCGTTATCTGGAAACATCCTTAGAACGTCTACGCTGTATGGATCCATCAAAAGGATCGCATTCGGATAAATAAAATAGACGGAGAGCGTCATCGAGCGGAATGGCCAGTTGGATTGATCTGGTACATTCGCAACGATTTCTTTGAATCGATGGTATGCAAAAACCATGCGGTAATTGAGATCGAAAATGTCGTTGGTCTGGAGATTGCCACGGATCTCTTTCGACAACGTTTCCCGATGCAAGACATCGAAATGATAGTTCTCGCCGAACGTGTCGATAGCGAGCTTCCAGTTGATATCGGCGCGCAGAACTTGCGAGCCAGTATAGCCATGACTAGGCAAATTCCAGTGATCCATGTCGTCAGCGAGTCCTCCGAGACATTGGTCAACATCGATAGGGTCGCCCCGCGTTGGTCGGACCCAAAGCATCCCGTACTTCTCAGCACTTGGAAGTTCGACTAAGCCGTGTTCTTTTTTCTCAACGTGGCCGAACGACGACTCCTTGTTGACCGCAATCAGATCTCCCTTGTTGCTATAGGTCCACGCGTGAAAGGGGCAACTAAATCGGTTTCCTGTTCCACGGCCATCCGCGACAACTTGCGTTCCGCGGTGACGGCATGTGTTGGCAAACGCGTGAAAGGTTCCGGTGTCATCGCGAACCATCAGAATAGGTAACCCGGTTTCAGTATCCGACCAATAGCTGTCGTTCTCGGGAAGATCAGTCGACAGTCCCATTAACAAGGGCGTATCACGAAAGAATACGCGTTGTTCTTCGGCGAGAAGCGTGGGGCAGGTGTAGTCCGATATCGGACAACGAACAATTCCACCCGCATCGGCCGTGGCACCAGTCTCAATGCCTTCGTTCAGGATGGTCAGGAGTCGCTGTTGTTCTTCTTTTCGCACTGACGATAACCCGGATCGAAATTCCGAGCGCATATGTATCGTAACTGTGTCGATATAGCTAGTTCGGTAAATCACGTGAATTCAATACAAAAACAGACGCCGGCGTATTAGGCTTTTGCAGCGAAGGACAGCCGGTTGCCAGGACCGCCCTTACGTTGGTGGACGACCTAAAAACGCTCACAGGGACCAAGATGGACACGTATCTTTTTTCGGGATTGAAGGTGCTAGACGTAGCTACCGTTATTGCCGCTCCCGCAGCTGCCATGATGCTTGCCGACTTTGGTGCTGAAGTCATCAAAATCGAGCGTCCAGGTGCAGGCGATATGTTGCGATCGCTCTCCAACATGCCCGATACCCCGGACGCAGGTAGCAATTGGTTCTGGCAGATGGACGGTCGGAACAAACGAAGCCTAACGCTCGATCTCAAATCAGAAGATGGCAAGGAAATCCTGCGTCGATTGGTCCAAGACTGCGATGTATACATCACCAACCAGCCGTACTCGGTACGTGAGTCCCTTGGTCTCACCTACGAGCACTTACGCCCACTGAATCCAGCGATGATCTACGCGTCCCTTACCGCCTACGGCGAAAAAGGACCCGAACGAGAGCGCAAGGGGTTTGATCAACTTGCCTATTGGGCGCGCAGCGGCCTAATGGACCTTATGCGAACTCCGGATGGTGCACCCACACAAGGACTTCCGGGGATGGGCGATCACCCGACGGCCGTCTCGATCTACGCCGGCATTGTCACTGCACTTCTCCACCGGGAGCGAACCGGGGAGGGTGGCATGGTGCATACGTCGCTGCTCGCGAACGGACTTTGGTCGGTCTCCGGTGTCGCGCAGGGGGTCTTGGCCGGAGGCGATATGACCAAATACAGAGATCGAACGCGGATCAAACCCGCGATGATGCGTGTGTACCAGGCCCAAGACGGACGCTGGCTGCAGTTCAACATGGTACGAAACGAAGAGCTCTTGTCTTTGCTGCTTACAGGTATGAACGCACTGCATTTGCTTACCGACGAGCGCTTTGCCGATTCCCGGCTATTGTGGGAAAACCGCGGCGCGTTTGGAGAAGAACTGCAGCGTATCGTTGCTCAGAAAACGTCCGATGAGTGGCTTGCCATCTTTGCGGAACTCGATGTCCCGGTGAATCGAGTTGCCCTTGTCGAGGAAACCAAAACCGATGTACAAATTCTAGAAAATCGCATGGCTTCCGCCCCGGAAAGGGATGACATCACCGTCCCGTTGATTCTCAATCACCCCATTCAGATCACCAGTGTCCCCCAAGTCGGTCCAATACGAGCCCCGGAGCTCGGCGAACATGCCGAAGACATTCTCAGAGAACTCGGCTACGACGACGTAGTCATTGCTCGCATGAAGGATCGTGGCGTGATCTGATGACGGCGGACCACGACATCATTATCGTTGGTGCCGGTAGTGCCGGCTCGGCTATCGCCAGCCGAGCGAGCGAAGACCCGAATCGTGACGTCCTCCTGCTCGAAGCCGGACCCGATTACGCGGACCCGGCTAGTACGCCTTTTGATCTTATCAACAGCCACAACAACTCCTATCGCGACCACGATTGGGGCCTCAGCCACAGTCCCACCGAAGGTCGAACTATGCCGTTACCACGAGGTAAAGTGACAGGAGGATCGAGTGCGGTTAATACCACCATCGCGCTACGCGGGATTCCTGAAGACTTTAACGAGTGGAACGACCACGGCAATTCGGAGTGGGCCTGGGAAAAAGTCTTGCCTGCGTTTAAGCGCCTCGAACGCGATCTCGATTTTCCAGACGTGGATTACCACGGCGACGCCGGTCCAATCTCTATCCGTCGTTACCCCGAAAGCGAGCTTGTTGAACAACAACAAGCATTTCTCGAGGCTGCTCGATCCTTGGGGTATCCGTATTGTGACGACGCCAACGCCCCCGATAGCACGGGAGCGGGTCCACATCCGATGAACAAGCTTGGGCGCATGCGTGTTTCATGCGCGATGGGATATCTCGCTCCCGCTCGAGCGCGACCCAATTTAACCATCGAGTCCAATAGTTTCGTTCGCCGCTTGATCGTCGAAGGTGACCGTTGCACCGGCGTGGAAGTCGAACGCGACAACGGCTTGATTGAACTCGTCCGCGCACGCAGCGTGGTGTTATCCGCCGGGGCCATCATGTCACCCGCGATCCTGAAACGCTCTGGTGTCGGACCACGACGCGAGCTCGAGAAATTTGGCATCGACGTCATTCGCGATACTAGCGGTGTGGGTGGCAATCTCTGCGATCATCCGGCCTTAGCGATTTCCTGCGTGGCCAAAGATCCATCCATCATTGACGCCGATCAGCCTCTCATGCAAACCATCTTGCGCTACACCGCTGCGGGTTCAGACAAACGTAACGACCTGCAGATCGAACTCTTGAGCTTCGGTGCAAATCGCCAGGGTCACGCGAGTTTCGCTATCGCAGCTGTGCTCGAATACACGTTCGGTCGTGGTGATTTGCGACTCGCTTCTGCAGACCCTCACATCGCCCCCGTGATCGAAAATCGATTTTGCGAAGACGACCGCGACGCACACCGACTCGCGAGCTGTTTTCGCGACACCCTTGCGTTCGCCAAGGCACCGCCACTAGCTAGCATGATTGAGCAGGTCGCGTTTCCACGCCTCGATCGCGGAATCGACGACGAGACCATCGTAAAGCTCTGCAAAGAACGTTCCGGTAGCGGCTATCACCCCTGCGGGACTGCTCGCATGGGACCAAAAGAAGATCCTGACAGCGTCGTCAACGAATTCGGCCAATTGCACGGGCTGGCGAACGTGCTGGTCGCCGATGCGTCGATCATGCCGTCGGTACCTCGCGCAAACACTAATCTCACCAGCATCATGATCGGCGAAAAGATTGGTGAATGGCTGCGTGCCTCGCCTACGATCTACGGTTTCTGACTCGTCGAGCAGTGACGTTAAGCAAACGCGATACCGTAATCTCAAAAGCCATTCTCTTTGTGCCAAAGTAGGCCCCACAGGTAAAGGAGTCCATTCATGTCCAGCAGCGATCACGAACTCATCCAAGAAACCATTCAGACCTACTTTGACAGCATGTATGAGTCGGATCCCGATAAGGTCCACAAAGCATTTCATCCCGATGCAAAAATTACGGGGTATCTCAATGGTCGTTTGCATGAGATGACCGTGCCGACCTTCGCCGACATGGTTGCGGGTCAGCAACCATCCGCCAAAGACAAAGACGAAGCGATCCAGCTTGAAACGGTATCGCTTGATATTGCTGGCGATACGGCGATCGCTCGAGTTCGAGACGGTTATATTGGACTGATCTTTCTCGACACACTGTCGTTTTTGAAGACCGAAGGCGAGTGGGTCATTTACAACAAGCTATTTCATGTCGAATCCTAGACTTCATCGGCTAGAGTTAGGCCGAATCCACTCACTGTCCTCTCTGCGACCGGGTTGTGCGAGTTCAGCTAGCCCGTCCAGCAAGGATTTAACGTGAGCGCGGATCTACTCATTCGAAATGCAACCGTCTACGACGGCCTCGGCGGCGAGCCGTTTGAAGCTAACGTCGCCGTCGAAGGCACACGAATAACCGCAGTCGGCGAGGCCGTTCCTGCGTACCGGGAAATCGACGCCGGCGGAATTGCACTGGCGCCCGGATTCATTGATACCCATTCACACGACGATGGGGCGTTTTTGCGTCACCCAGACATGGCGTTCAAATTGGCTCAAGGCGTAACCACGGTGGTAGCGGGCAACTGTGGCTTCAGTGCTATCCCAGCGGAACCTTCCACGGACCCAAACGTCGCCAGCGGCGGCATTTTGGCCGGCCTGAGCGACGCGGATTTCACGGACTTGGAGGGATATTTCGACGCCGTCATCGCACGTAAACCAGCCATCAACAACATGATGTTAGTCGGTCACAACACGATCCGGTCCATCACCATGGGGCTCGAACCGAAAGCACCGACAACGCACCAACTAGGTCTGATGCGAGGTCACGTCGAACGAGCCATGGAGCAAGGCGCCTGCGGCTTTTCAACGGGCTTGATCTATCGACCTGGCCGCTACAGCAATACCGACGAAGTGATCGAACTGACTCGATCCGTAACGGATTACGACGGTCTCTACGCAACCCACATGCGTAACGAAGGTGAAGGACTTCTGGAGGCGATCGAAGAAACACTCACTATTGGACGAGAGGCGGATGTGCATGCACACATATCGCACCATAAGGCCGCCGGTCGGCCCAATTGGGGCAAGGTCGGCGCTTCGTTAGCTCGTGTCGAAACCGCCATCAGATCGGGCCAACGCGTGACACTTGATGTCTATCCGTACACCGCGGGTAGCGGTCGCATGATCGAGTACTTTAATTTAGATAACCCAAGTCGCGAGCTCGCCGAAGTGATTCGTATCGCCAGTTGCCCCGCATTCCGAGAGTTCGAGGGTCGGATGCTGACCGACATTGCGAGCGAACGAAACATCGATATCACCGAAGCCGTGTTGCTCATTCTCAAAGCCCCGAAGGGGGATCAAACCATTTGCATTCAGTTCATCATCGACGAGGCTGACATCGAAACGAACCTTGCCTATCACGACATGATGATCGGTTCAGACGGTATCCCGGCATTGCGGGGTAAACCGCATCCGAGGTTGTTTGGTACGTTTCCTCGAATTCTCAGAAAATACGTTCGCGAGCGCGGCATCTTGAGTTTGTCCGAAGCGATCCGGCGGATGACGTCACTCTCGGCGTCGACCTTTGGGATGGATGGCCGCGGTCGCATCGCAGAAGGATGTTTCGCTGACTTGGTTCTTTTCGATGCCGACACCGTTCACGACACCGCAACCTACGACGATCCCAAACGAGAACCCGAGGGAATTTCGTTGGTCGTCGTCAACGGAGCCGTCGCATTAGAACGTGGCCAACACACGGGTGTTGGCTCCGGAAAAATGCTGAGATTTCACGCCGCCGCACACGACGACTAGATTCGCTCCGGGTGAGATAACTTTGCATCCGAGGAAGTATGTGTGCGCAGCGAGTCCACTGTATATAAGATCCTAAGCGGGAGGTGACCGTGGACGAAGAACTAGAGCTTTATCAATACCTGTACGACCTACAGGGCTTTCTCGTGATCGAAGACGTATTGAGTGCGGAGGAGGTTGCCGCCTTAAACACCCTCGTCGATGCCCATGTGCCGGCGGTACCTGACAATTGGAACGAAATCACCAACGACCCGAAACTCGGTATGTACAACTTATACCGCTTTGGTATGGCGGGTGGTTCCTACGAGTCCGGCCCGGGCTTCCTCGAATACGGGCAACCCTTTGTTGACCTTATCGATCACCCGTTGGTCCTCAAGATCTTGCGACTTCAGCTCGGTGACTGCTTCCGTTTGGATCGGATCTTCGGCATGCGCATGCAGAAGGGTATGCCCAACGGTAAGTTGCACGCCGATTACGGGGCCTCAGAACCGTTTACCCGTGCAGAACCCGGGCGCCATTACCCTCAACCCGCTTTTCAAGCGTTGCACGGTTTTGGCGTCGCCGCCTTTAATTTGACCGATAGCGGCCCGGAAACGGGCGGGTTACGTGTAATCCCATCGAGTCATAACAGTCACTTCAAACTTCCGCAGGCAATCCGTAACGAAGAAATTGATGGCATAGCGATTTGTCCGCACGCACCCGCGGGCAGCGTCACGCTCTTTTCCGAAGCCACCATGCATGGCACCGCAGAATGGCACGCAGACCATGAACGCCGATCGATTCTCTATAAATACTGTGCGTCGCAATTGAGTTGGTCCAGAAGTCGAGTAACCGCGCCCAAAGGAGTGGATCTCAGTGACCAACAGCGACTACTGCTCGCAGAACCCGCCGGCGCACACTGGTTTTTTCCGTCTTTATTCGGTGACGAAGTCGCCGGTGCTTAAAAACTAAGATCCAAACCGACCAGGGCTGTTCGACTCTTATTGGGCCTCGCTCCATACGGGTGAAGACCCACAATATCCGAGCTGTCGGCCAGGTTCTCAACGCGAGCGAACAAGCCGAGATTGTCGTTAACAGACCAACGACCGGCAATATCCACGGTAAAAGAACTGTCGGTCATTTCGAAGACTCCGCATGTTGCTCGCACGCATGTTTCGTCTACGAAGTTGGCACTCAAGTGCACCGCCCATTGCGGTTGCACGAAGCCGATCATTGCGTAGAGCTGATGTTTGGGGATATACGGGATCGGATCGCCGGCGCTGACGTCTCCGAAAAAGGCCGTGTCAGCGATATCGGTGTCGAACGAGCCATCAATGTACGTGTAGGCAAGTTCCATAGGAACATTGGACCCGGCCAGCTCCGTCCCTGCGATAAATTCGACGCCTCTGACAGTCACCGCGTCGCCGTTAAACGCGTCGCCTATCTCGCAGTTAGCGCCAGAAGAAGCCGTGCACTCGCCCAACAGATTGTCGTAATCGCTTAAGAATCCAATCATCTCGACGCGATGGCTATCCGATCGGTGACGAATTCCAAATTCATAATTGAGTGCTTCCTCTTCTTGCACACCCTCGACATTCGAGGGCGCAGTAAACCCTTTGTGCACGCCAGCGATCAACGCCGTCGTCTCATTAAGTCTATACAAAGCACCCATGCCCGGAAGGGCGACACGGGTCGTGTTTGACCGCGTGCTCCTACGATTATCCAGCGACCGACTCGCCGGATTCTCGGTTCGACCCGCTCGGATTTCGTACCGGATCCGCCGCTGGTCGATATCTTCATAACGAATTCCTGGCGTTAATGTCCAAGAACCGAATTCGATTCGGTCGTAGATATGAAATGCGATAGCGTCCGCTTGCTGAATCCGATTCCCAGCATTGCCTAGTAGGCCCACGTCATCGAGCACCAGATGCCCACCTTCCTGCCGGTATGTACTGTTGCGCTGTAAGCGATCCTCCTCGTCTTGGTGATATCGCAAACCTGCTTCCATGCGATGACTGGCACCGGACGTATTGAAATCCCATACCGCCAGCAGCTGAATACCGCGAGAAAAATACTCACGTTCGTTCGCTCGGACCTGAATACTTCCAGGAGCCGTGTCTAACGTTCCATCCAATACGCCCGCTAGTTGGTCAGCGGACCAATCTCCTATCGCTTGTCCCCTATTCACTGCCGCCACAACGCTGGACCAGCTGGTTTTCGAAAACACGCTGGCGTTGTCACTACCGTCGAGATCGATGCCCTCCGTTTTAAACCAGTTCCGGGCAAGAGTGTTGTTGTACACAGTCGCTGAAAAACTCACGGCATCCGCATCGTATCCATACCGCAAAATGACCTGTTCATGATCGGTACGAATCTGGTCAAGGGAAGAAAGCCCGTAACGCCGCTTCGCATCTCGACTGAAATCAATATTGGTCAATCCCAAATAACTCTGATTTGAGGTCTGATCGGCCAGTTGGATCTTGACCGCCAAACTATGGGGTGAGTCGTCGGGGCTATATGCCCCCTTTAACGTGTAGTCCTTTACATCGAGTCCCGTTTCTCCGCCGCTACGATCGATCTTCTGGTAACCCGCACTATGCCATTGCTGCGTCTCTATCAAGAAACCGAAACCGTCGTCCGAGGTGTCGCCATAGGTCGCATGCACGCGAACCGATTCATCCTGACCCATCTCGGCCGCGATCCGCCCTTCCGCTCCTCGCGGAATCGGCGTTGAGATCATGTTCAACGCGCCGCCAATGGTGTAGGGACCTTGCGTAATCGCGGATGGCCCTTTCAATACCTCAAACGCAGACATTCTTCCTGCCGTCGGAAAGTAGTACGCCGACGGAGCCGAATAGGGTGCAGGCGCGATCAGCACGCTGTCTTCAAGAAGCGTAATACGGCCACTGCGTTCCGTCGCAACACCGCGAATACTAATATTTGGGCGAAGTCCATAACCGTCTTCGACCTGTACCGAAACGCCTGGGACTTGCCGCGCGATGCGCTGAATATCTGTGTGGCCGAAACGCTTCAATTGCTCAGCGTCAATCACCTGAGCCGAACCCGTGACACCTAGTTGCAGTTCACGGGCCCCTACAATCGTGACTTCTTCGTAAAAGAGCGTATTGAGGCTTTCGTCGTTTACGTCGCCGTGGGATACAGCGGTGATCCAAACTGCGGACATGCAAATGAGCTTTCGGTACATCGGAACCAGGCGCCTACTTCACTATTTATAAACCGTAATGCAAATGAGAATGATTATCAATAACTGGAAAATTGATATCCATGTAAGCCGCCTACCTGATCGCCACGATATTTCCAATAAAAGCGCGCGACGACGCTCGTAACGTTGAATACTATTGGATGGTTTGAATCTACTGTAGAGAGATCCTATGCGAGCCTTAATTACGGTTGTCGCCATCGTGGTCGCCATCGCCGCCCTTATTCTTTTCGTCCAGAACGAGCCCACTTCAGACCCCGCCGTTACTTCGGCTACCTCCGAGGATCTCGCAGCTCCAACAGCCACCATCGGTCTAATCGACGATGCGAGAATTAATAACGCGGAGTCTGAACCCGGCAACTGGCTCGCCTACGGGCGCACGTATGAAGAACAGCGGTTCTCACCTCTAAAGCAAATAAATAGAGAAACCGTGAGCGAACTCGGGCTCACCTGGTCACGCGACATGGGTACGAATCGAGTCCAGGAGGCGACCCCCATCATCGTCGATGGGGTCATGTTTCTTACCAGCTCGTGGAGTCGAGTATTTGCCGTCGATGCGGTGACCGGGGACCAGCTTTGGGCCTACGACCCCAAAGTCCCAGGGGAGTGGGGAAGACGTGCCTGTTGCGACGTCGTCAACCGAGGCGTAGCCGTCTATCAAGGTCGTGTGTACGTCGCGAGCCTCGATGGTCGCCTGATTGCTCTCGATGCCGCCACAGGAATCAAGGTGTGGGAAGTCGATACCATCATCGATCGTGATCGTTTCTATACGATCACGGGCGCGCCCCGGGCCGCTAAGGGTAAGATTTTCATTGGTAACGGCGGCGCTGAATTCGGCGTGCGCGGTTACGTTACTGCATACGACGCGGAAACCGGCGAGCAGGTATGGCGTTTCTACACGGTGCCTGGAGATCCCTCGCTACCGTTCGAGCATCCCGAAATGGAGCTCGCCGCTGAAACTTGGAAAGGCGGCGAGTGGTGGAAAATTGGCGGGGGCGGAACGGTCTGGAATTCCATTGTCTACGATCCCGATTTTGATCAGATCTACCTCGGTGTCGGCAACGGATCGCCATGGACACGGGTAATCCGTTCACCGGGTGGTGGTGACAATTTGTTTCTCGCCTCCATTGTCGCGTTAGACGCCGACACCGGTCGCATGAACTGGTACTACCAGACCACGCCAGGCGATAACTGGGATTACACGGCAGTCCAGGACATCGCGCTCGCCGACATGACGGTGGACGGAGTGGACCGAAAAGTTTTGCTGCAAGCCCCCAAGAACGGATTCTTTTACGTCATCGATCGCGCTGATGGCAAATTGTTACGGGCGCATCCCTTTGCAACCGTCACCTGGGCCACTCACGTCGACATGGAAACAGGACGACCCGTCGAGAACCCGGATCTCAACTACCTTGAGAAGGAGCAATGGATTCTTCCTGGACCCCTCGGGGCCCACAACTGGCAAGCGATGTCCGTCGATACCGCAGCCGGCGTCGTTTACCTACCGGCGCAAGATAATCCACTCATCTACGGCATGTCGGAGGAATGGAAAGCCTCCGGTGTCTACAAGCGCAACGAAGGCGGTTGGAATCTTGGTATCGAGATCGCTGGTATCGCCCAATTACTGCTCAACAACCTCGAGGACCAACCCACTCCCAAGGGCTACCTGAAGGCGTTTGACCCACTGACCGGGATCGACAAGTGGGTTGTGGAAATCCCCCACTACTGGAACGGTGGGGTCCTCGGAACAGCCGGTGGATTGGTGTTTCAGGGCGATGCGCTCGGCTACCTGACCGCTTATAACAAAGACAACGGGGAAGCGCTGTGGCAGTTCAACACCTACACGTCGATTCTCGCGCCACCTGTTAGTTTCATGATCGACGGAATTCAGTATGTTTCGATCTTGACGGGGAATGGCGGTGGCGACCTATTCGCCGGCGAGCCGTTACCACCCGTTTCAGAACCTGCGTCCCTGACCTACGGGAACTACGGCAAACTACTAACCTTTAAGATCGGTGGAGACGCGGTGCTCGAAGCCCCAACTGCTGTGGATCGGTCGATTCCAGAGCAGCCCGTTCTGACCGCCAGTATCGAAGACATCGCGCGTGGCGAGCGTCTCTACGGCACTTACTGCGGTTTCTGTCACGGTCTCATCGTCCGCTCAGGTGGTTCAATTTCGGATTTACGGCGCATCAGCGACGCGAGCCACGACGCTTTCGACAAAATCGTACTCGAAGGGTTGATGGCATCAGCGGGGATGGCCAGTTTTGCTGACGTGCTGACCACGGAAGATACGGCAAGAATTCATGATTACGTGAGGGCCAGAGCCAGCGAAGATCGAGAAGTTGCCCTCGGCAATCAGGACGAGGCACGACTAACCTGGCTTCAATAGTGGTTTAACTGTCGCCAAAACGATTGATCGATTCGACTTTAAATCGGCTTTGGCGGCAGCGTCGGTGGCGGCAAGCGAATAAACTCGAATCGGGCCTGTTCCCCGCTGGAACCTGATTCGTCTTGGCGATACTGCGCGGTTGGATCTGGGGAAATGAGATCGGGGTTGATGATTTGCCGGCTCATTCGGCCATTTAAGAGCTGGCCACCCTCTATTTCCTCCAGCGCCTCTTGCGCTGCTTCAGCCGTGTCCTCGTCCCAGGCGACCTGATAGGCCCTGGGCGCGCCCTCCGCCAGACCCGCCTGATCAAGTTCGCGAATCCAAAAATAGATTTTGCCGTCGGCACCGGTGACCTTATCGGGTTCCTCAATCACAACCCAATGGAGGCGGAAATCAGCCGGCATCGGTTCAGCCGTGGCCCAACCGAGGAGATCGCTGAGCCCGTGCCACGTCACCATGTACAGCATTGAAACGCCAACAATGGCGGCGAATTTAATCCATCTCGCCAACCGCGCGGCTAAATTCAGGTTCAACAAGAGCGCTGCCGTTGCGGCATAAGCGAGCGCAAGCACAATCGCTGTGGTAATCAACGTTTTTCCGCGACCGCCTTGCTCAGCAAGCGCTTACTCAGTCTATTGGTCCCGATCACCTCGCCCGAACCATCAATGTTGAAACGCAACGCGGTTTGCTCATCGCCCACGCCGTTGAGTTCGAGCTTGTCGTAGTAAATAAGCTTCACCACTGGATTGAGCTTCTCCACCTTCACAGAGACCGGCAACGGCTCGCTATAGTTCGACTGATAATGCAATACGTTCACGACGTACTCCCCGGCCTTTAGTGCTCTGACCGTTACAGTCTCTTGATTGAGCGGGTTGGACACCTCGACACCATCGAGAACTACACGGTCTTGAAACAAACCACGATCGTCGCGGTCCAAATGCATTAACCCCGTATCGCGATTGTGGTACCAGACCATATTCCCTTGCGGGTCCTCGACCAAGGTATCGACGTCGTCTGGATGCCGATCCTCCCAACGAACGGTGATGAGGATTTCAGCTTTGCGATCCACTTTCCCTGTGTCGGTCGGGTCGCTGATTAGCGAGAAAGCGACCACAAACATAAACGCGAAGCCCAGCAATGCGTTGAAGAGGAGGTCGGTAAAGGCGTCTTGGGATTCGCTCTGGCTATATATCCTATGACGCATCCGCGTTAACGCCTTTTGCCCCGGCCCCGTATTCGTGAGGTTCAGTATCGACGAATACTTGTAGACGAGTCACTAAATCAGCCGCCGATGTATCAACGACGTGATATTGAAGCTTCAATAACGTGCTGGTTACCAGACCCGCGATCGTGGTGTACAAGGCGACCGCCATCCCTCCACTCATCGCGCTTAGGAGTTGTTGCATCATCGACGGATCGAAGTCCTCGATTTCTCCGACCGGAAGCAGCATCAAAATAAAACCAACGACCGTACCAAGCAGGCCGAGTTTCAACAACACATCGCTGACGAAGTGCCCGATGGCGTGCCGATTGGCAAGTTCGTCTCCGAACGCGTTCAGCAACGCGGCGGCATTGTCATCTGATTTTGCGCTAAGGCGAACGAAAAACTCGCCCAGTAACCCGTCTTTCACCGAGATGGTTTGATCACCCTGTAACCGGGCTTCTTCGAGATCGGAAAAACGTCGACGTTCTCGCGTCAAGTCGAACGACGACCATAGCCAGTGGAAACTAGCCAACGTATAGACGCCAAGGATGACCCAAGAAATATAGCTTCGGTCGGAATTCAGCGCGAGCGCAACCAGTCCGCGATCGGCCGCGAGATAAAACCCGAACACGACCAATCCCGTCAGAATCAACGCACGGTATATGAGAGATGTATCGATACGACTGGGCACAACCGATGCAGTCTAATCAGTCGAGTTCTTATCGACCAGCTGCAATTTGGTCCCTCGGCCGCATCCGCGGAAAATCTGGCATACTCGGCCGTCACTAATTTTTTGAGTCACATGGGAGAGGACATGTCCCACGATCTAGTCATTCGCGGAGGCGTCATCGTCGACGGCACCGGCACCGAGCCATTCGAAGGTGATATCGCCATCGAAGGCAACACAATCGCCGCTATCGGCACGGTCGAGGAGAACGGGGTCGAAGAAATCCACGCTGACGGAAACACCGTCACGCCGGGATTCGTTGACCTGCACACCCATCTTGATGCCCAAATCGGATGGGACCCACACATGACCTCCGTCACCTGGCACGGCGTCACGACTGCACTGATGGGTAACTGCGGGGTGACATTTGCTCCTTGCAAGCCCGACGATCGCGAATTTCTAGCCGGTATGATGGAAACGGTTGAAGACATCCCTAAACACGCCATCATGACGGGTCTGCCTTGGGACTGGGAATCCTACGGGGGCTACCTCGATTCCATCGAACGACTTGGTCCGATGATCAATGTGACCGGCTTGGTTGGTCACAGCGCAACCCGTTTCTACGTGATGGGCGAACGCGCCATCGAAGAGCAAGCAACCCCAGAAGAAATTGAACAAATAGCGGCGCTCGCGGGAGAGTCCGTCCGAGAAGGCGCCGTCGGTTTCTCCGTCAACCGCCACCCTGGCCATACCCTTCCGGACCGCCGTCCCATTCCAGGTACCTTCGCGAGCCGCGAAGAATTACTAGCGATCTCAAAAGCCGTAGGCAAGCACGGTGGCTTGATGCAAACCGTTCCGCACTTTGGTGACATCGACAACGAAATGGACCTGCTTGCCGAAGAAGGTCAAAACAGCCGGATCCTATTTAGCGCCATCGCCGAACACGGCGTCCGCCTAGACGAGCGGGTAAGCGAAATGCGTCGTAATGGCGTTGATATTACTGGCGTCACTGTTCCACGCAGTGGCGGCGGCGTCGGTGGGCTATCGACCGGAAATTTCTGGCATACCAAATCCTGGAATGAGCTTCGCCGCATGGACTTCGCCGACCGCTTAGAAGCCATTCAGGACGCAGAGTTTCGTTCAAGATTGGTGCAAGAGATCAAGGATCATGAACAAGAAGAAATGATTCTTAACGCCACCAAGCGCTACTACTCGATGGGACAAGAAGCGCGCCCGAACTACACGCAATCGCGTTACGAGAGTCTCTACGACATCGCCGAAGAGGCAGGTGAACATCCGGCCGAAACCTGGCTTCGCTTAACGCTTGAAACGAACGGGAAGGCGTTGTTCCACCAGCGTGGGTTTAACGTCAATCTTGAGCACCTCGAAAAAATGATCACAACCGACTGGGCCATGCCTGGTCTCGGCGATGCCGGTGCTCATGTAAGCCAGATGATCGATTCGGGTTGGTCAACGTTCGTGCTTTCACATTGGCACCGCGACGCGGGCGTTTACACGATTCAAGAAGCCGTCCGACGAATTGCTGCCGAACCGGCGCGCGTGCTGGGCCTTAAAGATCGGGGAACGCTCGAAGTCGGCAAACGGGCGGATGTTAATGTCGTGGATATTGACCGCGTGGCAGAGTGTCAGCCTTACATCGTCAACGATTTTCCAGGCGGCGCTCCACGCTTCCAACAACGGGCTGTGGGATACCAAGCCACCGTCTGCAACGGCGAGGTCATTCTTCGGGATGACGAGCACACAGGAGTTTGCGCTGGCGAGGTGCTACGAAACGGCACGCACTAAGTCTCGCGACGCTAGACGAAAAAGGCCGCGCTAACCGCGGCCTTTTTTCCTATCCGCGAATACGCACAAATTTTTGTAGGGAATGGCAGTCCATTGGGACCAGTCCCCACCGGCCACCACCGCTGACGGTAACCTCACTGACATAAAGATCACCTTTGGAATCCGCCCAAATCCCATGCGGTGCGAAGAAGTTGCCCGGAGCAACGGGATCGGTCCCTCCAAACCGCGCTCGCACGTCACCTTCAAGGGTAAGAACGCTGACCCGTGCGTGCGGGGCATGAGGTGGGATATCCACATGCGGTGCCAAGCCAGCGCGTTCGCCTAGCTCGGCCACGTACATATTTTCATCCGCATCAATAAACAAGTCGTCGGGGCGTATCACATCATTCCACTCGGTGAGGTAATCCCCATCCGTGGAAAAAATCTGAACTCGGGAGTTCTCTCTATCCGCAACGTATACGCGATCGTATCGGTCCACCGCGATGGCATGCGGTAATACGAATTCGCCCGGCCCGCTACCAGGTTCGCCCCACGACGTTAGGTATTCACCTTGGCTATCAAATTTATGGACACGGGCGTTGCCATAACCATCGGAAACGTATAGTTCCCCAAGCTGGGAGAGCGCGACGTTGGTAACCCGATTGAAGGGGCCCGCAGACTGCTGCACGGGGGTTTTACCGGCAACAAATCCTGTATCCGACGGTTCGTTGACTTCGCCCAATGTCTTTAGCAACTGCCCGCCGGTATCGAAAATTCGTACGGTATGGTCAAAGTTATCTGCACAATAGACACGATCATCTGGGCCGATATAAATACCGTGCGGATTGGTGAAGATCCCCTCACCCCACGCATTCAAAAAATTACCGTCCGTATCGAAGACGATCATGGGATGTTCGCCCCGATTGAACGCGTAAACGCGGTCCTTCGAATCCGTGGCGACCCCCGCGACTTCGACGAAGCTCCACCCGTCCGGCAGCTTCTCCCACCCGACGATGACCTCGTACTCGATGTCATTTGCACTAGCCATAATTCCCCCCGAGTGACAGCAAAAAAGAGCGCTGCAATGGCGTCAAAGCAACTGTACCATCGTAGGATCGCAAGCCCGTTAACAATGGGCCCTAACCCATGAAAGTCGATCTTTTGTACGGTAAATCAGTCCTGACTGTATCGTGCCCCGCGAAGGTCGAAGTTACGGTCGTACGCAAACCGCTGATGCCCGCCCTTGATAATCCAGGCATAGCCGTTTCTAACGCGCTCGCTCAGTCCATTGGTTGCGACTCATTGCAACATCTCGCGGCGGACAGTCGGTCCGCCTGTATTTTGATCTGTGACGTCACACGACCGGTACCGAACCACCTGTTCCTTCGCCCGCTTATCGAAACACTGATAGGCGCCGGGATTTCATCGGAAAGTATTACCGTCCTCGTTGCCACCGGGTTGCATCGACCGAACGAAGGCGATGAATTGGCAAGCGTTATTGGCGACGACTGGGTCTTGAATAATGTACGCGTCGTCAACCACAACGCGCTTGATGACGAGGAGCACACCGATCTCGGTTTTACCTCGCGAACCACGCCCGTCGGTCTCGACCGCCGATTTATTGAAGCCGACCTGGGTATCGTCACGGGTCTGGTCGAACCTCACTTTATGGCCGGTTATTCGGGTGGGCGTAAGGTCGTCGTCCCCGGTATCGCCCACGTCGATACGATCCGAACCCTACACAGCGCCCGCTTTATGGAAGACCCAGCGACGGTGCAATGCAACCTTAAGGGTAATCCGCTACATGAAGAACAGCTTGAAATCATTGAGATGCTGCAACGATACAAGGGTCGCAATCTGTTCGCCCTTAACACGGTGATCAACGATGCGCGTCAGCTTTCGTTCGTCAATTTTGGCGAAATCGTCGCCAGCCACCTTGAGGCCGTCGCCTTCGCCGACCAATACTGCACGGTTTCTACGCCAAAACGATTCAACACCGTGGTGACTTCGGCTGCCGGATTCCCACTGGATCAGACCTATTACCAGACCGTGAAGGGCATGGTGAACCCTATGGGGATTCTTGCTAAGCGTGCGAACCTTATTATCGCGTCCGAATGTGCCGAAGGCCTTGGTTCACCTGCCTATCGGGCGTCCCAAGAACGACTCCTGCTTGAGGGTCCGGACGCGTTTCGCGCCCGGATTCTTAGTAAATCGCTCGCTGATATCGACGAATGGGAGACAGAAATGCAATTGAAGTCGCAACGTCGCGCCAACATTAAGCTCTATACCACGGGCCTAACTGCAGACGAGCGCGCGCTCACTGGAGTTGAAATGATCGAGTCGGTCGATGCGGCCATCGAAGAGAGCGTTCGAGCGACAGGCGATCCCGCTGTCGCAATCATTCCCGAAGGACCCTACGTCGTCCCACAATTCCAACCTCAGTTCTAGAATTTCCGAAACCAAGGGGGTCGAACGCTCGCTAGTACGCGGGATAATATCTTCTCTCGGAGGCGCAAATGACTAAAGCATTTCAGGGAATCCGGGTCATCGATTTATCAGACCGTCATGCAGGCGCATACGCTGCCCGCATGTTCGGCGATTTTGGCGCCGACGTAATACTCATTGAAGACGCTCGGGGCCACCCTCTGCGACACGAACCTCCTTTTATAAATAATGAATCCGGCAACCCGGAATCGTTGCTTCACCACTACGTCAATTGGAACAAGCGTTCCGTCACCGGAACCATCGAAGATCACAGCGGTTTGATCGCAGGCGCGGATGTAATCGTCACGACATCCACAGAGATACCAGACGCCGTACTGCAGCGGTCACCGGACTCGGTGCATCTATCCATCACCCCGCATGGACTTGACGGCCCCCTGGCGGAGTTCCCGGGTAACAATCTGACGGCGTGCGCCCGCGTTGGCTGGAGTGCGATTAATCGCTATGTCGACGAACCACCGCTGCAACTCCCGCTTCACCAAACAGGCTACATCAGTGGGGTTGCGGGTTTTGTAGGCGCGGCAGCCGCGCTGTTTCGTAGCGGCAGCAGCGGTCACGGAGAGTGCGTCGACGTCAGTGAAATGGAAGCGATGGCCAATACCTGTGCACCGTGGGCCGAACTTGGATTATTCATTGGCGGCAATCGAATGGCGCACGGACCCAACGGAAAACGCGATCGCGGACGGGCAGGACCTCTGTGGAAAACTCAGAACGGCGCCATCAATTTCGGCTATGGCGACTGGGCATTCTGGGAAGAAGCAATGAACTTTCTTGATTTGCCAGAGTTGGCCAAAGACCCTGAACTCATCCCGGTACTCGGACGCAATCAGAAAGATACTCGACCCGTTCGCGATGGGCTCGAAGAAGCGGCCGCTAAACGGGATAAATGGGAATTATTCCACGGCCTTGTCCAACGTCGTTGCATCGCGGGTGTGGTGCAGAACGTGCAGGAGTTGTTAGAAAACGAGCATCTGCGATCACGCGATTACATCGTATCCACTCATATAGGCGACCGCCGGGTCCATGCACCAGGCGCTCCCGCGAAGCTATCCGCAACCCCATGGTCTCTCAGTAGGGCGGCACCCGAGATCGGTGAACATGACGGCGACGTCGAAACGACGGTGCGGAAGCGTCGACAGGGTACTGGTACCCCTGATCTACCGCTAAGCGGCATACGCGTACTCGCCTTTACTCAGGCATGGGCTGGCACGTTCGCGACCCAGTTGCTCGGATTACTCGGGGCAGACGTGGTTCAGATCGAAAGCCGGATGCGGCCCGACGTCTGGCGCGGCGCCGGTGCGCCGGTTCCCCCAGCCGTTCGTAATCCCGACATCGAACAAAATCCGCTCAACAACAACGGCATGTATAACACCGTTAATCTCAACAAACGCGCCATTACGCTTGATATGGCGAATCCCCGTGGTCGCGACATGTTTTGGCGCATGATTCCCAAATTCGATGTTCTGGCAGACAACTTCAGCCCGCACGTCATGGGCAATTGGGGCGTCACCATGGAAGCGCTGCGGAAACACAGGAAAGACATTATCTTTGCATCGGTCTCGGGTTACGGCGCTACCGGACCACTCGCAGAATATCCAGCGAACGGTGCGACGACCGAGCCGATGGCTGGCCTATCCTCGATCCACGGCTACCCGGGGGAAATCGCACAGAATACCGGGGGTCTTATCCCCGACCCGATCTCAGGCTATTACCTTACTGCCACGATCCTCGCAGCGCTTAATCATCGACAACGCACCGGCGAAGGACAACGTATCGATGCGGCAATGATTGAAGCCGTCGCTGTCCAGCTCGGGGACGCTATGCTCGAATTCGACAGCAACGGCAATCTGCGCGGTCCAAGCGGTAACCACCATCCACGAATTGCGCCGCACAACGTGTATCGGACCAAGGGCGACTTTTGGCTTGCAATTGCAGCAGAAACCGACAAAGCATTTTCTGCGCTGGCGCAGCTTGCCGGTATCAACGACGATCGTTTCGCTTCCATGGCCCTCCGAAAATCCAACGAAAGCGCTCTCGATGAAGCCATCTCTAAATGGGCGGCGAATGTCGACGCCGATGCAACAGCTGTCGAACTCTGTCGCTTAGGCATCGCGGCCGCGCGCGTGGAACCGTTTGAGGAGATCTACCAAGAACCGAATCCACAATTCGTGGCGCGAGATTTTCTCCGTCCCATCAAGCATCCAGAATCGGGGACCCACTATATGCCCATGGTGCCTTGGCTATACCAAGACACGCCACGCGGTACGATCACCCACGCTCCTTGTTTTGGCCAACACAGTCGTGTGGTGTTCGAAGAAGAGCTTGGCGTAGGCTTGGAGGAATACAAGGAACTTGAAGAACTAGGCATTACCGGGACTGAGCGACTTCGCTGACACTCTGGGGCAAAGAATCAAAATCTCTCCTATAATTTGGTACAAAGTAGGAGGGGCAAAATGCACCGACGCAATTATTTCATAACCGCTGCTGCCGCATTGTGGGCGCTATGCCTTGCCAACTCGATGAACGCAAGCTTGGTCGATAATTTCGAGCTCCTTGATCAACGCGGCTACGCTCATGAACTCTATTACCTCTCGGACGCCAGCGCCGTGGTGCTCATGGCCCACGCGTCGAGTTGCCAAGCGGCCAACCATGCAGCGGGGGTGCTCGCGAATTTAGCGGAAACCTATGGCTCAAAGGGGGTTGAAGTACGTCTCCTCAATTCTAACCTCGACGACGACCGCGCCACGATCCGTGCTGCCATGGATGCTGAAGAAAACGGTCTCGCGGTTCTCATTGACGATACTCAACTGATCGGTGAATCCCTAGAATTTTGGCGAGCGGGCGAGGCAATCGTCATTGATCCTGGTACTTGGCGCACTGTTTATCGTGGCGACATCGATGGCGTTGCAGCAACGCTCGATGCCATGCTCGGCGGCAATCCAATTCCAGCACACATGGAACTGCAAGAAAGTTGCAAGGTGTCGTTCCCGGAGCAAGAACTCCAATCGACCCACTCGAGCATCTCATACACCGATACCATCGCACCGCTGTTAATCGAAAAATGCCTTGCTTGCCATCGACCAGGAGGCATCGGACCGTGGGTCATGAGTGATCACAACATGGTGCTCGGTTTCTCCTTGATGATGCGTGAAGTGCTTCGAACCCAACGGATGCCCCCATGGCACGCCGACCCGCATCACGGACGCTTCAAGAACGATCGTTCACTTTCGATCGAAGAAAAGCAGACTCTTGTGCATTGGATCGAGGCGGGAGCACCTCGCGGCGAAGGCGTCGATCCCCTCGCCAACTTCGTACACGACTGGCCAGAATGGGACCTCGGCACGCCCGACGTCGTTATCGATATCCCGGCTCAGATGGTCCCCGCTTCTGGCGTTGTCGACTACCAGTATCCCACCGTAACCAATCCGCTGGATCACGATGTTTGGGTACGAGCGGCCGACATCCTACCCGGCGATCGGGCCGCTCTGCACCACGTGATCACGACCTTTCGACCGCCGGGACAGGGTTCCGGCAGATCGCGTTTTGGCGGTCGCGGCTCTGGCGGTCTCGGTGGCTACGTTCCGGGATCAACCGGCAGCGTTTATCCGGCAAACACCGGCCGATTATTGCCAGCTCGATCGACCATTCGGTTACAGATGCATTACACACCGTACGGGCGGGAAACGACGGATCGATCTCAGCTTGGTATCTACCTACACGAAGAAGAGCCCTTGCACCGACTCGGCGGAAGAACCTTAATCAATTTTCGATTCCGCATACCGCCCCATACCAAAGCTCACACCGCAAAAGCCGAGCATGTGTTTAAGAATGATGTCTTGGTTTACAGCTTGTTGCCGCATTCGCATTATCGCGGTAAGGCATCAAACTTCGTCGCGTTTTATCCAAATGGCGAAGAAGAAATCCTGTTGTCGGTACCCAACTACGACTTCAACTGGCAATCGACTTATCGGTTAGAAACACCAAAAATTCTGCCAGCGGGAACCCGCTTGGTGCATTCAACGACCTGGGACAACTCGAGTCAGAACCCAGCAAATCCAGACCCAAACAAGGAAGTCCGCTGGGGTCAGCAATCGTGGGCCGAGATGCTGTTTGGATCGGTCACTTACCGTACGCTGACCGAGGCTGAAAAGGACTCTGTCGCGGCGGACTAGGTGACGAATACGTTACCGGCAGACGCGTGTTGAGTGTATGTCGACCTGGTCGACGCTAGCGACCCGTCACTTTTCGAGTGGCCTCGCGGAATCGATCGCGCTGTTCGGGACTGCCGCGAAGGTCTTTATTGGCCTCGGCTTCGAGTCTCGTCGCCGCCTCCGAAAGTGTTGCCGCATCGATCACTTGTTTTGATGCACGGACAGCGGCAACCGAATTTGCCGCAATCTCGTGTGCTAGTTCCATGGCTTTATCCATCAGCTCGGGTTGAGGATAGACAGCACTCAGCATGCCCCATCGTTCCGCCTCATCGGCAGTGAATTTACGGGCCGAAAAGATTAGCTCTTTCGCTTTTGAAGACCCTACCAACCTTGGCAATGATGCCGCAGCTACCACCAATCCGTATTCAGCACCCGGCAAGCGAAAGGTTGCGTTGTCAGATGCGAGCAGAATGTCGCAGGCGACGGCTAACCGCGCGCCACCTCCATAGCAATAACCATTGATCGCCGCGATGACGGGGATTGGCGTATCACTCAGCTTACCGATCGGGTCAAAGGCATTGATCCTATCGCCACCGCTCGTTTTCTCGACACCACTCACCTCGAGCATGTCAGCGCCGGCACAAAACGCCTTCAACCCGGCTCCTGTTA
>ERZ651768.783-NODE-783-length-23539-cov-14.816000_pt1 | contig 23539 bp, 20 predicted proteins | sample MGYA00514754_ERZ651768 | MGnify/ENA metagenome assembly ERZ651768
CAATCAGGCAGTCAAGCACTGTTCCTGTAATTATGCTTACTGCACGGGGAGAGGTAATGGACCGGGTGGTTGGACTTGAAATTGGCGCTGATGACTACCTGCCAAAACCGTTTGAACCAAGAGAGCTGGTGGCACGCATACAATCTGTTTTGAGAAGAGTGCAGCCAAAAAACTTATCAGCTGTACAAAAATTTGGAGGGCTTATTATTGATTTTCAAAAGCGGGAAGTTACCCTTGATGAAAAAATTGTTCGCCTGACTTCGAATGAATTTGAATGCCTTTCTCTGCTTGTAAAAAACACAGGCAAGGTATTGGACAGGGACCAGATTATGGAACAGCTGCGAGGTATAGAATGGGACGCATTCAATCGATCAGTTGATATTACCATGAGCCGTCTGCGGAATAAGCTGGCAGATGATCCAAAAAATCCGCGTTTTATTAAAACCATCTGGGGAACAGGATATATGTTTATTGGAGACCGTGATGGGAATTAAATTGCTGAAACGCCCTTTTGATTCTGTTTTCACAAAGCTGATAGTAGTAATGCTGGTTTCCGGAACTCTGCTTGTGATTGGAATTATTTCAGTCAGCTGGCATGGTTTCAGGGAAAGCCAAAAGACTTTTTTCCGCAACAACCTGGCTCAGTATGGCTCTTATCTTGTCAGTGATTTACAGGACAACTTAAATCTGCAGCATGCACAGGAACTTTCCAAAAGGCTGTTACTGATTATCCGCTACGAGGGTGAAGACAGCTCATGGCAGACTGGCACGGGTATTCCTCCTTTGCAAAAAGTTCATTTCCGCAAGTGGTCTGAGAGTTCAGGCTCTCCTTTCAGTTTGCATGCTCAATCAGGCAAATCTGCGGTTACAAATGTGCGTTTTGGACGCTATCGGGGACAGGGTGTGGTTACTGTAGAAACAAATACCGGACGTTTCATTTTTGCGGAATCTGACAAAAGGCATGAAATGCGTCTCGGCATACCATGGATTTTATCTATTTTAGGTCTAACAGTCCTCATTCTAACCCTAACTTGGATGACGATGCGATGGATAATGAAGCCGATTAACTGGCTTTCTGAAGGAGTATCCGCAATTGGAGATGGTAATTTGGAACATCGTCTTCCGGAGAAACGTGGTGATGAACTAGGGAAATTAGCTCTTGCTTTCAACAAAATGTCGGAGAGGCTGCGGGAGATGCTTGAAGCACGAGAAAGATTTCTGCTCGATGTCAGTCATGAACTGCGCTCACCTCTGACACGCATGAAAGTTGCGCTTGAATTTGTGCAGGAAGATAAAACCCGTGATAGTTTGCTGGGTGATGTACAGGAAATGGAGCAGATGCTTACAGAGATTCTGGAAACAGCAAGGCTGAAAAGCGAACATGGCAAACTTGAACTGCAGACTGTGGATTTAAACAAGCTGATTCAGGAAGTTTGTTTAGAATTTGAAGGAAAGGTTCCGGGGATCCATTTTGATAGAGACGGCAGGGAATACATGGTTCATATTGATATTGAACAAATTCAGACGGTATTGAAGAATATACTTGTAAATGCACTAAAATATTCAGTTCCAGGAAATGATCCAGTTCAAGTTCGTTTGAGTAAAGATGCTTCCGGATATATAATTGAAATCCAGGATCAAGGGCAGGGGATTCCGGAAGATGAACTGGAATTGATTTTTGAACCGTTTTATCGTGTTGACAAATCCCGCACAAAGCTTACAGGCGGTTACGGATTGGGACTAAGTATGTGCAAGACAATCATTGAAGCACATGGGGGTAGAATTTCTTTACGAAGCAAGCCTGGAGAAGGAGCAGCATTTTGCATAAGCCTGCCTGACTCTATTGAAAATAATTAACTGATTATCATATGTGGAAAAAATTATTTAATCTGAAATTCTGGCTACCTGTTCTGCTGCTTGGTTTAGGAGCGGGGCTTACCATGGCTTTGTTCAAAAACAAACCTACTGCACGTAAAAAAGCAAATTTTAAAAGAGGTACATTGGTTAATGTGATCGAGGCTGCTAAATCCAGTCCGAAAATAGAAGTACGCACACATGGCCGTGTTCGTGCAGCAAAAAAAGTGGTCTTGAGCGCTCGTATTGGAGGAGAAGTCATCTGGGTCAGTCCGAACCTTAGAGAAGGACGTTTTTTCAAAAAAGACGAACCATTGTTAAAAATAGGTATCCGTCAATCCAAATCTAACTTGAAGGCCCCTTTTAATGGAGTAGTGCAAACAAAGAATGTTGATTTGGGGCAATTTGTGAATCCAGGAGCACAACTGGCAACTTTGCTGGGCAGTGATCAGGCAGAAATTGTAATTGACCTGCCGATGGGACGAATGGGCTGGCTTCCTCAGTCAAGCAATTCAAATGATCAAGGTAATCAGTATCATATTCCTGCCAGCGTTTCATTGACTGGAATCAATTCCGCTCCCATTCAAACAGCCATTATAAAAAGGCACTTGCTGGAACTGACTCCGCGCGGAATGATGGTGCAGCTCATTGCCGAAGTAGATGATCCTTTCCGGATGAAAAATAATCCCCAGTCACAAAATCAGCAAAAATCTGAAACAATTCAGTTGACAGGAAACAACATTGATAAACTAGAAATTCCAGTTAGCAGACAAGTCATGAATATTCCACTATTTCTGGGTGCCTTTGTGGATGTAGTCATACCCGGAAGACAGCTTGAAGACGTTGTGCATATCCCCGCACAAGCCCTCCGTGATCGTGATACTGTGTGGATTGTGTCTGAAGGAGAGATTCAGGTCAGGACTGTGAAAATAGCACATGTTGATTTTGACGATGTATATCTTTCAGGAGGTGTTCGTATCGGAGAAAAAATCATCATCTCACCTGTTAAAGGGGCGGCTAACGGAATGAAGGTTCAGCTGGCCGGAAGAAAAAGAATGGATGGCAAAAGGAAGTCCGGAGAGAAGTTCAGAGGAGGTAAGCGCTTGGAAGACATGGGAAAAAGGAGAGCTGAAAAACAAAATTCTCCAGAATCCAATCTAAGCAGGGAGAGCCAATGATTCGATGGATGGCAGAACATAAAGTTGCAGCTAACCTGTTGATGATAATAATCCTGTTTGCAGGAGCATTGGGTGTAAAAAATATTAAGCAGGAAGTTTTTCCGGAAATGGATTTGGATTTAATCATTGTGGCAGTGCCTTATCCAGGCGCCACGCCGGATGAAGTTGAAGAATCAATTATACTGCCCATTGAGGACTCTGTAAGCGGCATAACTGGAATTAAAAAAATTAATGCAACTGCCTCAGAAAACATGGGGTACATTCGCATAGAACTGCAAAATGATGCAGATAAAGAAAGTGTATTTGATGATGTAAAATCTGCGGTTGAACGTTTGACAACTCTGCCTGATGAAGCTGAGACACCGCAAATTCAGCAGCCCAGAATTCGCCGAGAAGTTCTGAATCTTACTCTTTACGGTGAAGCCCCGGCTCGTTCTTTGATCGAGCAGGCACAGATGGTTCGGGATTCCTTGCTGACTCATCCGGATATTACTCAAGTTGATGTGGAACAGCCAAGAGGTTTTGAAATGACCCTGGAGATATCAAGTAAGACTCTGCAGCAACATGCACTCACACTTAATCAGGTTTCCAGAATCATAAATCAGGCAACGCTGGATCTGCCGGGAGGAAAAATACAAACCTCAGGAGGTGACATCCTGATCCGCACCAAAGAACAAAGATACACTGCCGCCGATTATGCCAATATTCCGCTTTTGACAAGTGATCAGGGTATCTTGAGGCTGGGTGACATTGCCCGTATCAGTGATGGGTTTGAGGAATCAGATATTCGCTCAATGTTCAATGGCAAACCGGCGGAAAACATAAAAGTCTTCCGTGTCGGCAAACAAACACCAACAGATGTCTCCAATGCAGTGCGTTCAAAAATGCAAGAACTCAAATCACAGCTGCCTTCCAGCATCGAAATGCAGATTGTGAATGACCGCTCGTTGGTTCTGCGAGATCGAATTAATTTGCTAATGAAGAATCTTTGGCTTGGACTGGGGTTGGTATTTTTGACCCTGGCACTCTTTTTACGCATTGATTTATCTTTTTGGATAATGATGGGAATACCTATAAGTTTTGCTGGTGCCTTGATAGCCATGCCTTCACTTGATACAACTATCAATATGATATCCCTGTTTGCATTTATTCTGGTACTGGGGATTGTGGTTGATGACGCGATTGTGGTTGGAGAAAATATTTTCGCGCATCAGGAGATGGGTAAGAGTCCTCTAAAAGCAGCCATAGATGGAGCGATTGAAATTGGACCACCTGTTTTGATTACTATTCTTACTACCATCGCGGCTTTCATTCCAATCTATTTTATTCCTGGTGTGACAGGAAATATTTTTGTAAATATTCCGAATGTACTGATTGTCGTTTTATTATTTTCCTTGATTGAAGCCATGCTGATTCTGCCTGGGCATCTTTCTCATCTGAACAGGGTGATTAGCTTTTTTCTTGCTCCATTGGGAAAGCTTTTGGAAAAGCCTCGTCATTTTTTTAGCTCTGGACTTATCTGGATTTCACAAAAACCTTTCAGGAAAATTCTTGGCAAGTGCATAGCATATCGCTACGCGATTTTTGCTCTTGGAATAATTTTTATTCTACTTTGTGTGGGACTAGTGTTTGGAGGTCATCTTCGCTTCACATTTTTCCCAAAAATCGACAGAGACATGATTTCCATAAATGCAAGAATGCCTTTTGGCACACCTGTATCGGTCAGCAGAGAAATTGAAGGTAAAATGCTGCGTTCTGCCGGAGATTTGCTACGTGAATATGAAGTAGAAGCAGGACATCCTGTTCATGAAGGAATTTACAGTAATGTCGGAAGAAAAGGTGGGCACAATACTTCTGTTAGAGTCTATCTAAAACCATTGGATGAACGTGGTTTTGCTTCAGTTGAATTTTCTCGAAGATGGCGAAAAAGCATGGGTGAAATTCCAGGAATTGAAGCCCTAAACGTAAGAGCTCGTCATTCCATGGGCTCAAATTATGATATTGATTTGCAGTTGAGTCATCCTGACCCGATGTTACTTACGAGTATCGTTGAACAACTTAAGGAAGATTTTGCTGAATATCCTGGTGTCAGTAATATTGAGGACAGCACTGAAGACGGCAAAAGTGAAGTTCAATTAAGACTTAGCCCTGCTGGGAGTACTCTGGGTTTGAGCTCGCAGGACTTAACTCAGCAGGTTCGTGCTGCATTTCAGGGAGTGGCAGTATTTAAGTTTTTGCGAGGAAGTGATGAAGTAAACCTCAAGCTTCGTCTGCCTTTTGATGAACGCCGATACCTGCGCGACCTGGAAGATTTAGTAATACTTGCTCCAGGAGGAGAGCGTCTTCCTTTGAGACAGGTAGCTGAGTTGAAATACGGTCAATCCTATAGTTCCATCAGGCGTGTGGACAGCAGAAGAATAATCAGCGTACGGGCGCTTGTTGATTCAGGGATTTCAAATACTGGACAGGTCAAGCGCTCCCTTGAACAGGAATTACTCCCTCAAATAATGGCTAAGTATCCACAATTACAGTATACCTTTGAAGGAGCACACCGGGCGCAAACCAATACAATGGCGGGAATCAGGCAAGGCGGGATTGTGGCCTTGGTGCTGATTTTCAGTTTACTTGCTTTGCAGTTTCGCAGCTATTTGCAGCCATTCATTATCATGTCGGCAATACCGTTTGGCCTTGTTGGAGCTGTACTTGGCCATCTTCTTTTGGGCTACAACTTGAGTATAATTAGCGTATTGGGACTTGTTGCATTGACCGGTATTGTTGTCAATGATTCATTAATTTTAGTTGATTTCATCAACAGGGCACGTGATAGAGGAGAGTCGACAATTCAGGCAGTATTGGAATCAGGAGTTCGCCGTTTTCGTCCGATTTTGCTTACGACTCTAACCACCTTTTTCGGCTTGCTGCCCATGCTTTTTGAGCAGTCTCTGCAGGCACGTTTCCTGATTCCCATGGCCATCAGTCTCGCCTTCGGCGTGCTTTTTTCCACCTTCGTTATTCTTGTTTTGACTCCAGTACTTTATGTGATTCTGGAAGATTTTAAAGGTCTTTTTGGCAGAAAAACCGTAAAAGGAACTCTCAAAGAGAAATTGACTTAACTCATAGTAAAGTAATTGTAAATTATTCTTTAGAAGTTGAATTATGGCAGCAAACAGAATGAGACAAATCCGCCCTGGAGAAGTTTTACTCAAAGAGTTTCTAAACCCTCTGAAAATGAGTGCAGATGCTTTGTCTGTTACATGAGAGGTTCCTGCTCTGAGTATCAGTGAATAGGTAGAGGGAAAAATAGGTTAACTGCTGATACCGCATTAAGGTTATCTTGAAATTTTTGAACTACAGCACAGTTCTAACTATACCTTCAAACAGCACATAATTTAAAAATTGCCGAAAAATGCTAAGTGCTTGCCAGCTACAAAGTTTGTAAATCAACTGTATTTCAAACTTCATTCATATAATGTCTAAAACCAAAGTAGAGATTTACACAGACGGAGCATGTTCACCTAATCCGGGAGTTGGAGGATGGGGAGCGGTTTTGATTTCCAGTAAACATAATCTTCGCACGGAGCTTTCAGGGGCGGAAGCTGATTCCACCAACAACCGCATGGAGATGACTGCCGCAATCAAGGCTCTGGAAGCACTGAAGAAGCCATGTTTTGTGGAGCTCTACACAGACTCAAGTTATCTCAAAAATGCCTTTGAACAAAAGTGGCTGAATAACTGGCAGAACAAAGGATGGAAAACAAAGGCAGGGAAACCTGTGGCAAACAAGGATCTCTGGCTTCGTCTGCTTGAAGTCAGCCGAAACCATGAAGTTTCCTGGCACTGGGTTAAAGGACACTCAGGGCATCCGGAAAATGTACGCTGTGATGAACTTGCTGTTAAGGCCAGAAAGGAACGGTCAAAATCTGTAAAATAAGCTGGGATCTTTAAAATCCAAGTTGACTGTCAATCCAAATTATCCCAAACCACTTTTACAATTTCCTTAACCTGGGCGTCAGTGAATTTACCGTCAACACTGTAAAGCACCCTGCCGTCTTTGCCGAATACTACTACGTCACTGTTATCATCGCTGAGACCCCACTTCTTAACCAATGTCTTTTCAAGGTCTTTCACATATACAGTTGATTTATATTGCTCCTGCTTGCTTTTTAATTTCATGTTGATGGCAAAATTTGGCAGCCAGGTTGCAGCCATGTTTGCCATTCCTATCGAACCATATTTTTCTTTAGGATAATTTTCGGCTTTGAGAGCATCACTTACATGGTTGTTCAATTCAGATTCATCCGGGTCAACATAGAAAAGAACAATTACTTTTCCGGAAACAAGTTCCTCACTGCTCCATTGCGTACCGTCAAGCCTTCCGCCCAAATCGTCTTTGAGAACTACTTTTGGCGGTATTTCCCCAATAGGCAATTCTGCCAGCACCATTGTGGGAAAAAGCATTAAAAAAATCATTGTTGCTAGTGTTCTCATGGCATTTTATTTAGTAGAGGGTTAGTTGGTATCTGAAATTTAGAACTTATAATGCAAAATTGAAAGACAAAATAGATTTGTTCAGTTATCCGGAGCAGGAATATCCGGAAGATTCAAACAGGACGGAAGTTTGATTGATCCGTCTTTCTGCTGGCCGTTTTCGATCAGCGCAATTAAAGTTCTTGAAACTGCAATCGCAGTTCCGTTAAGCATGTGTACAAATCTATTTTTGCCTGTCTCTGAATCCTTGAAACGTATGTTCATGCGTCTAGACTGGTAATCAGTACAGTTTGAGGTAGACGTTACTTCGCCCCACTTTCCGCGTCCCGGCATCCAGGCTTCAAGGTCATACTTACGATAAGCAGGACCTCCCAGATCACCGCTGCAGATATTAACCACCTGGTAAGGAATTCCGAGGTCCTGATAAATCTGCTCCTCAAGTGCGAGCATTTTTTGATGCATTCCTTCAGACTGGTCTGGATGGGTGAAGGCAAACATTTCAACTTTAGAAAATTGATGCACCCTGAATAATCCACGAGATTCCCTGCCTGCAGCTCCAGCTTCCGTACGATAACAATGGGAAAAACCGGCATACATAATCGGCAAACGTTCTGGATCCAGAACCTGATCAACAAGCAATCCCCCAAGGGTTATTTCCGCAGTTGCAATCAGGCAAAGGTCAAAATCCTCAACTGAATAAATTTGTGTCTCCTCTCCGCGCGGATTGAATCCAATCCCATCCAAAATTTGATGTCGTGCAAGATCGGGTGTCATGTGTACAGTAAAACCTTCCTTTTGCAGCAAATCCAGAGCATAATTTGCAAGAGCCAGTTCCAGAAATACTGCCTGGTTTTTGAGGAAATAAAACTTTTGTCCGGAAACTTTTGCCCCGCCATCAAAGTCAATCAGATCCAGAGCCTCCATCAATTCGACATGGTCTTTTGGCTCAAAATCAAATTCAGGGATTGTTCCCATCTTTCTGATGGGCTGATTGTCTTCATCAGTCAGGCCTTCAGGAGAATCCGGATGTGTAAGGTTTGGTACCTGCTTCAGCAGTTCAAGCCGCTGCTCAGTCAGTTCACGCAGTACGGATTCTTTTTCTGCTTCTTGATCCCTTAACTGCTTCGATTCTTCTATAAGCGGTTGTCGTTCCTCGGCTGAAAGATTGCCTTTCATTTTGTTGCTGATGTCGTTTCGACTCTGCCTGAATGAATCCACTTCCGTGGTAGTTTGTCTTACCTTTTCATCAAGTTTCAGTAATTTTTCAATATCTACATTGACGTTTCTTTTCCGGCAGTTTTCGGCAATTAATTCAGGTTTTGAACGAATCAGTTTGAGATCAAGCATAAGAAAAGTTTGAAGCTTAAAAAAGGGTTAAGGATTTGTGACAAGGCTTATAAATGACAAAGCTGCTGAAAATTGAGAGTTTTCGAAACAGTGAAAATACACACAAAGTTTTATGATCAACAGGGTCGATTTAAATGATAAACAGTTATTTCCTGCAGGGCTGTTGCAGCAGCCAAAAGAGCGTAGTCTTGAAAACGTCGCCCCATTAATTGGATGCCTACAGGCAATCCATCCTTTGTGGGTCGCCCTGGAATTGAAATTGCCGGAGTACGAGTCAGGTTTGCAATAACACTGCAGATATCAGCAAGATACATTGCCAGTGGATCTTCGGATTTTTCACCAAACTTGAATGCGGGAAATGGTGAAACAGGACCAAGCAAAAAATCAAATTCTTCAAATAGTCTTTCCACCTGATATTCCATCCACGCTCTTACTCGCAGGGCTCTTCCATAATACTGATCATAATATCCGGAACTGAGAACAAATGTGCCAAGCATTATTCTACGCTTTACTTCCTCGCCGAATCCTTTTTTTCTGGTAGTCTGGTAAAGCGATTTTAATGACAGCTTTTCCTGCTCTCTGACACCATAGCGAATTCCGTCAAATCGACCGAGATTGGAGCTTGCTTCAGCAAATGCCAGGACATAATATGTTGGAATTACAAACCGCAAAAACTCAAGCGACCTCCGCTCTACTGCTGCTCCCTGTGTTCTTAGCAATTCGGAAATTTCATTGATACTGTCCACCACTTCCGGATCAACGGAATTCTGATCAAAATATTCTTCCGGAAGACAAATTTTTAATTTGCTGAGATCAGCACTTTCAGGAGCAGGAGGCAGTTCGATGTTTGCTGAAGTTCCTTCATTAACGTCGTGTCCATTAATGATGGAAAAAACATAGCGGCAGTCAGAAGCCTTTTGGGCTAAGCAGCCGATTTGATCCAGAGAAGATCCATAAGCTACAAGACCATAACGAGAAACTGTACCGTAACTGGGCTTCAATCCTGTTACTCCGCACATTGATGCAGGCTGCCGAACTGATCCGCCAGTGTCTGAACCCAGTGCCAAAAGAGCCATTCCAGATGCAACAGAAACAGCTCCACCGCCACTGCTTCCTCCGGGAACACGTTCAGAGTCCCATGGATTTAGCGTTGCATGGTATGATGAATTTTCTGTGGATGAGCCCATTGCGAATTCATCCATGTTAGTTGTTCCAATAATTATCGCATCTTCCTGCAGTAATTTTTCTACTGCAGTTGCATTGTATGGCGAGTGGTATTCACGAAGAATTTGGCTGCCGCATGAATTACTTAGTTCCGGGTCATTGATGCAAATGTTGTCTTTGATTGATACCGGAATTCCTGCAAGTTTACCAACTGTTTGCCCGGAAGAAATTTTCTGATCAATTTTGCGTGCACGAGCCAGTGCGGTTTCAGAAGGCAGCAGACTGAGGAAAACATTTAACTGAGAATTATATTGATCAATTCTGGCATAAACTTCCTCCATCAATGATTCTGCACGTAAATTCCCACACCTGATGCCTTCTACCAGATCAACTAAAGAAAGGTCAATTGGCATTAATTTTTATCCGGCAGCTTCTTGTTCAAGTTTTTCCACAAGGGAGATATACTCCTGTTTTGCCTCGTCATTAGATTTACCCTTTATTTTGTTCCATGCATCAAACTTTGCACGGCCCTCAAAATCAGCAAAACCAGGTCGATCGCCTGTTACGTCCCCTTCATTCCCTTGTTTGTATAAGGCATAAAGCTGGAGAAGAATATCATTTGGAGGGCGTTTTGGCAGTTTGGTCGCTCTATCAGCGGCTGATTTAAAATTGTCATCAAGGTTCATTGTGTCTCCGTTTCTACAAATTGAAAGTTCATCTAAACACTACCAGAGAGACTTTAATATTCAACACAAAAACTCGAGTTATCCTCCTTTTCAGGCCCATTAGAGACTATTAAAATCGTACATTATTTGTCAGGATTCTGCTGTGTTGAATTAGATTTTGAATCAAAAAAGCTGCATGTGAACCTTGGTCAAAAAAATATTTTTGAATAGGTTTTAGAACACATTTTTTATGTTGTATTCTCACTGAAAATTATAAAGACGGATTTTAAAATATTTTCTGAGGCTTAAAAGTATCTATAAATTAACAAATGACAAAGTGTTATTGTGAAAATATAAATTTCACCAAAATTCGCATGAATCGTGCATTGCCCATCCGGATATGTTATGATCATGCGAATTTAACAGATTAAGAAACAGTCACCACACTCTGGCCTCAGCAATGATTGAATAACCTAACAAAGAATTCACTAAAGTTAACCCCAAAATGGTCACCAACTGAAAGGACTCAATAATGGTCAGTGAACCCGTTCTAATAGTGGACGATGAAGTCGAAATGCGCATCGCCATGTCTGAAACTTTGAAGCATTGTGGCTACCCGGTAGAAATATCACACAACGCTATTGATGCTATTAAGAAATTCAAGCAAAACAATTATTCCCTGGTCATAACTGACATGACCATGCCTAAACGCAGTGGACTGGAACTGCTTAAAGATATTAAATCCATTGCACCTGCCAAGCCAGTAATTATGGCTACCGCATACGGAACAGTGGAAACAGCAGTTGAAGCCATGAAGCACGGGGCTTTCGATTATATTCGAAAACCAATCAATTTTGATTCATTCCAGTTTATTGTTCAGCAGGCTTTGAATTACGAAGGCACAACCGGTAATGTTTCGATTGATGTAGAAAGCAAGCCATCAAAGTCAAAACCGGTTGAATTGACCAAGGAAATCGTAACACAGAATCAAGCAATGCTATCCTTGCTCAAAGTTGCCAGAAATGTGGCAAAAAGCAAATCAACCATGTTGATTCAAAGTGAAAGCGGAACAGGAAAGGAATTGCTGGCATCATATATACATGAGAATTCTGACCGTTCAAAAAGACCATTTGTGGCAGTAAACTGTGCAGCACTGCCGGACACATTGCTGGAAAGTGAACTTTTCGGACACGCAAAAGGTTCTTTTACCGGAGCCACGCAAGACTATCGCGGGAAATTCGAACAAGCACACACTGGTACAATTCTTTTGGATGAGATCAGCGAAATGGCTTTACCGCTGCAGGCAAAGCTGCTGCGTGTATTACAGGAATATCAAGTCGACAAAGTTGGAGGGAAAGAACCTATTCCTGTTGATGTAAGAGTGATAGCAACCACTAACCAGAATTTGCTGGGAATGATTGATGATGGTAAGTTTCGCGAGGATTTGTATTTTCGTTTAAATGTTATTCCTCTGGCACTTCCCCCTTTACGGGACAGGATGGACGATGTCCCTGTGCTGGTTACACATTTTGTTAAAAAACACTCTCAGATCAACAATCGCAATTGTCCTGCCGTTAGCCGTGAAACCTTAAATATCCTCACTAATTATCATTGGAGAGGTAATGTGAGAGAATTGGAGAATGTGATGGAGCGTGCTTTGCTGCTATGTAATGGTGAGGAGATTCAGCCAAACCATCTGCTCATGTCTTCTCAACTTGGGGAGACTTCCATAAATGAGGATTTAGCTTCCATAGTAGAGTCAAAAACAATAAGTTCACAGTCAGCGACAGGTAAAAAAGAATCAAGTGATACCGACTACCAATACTCTCAAGATACCTCTGGCCTTGGAATTGAAGTGGGAATGTCGATGAAGGAGGCAGAAAAACGCTTTATATTTAAAACACTTCATGAGACCAAAGGAAACCGGACACATGCCGCAAAAACGTTAGGCATAAGCATCCGGACTTTGAGAAATAAACTCAATGAATATCGTGCAGAAGTTGGTGAATTAGAGCTGGAAGCAGAAGATTGATCTACGTCATCTCCAGGAAAAATTGCCTCAAATAGGAACCGTCATCAGGCGCACCAAAAATTTCTACTACGTGGATATTGGTGAGTCAGAGCCCAGACTGTGCCACATCAGAGCAAACCTGTTTCATGGAAACCCTAAAAAAAATTTAGTTGCAGTTGGAGATCAAGTAGAAATTGACACTGCTGATGCCGATAAGGCGGGATGGATTTTAAAAATGCTACCCCGTCGTACAATGCTTTCCCGGCGTCAGAGTGCTGATTCTCCAGAACAGGTTCTGGTAAGCAACGCAGACATAGTGCTTGTGGTAGCCTCCCTTCGAAGTCCTCCGTTTCGGAACGGATTGGTTGATCGCTTCTTTGTGGCAGGATCATGTGGAGGGCTTGAAACTGTGCTCATCCTCAGCAAAGCAGATTTATCAACTGAAGAAGAAATTGCTTCAATAAAGAATCTGTATCTTTCCCTCGGTTATAACATTTTAGTTACAAGTGTTCCTGAATCCAGAGGCATGGATTCATTGCGTGAACTGCTGCATCATCATACATCAGTTCTTTGTGGACATTCAGGCGTAGGGAAATCATCCCTGATAAAGGCTCTTTGTCCTCATTGGAAAATTCGTATCGGTGATGTAAGCGGGAAATCCGGTAAAGGTCGCCACATCACAAGAATGGCAGAAATGTACCGGCTTCCTTCAGGCGGATTTATTGTGGACACTCCCGGAATTCGCGAATTCCAGCCAATTGTTTCACCGGATGAACTTGATGCACATTTTGTAGAATTCCTGCCGTATCTTGGGAAATGCCGATTCAAAGGCTGTACTCACCGTCATGAACCCCAATGTGCAGTTAAAGAAGCGTATACCGCAGAAAAAATCACGGAGAAACGATACAAAAGTTACCTGGCAATTTACGAGTCACTTTAAACGTAGAATTTAAGAAGGCGAATTACCACTAATGATCTTCCTGATTTTAGCAAATTGTTCTATTGCATTAGTATTTTTGGATGAATGTGATTCCGTCTGACAGCTTTTGTCTTTAATTATCGATGACGGATCCTCAGTTGAGTTTCCTAGCACAACTGTACGTAAACGAATTTGTTCTAAATCAAGCTCATGCTTTAGAGCAAAGCCTATCCGCTGTATTACATCCCTCAGCTCTGGACGCTTTTGATGCAGAATCTGCAACAGCCAATCTGCTCCTGGAGTGCGTTTTAATAAATCCATTTCTTCTTTTGAATTGACATAAATTACCAACACAGCGTGTCTCCTTGAAACTCTATGCAGAAAGGCAGGAGAACAGCGCAGATGAACTTCGGGCGGTGTTACTATATGCCAGTCTTTCGCCAGCAAGCCTACATGTTGCTGGTCAAATTGCGTTTGGCCCATATCACCAACATGACATTGTATGTTATTCAGTTTTAATTCTGGTAACAGCCGATTAAACATGCGAAGATAAGCCTCAGTTTCAAAGCGGAGCGCCTGAGCTATTCCACCGTCATATACAGTCAGGTGCAAAATAGTCTGCTGGGGCTTAAAGCGAAGTTTCTGTCCCAGAAACTCCTGTTCTTCTGAAGACAAGGTACGTTTTAGAATCTTTTGAAGCCTGGCTTTAATTTGTTTCAAATGTTTGAATGTTTCGCCATTTAATTTTTTCAGGGCATTCAAAATGTCAGAATGACTGTTTGCTTTTAAGCATTCTTGAATAACATTATTGTTAACTGTAAATTGACTGAGTACAGAAATGTTGCGTGGATAGGAGTTCTTTGCTAAAAAAGCATCAACTTCTTCAAACCACAATTTGCGGAGTTTAACTAAATAAAGCAAATGTTTTTGTCCTGCAGCTTCAAATATTGCACTGAGGATATTCAGTGTATTTCCATAAGGTTTGTTTCCAGTTGAACTTTGATAATGAATTGTACGAAGAAAATGCGTTACCAAATTGTTATCTTGTTTCTGATGAGTTAGAATAGCCATTATTATATTTTTCTTCTGCTGAAAAAAACTTTTATGAATAACAGTGAAGTTCCCGGTATCCTGATAGCAATGCCCACCCTAGACGGAACTTTTTTTGAAAAATCAGTAATTCTTTTATGCAATTATGACGAAGAAGGAGCATTTGGCCTGGTAATGAATCATCCTTCCAAAACAAAAGTTAAAGAGGTTTTATCTGATGACATGCAGAAAAATTCCGCATTTGATATCCCTTTACTGGTTGGAGGGCCTGTGCAACCTGAATCATTTTGGGCAGTGCACAGCTCAGATTTTTCAGTTAAAGAAACGACTGTTCTATCTAAAGAAATCCATTTAAGTTCTGCCCAGGATATCCTCAACTCTCTTGCTGAAGGAAATAAGGTGAAATCCTATCACTTCGGCAGCGGATACTCAGGCTGGGGTGCCGGTCAGCTTGACCGGGAAATCCAGGAAGAATCATGGTGGCTTGGTCCACTTGATGAATCCCTGCTCTTAAATTTGGATTATGAGCTGCGCTGGGAAACGACAATGAACAATCTTGGTTTTGACCCCCTGACTACAGCATTTACTCAAACCGGTTTGGTCTGAATTATTTTTCTTCAATTTCAACTAACTCTGGGAATTTTTCTGAAAATTCCTTGAACTCCTTCCAGAGCATCTCAACTGACGTTTCCTTCCTGATGAAACTCTCTCCCAATTTCCTCAGCATAATAAAGTTTACTGACTGTTTTTGCGCCTTCTTGTCATGCAAAATCATCTCACGAAATAGACTCTGGTCCAGTGGAGGCAGTTTAATCGGAGTTAATATTTGACTGAGATAACTTTTGATGCGCGTCCAGTCATCTTCCACCAGCTCATTCCAGCGCCATGACACAAAGGCGGCAAAAAACATCCCTACTCCAACCGCCTCTCCATGGAGATACTTGCCGTAACCTGCGTGAGTTTCTATCAAATGTCCAAGGGTGTGTCCAAAATTCAGAGTAGCACGTATTCCTGTTTCAGTTTCATCTTTTTCAACCACACGGCCTTTAATGGCGCATGAGCGAATTATCGCTTCTTCTAAAAATTCAAAATCAAGCGGCTCCAGCGAATGGCTTTGAACAAAATCGAACAATCTCTCATCGTGCATGATACCATGTTTTAACAGTTCAATGTAGCCGGCATTCAACTCACGTGAAGACAAGGTTTTCAGAAAAGACAACTCAATGCAAACATATTCAGGCTGTTTGAAGGCACCAATAGTGTTTTTTCCTAAAGGATGATTAACTGCTGTTTTTCCTCCCACACTGCTGTCTACATAAGCCAGTAAAGTAGTCGGTATTTGAATGTATGGTATGCCTCGAACAAAAGTTGCAGCCGCAAAACCAGCCATATCTCCGATAACTCCTCCGCCAAATGCTATTAATAATGTTTTGCGATTTGCACTGACCTCCATCAGAAAATCAAAAATTTGTGAAAGGGTTTCCAGATTTTTGTACTGCTCACCATCAGGCAGTACGCATGTAGCAACTCGTACTCCGGAATCTTCTAATATACTGCTTACATGGTCTGGATACAGATTATGCAGGGTTTCATTTGTGACAACGACTACCAGATCAGTGTTTTGTTTCAAAACAACGTTCGGAAGTCGTTTTTGGAGAATATTGAAACCAATGTCAATATCATAACTGCGTCCTGGCAATTTAACTTGAAGGGTTTTCATTATGTATCAATATCTATTTTATCCTGATTGTATTTCCTGCCACACTCCAGATGACCTCGTCGCATGCTTCGCCAAGCTTCTGTGCAATACGACCTGAAAAATCCAAAAATTTTCTAGCTAAAGGATTTTCCGGAATGATGCCGAGCCCCACTTCATTTAAAACAAAAACCACATCACATTCCAGAGAAAGTAAGTTATCTATTTCAGCAAAAATTTTTCTTTCTGAATATTTATGATGCAGTGCATTATTGAGCCACATTGTCAAACATTCTATAAGAACAGGGCATTGAATGTTTCTCAGTACATAAGCTAAACGCAGGGGTTCTTCTATGGTCTTAAATGTGTTGCCACGACGCTGACGGTGCTCTGTTATGCGTTTCTTCATTTCAGGATCATTTAATTCTGTTGTAGCAAGATAGACAGGCTTTATACCGTTAGCCAGAGATAGGATGCGTTTTTCTGCGTGACGTGATTTCCCGCTTTTCACTCCTCCTGTTATTAGAATTTTCATCAGCTGAAAAATGGTAGAAATCCGGAATAACATAACATGACCATTGTAAATCCGGATCCAATTAGGGAGGAAGTCAGAGCAAGGCTGTTTACAAGTTGTATATCTTTGACAGTGGCTCCTTCTCTGTCGCCCTGTCTTCCAAGCCAGACATTTTGTGCCAACCGCCCTTCTCTCCAGATGGGGCCACATAGTTTTATTTTAAGTGCACCTGCAACAGTTGCTTCACACCATCCGGCATTGAAACTAGGCAGTTTTAAATGATCTTTCCAGCCTGCTTTGAGGGCATTACTTCCGGATAATTGGGGGTAAAAAACTGCAGTCCCGGACAATAAAAGCCAGCTGATTCTGGCAGGCATAAAGCTCATTAAATCATCAAGTTTTGCACTGCACCAGCCAAAATCCTGATACTGTTCATTCCTGTATCCAACCATTGAATCAAGCGTATTAACAACTTTGTATACCAGTATCCCGGGAATGCCAAACAGACAAAAATAGAAAATCGGCGCAATAACACCATCATTGAAGTTTTCACCAACACTTTCAACAGTGGCACGTCCACATGCAGGTAAATCCATCAATTTTGTGTCCCTTCCAACAAGCTTTCCTACATGTATTTTTGAGAGTGAAAGCTCTTCTTTTTCCATAGCAGCTGCAACCTGTCGAGCATGTTTGAGCAAATCACCAAGGGCAAGAAAACTCCATCCCAGGAAAACATACCAGACACAGCTCAAACTCCAATGAAAATATTCCAGGAATTTGAAAATCCCGGTACTGAACAGGAGAGTACTTAAAATCAATAAAAGAGATAATAAAACACCACCGAATTTTCCATTCAAACCTGAATGCCTCAGCCTTGTTTCGTACCATGATATCAAACTGCCTATCAGCCTCACGGGGTGAAAACGATAAACTGGATCCCCAAACATCAGGTCAAGCCCCAGAATCATTAACAGCATGAAGGCAGGATGTGCCAGCAGTTCAACTAAATCAACATTCATGCTTTTTTAATTAGTGTTTCATCCTGATACCAGAGTTTCTGTATATAGATCCAAATCAATCCTGCCGCAAACATAATTATGCTTATGGTATATGCCGCAAGAAACTTAGTTTCTGCTATAATAAAAAACTGGTTGTCCATTCGAAGAGGTGTTAAGAGTGAACGCAGAATTGAATATGTCAGCAGATAAACTGCACCCAGCATTCCAGGGCGAAAATTCCTCAGACGAAGTTTCCAAAGTAACACCAGGATCAGGAAGTTGCCCAGCGATTCATAAATCATAGTAGGATGTACAGGTGATCCATTTGCATAACGGTCGACGGCAGTTCCTTCAGGAAAAACTATCCCTGTCCACAAATCAGTTACGGGACCTGCGGCTTCTCCATTTGTGAAATTCCCCCAGCGTCCTATTGCCTGCCCCAGAATCATGCAAAGCGCCCCGATATCAAGCATTGCAGCTAACGAGATATTTTTTATCCGGCAATATATTAAAAGGGAAACAATACCACCTATGATAGCTCCGTGGATTGCCAACCCACCTTCCCAGATAGCAAACGTTTTCCAGAATAGCTGAAATCTATAATAATTTGACCACTCAAAAATTACCTCATACACACGACCGCCAATTAAACCTGCCAGAAAAATAAGCAGTGTCATGTTAAGAGCTTCATCCTCTTGGAGATTTATTCGGCGCCTTTTAATTTCTGAGAGTACAATTCTGGAACCGATTAATACTGCGATTGCGTAAAATAATCCGTAGTACCTTGGTTCCAGGGTAATATTAAACCAGGGGATCTCAATTGAAAAAATGTATGGATGCATAGTTCGGTTTTAGAAATATTTCAACCTGTAAGTTTGTTTCCAAGCACTTCCTTTTGTGAATCAATATGTGAACGAATGCCCTGCTCTGCCAGATCAAGCATTATGTTCAACTGCTGGCGTGAATAGGTTCTTCCTTCTGCAGTACCCTGTACTTCTACCAATTTGCCTGAACTAAGCATGACAACATTCATATCAACTTCCGCATCTTTGTCTTCATCATAATTCAAATCTAAAACAGGCTGCTGATTAACAATACCAACACTGATGGCTGCCAGAAATTCTTTTACTGGGAACTCTTTGATATCTCCTTTATCATGAATTTTTCTTAAAGCATAAATTAAAGCCACAAATCCGCCGGTGATTGAAGCAGTTCGGGTTCCACCGTCTGCCTGTATCACGTCGCAGTCAATCCAGACTGTGTGTTTCTCAAGCGAAAGGAGATTTACTGCAGAACGCAGTGAGCGGCCTATAAGGCGTTGAATTTCCTGTGTGCGTCCTTGAATCGCTCCTGTCTCTCTGCGGCGACGAGAGCCTGTTGATCGAGGCAGCATTCCGTATTCCGCTGTGATCCAGCCGTGTCGTGGATTATTCTGCTCATCCAACAGCCAATCAGGCACTTTGTTTTCTACTGATGCTGTGCAAATTACTTTAGTATTTCCACAACAGACAAGCACTGATCCTTCTGCATACCTTGTATAATCCGGCGTGATTATAAGAGGACGTGATTCGTTGTCTGCCCTGCCGTCTGATCGAGTATTAATTGTCATTCAGTTAACTGTATTCGTTGATCAATTGTTCAATCCGCTGTGCGTCACCTATAATGGTTAATCGATCTCCCTCCATTAATTCTGTTAGACCACGAGGCACGATTGTTTCACCTTTTCGACGTATTAGTGCAACAAGGCATCCTTCAGGCATTCGAATATCTCTCAGAGAGTTTCCAATTAATGCAGAAGATGGTGTATTGTTTCGAATGGTAAGCGAGAAAAAGCGTTCATCTCGCAGTAAAATTTCCTTTAATTCCTGATCATCCGTTGCATCCATCCAGTCCTTGATGAAATTTTCATCATCAACACGACCTGCAATTTGAGCCAGTATCCTTAGGTGTTGTCCAGGATTTTCATTAGGACTTACTAAAAAGAAAAAAGCATGTATGGGACCTTGCATTGAAGTTTTGCCTGAAAAATTAAGAGCCTTAACAAAGCACGGTTGAATTGTACGGACTAATATCATTTCGGCCTTCTCAATTTCCGGCAGACGTATATGCGGCAGGGCCGCACCGTGCGAAATCGGTGTTGCACCGATTCTGCTTCCTTCCATAAACCTTTGTTCCAGTTCTTCAGCGCCAAATCCAAGTCTGGATGCAAACTGATTTGAAACATCACGTGATATTTCCTCAAATGTTTTTTCACTGGTAAATTCCATTACTACTGCTCGAGTCACGACTTCATCAAATGGATCTTCCTCACGCACGCCTTTTTCTTTCATTATACCGCGCAATTCACGGTCAAGGCCTTCAAATCTTTGTTCACCAAGGCGGGCAAATAAATGGTAAATTGCCCCTGACCGTACTACCTTTTCCCGCGCATAGGAAACATACCAGATAGTTCCAACTGTGAAGAGAGCCAAAGAAAATAAAATTGGAACAATTCCCATTTCTGCGATCAGCCACAATGGGGCAAATACTCCGAAAATCTGCATCCACGGATAAAAAGGCGAACTGAACCCCGGATCATATGCCTCAATTTTGCTTTCGCGCATTACAATCACTGCTGAACAAATCAGGGCAAACATCAGCAGTTGAAAGGCACTGGCAAGCTTGGCTATGCTGGCAATATCGAAATAAAGCACAAGGAAGATAATCAAGCCCACTGTTACAGCAATTCCATAAACTGGGATATTTCTTTGAGTCAGTCTGGAAAAACCTGCAGGAATAAGGTGATCACGGCTCATGGCCAGTGGATAACGTGAAGCACTCAAAATACCTGCATTTGCGACCGAGGCAAAAGCAATAACTGCTGCTGCAGTCAAACCGATTTTACCCCATTCACCAAACAATATGTATGAGGCTGAGGCAACGGGAGTTAAGTCAGATGCCAGCTCTTCAGCAGGAAGAACACCAACCATAATTGTAGTTCCCACAGCATAAATTAAAATTGCAGTACCTATGGCAAGAAATACTCCCAAAGGCAGATTACGTTCAGGATTATTGACTTCTTCCGCGACACTGGCAATATTGGTGATACCTACATAACTTATATAAACAAGCCCTGCTGTGGAAAAAATTGAAACACCACCTTTTCCAAAAAAACCATCAAAATTTTCAAATTCAATATTTGGAATTCCTTTACTTATGAATGCTGTCAAAATTATCAATAAGGCAAAAACCATCAGGACCTGCAGCGTACCGGTTTTTTTGGCTCCAAAAAGATTTATGATGCCAAAAACGACTGCTAATATAACTGCCAAAGTGACTATTGGAACTTCCGGCCAGAAAATACCTAGATATGCTCCCATTCCGATCAAGGCAAAAGCAGTTTTTAAAACCAGCGCAAGCCATGTTCCCAAACCTCCGATGGTGCCAACAAAAGGGCCCATGCTCCGGTCAAGAAAATAATAAGCTCCACCTGCTCTGGGCATTGCAGTTGCCAGCTCTACAATACTGAACATTGCTGGTATCAATGGAATTGCTGCAATTAAATAGCTCAGTATAACTGCAGGCCCAGCCTCATTAAAGGCAATGCCAGGAAGCAGAAAAAAACCTGCGCTCAATGTTGTCCCGGTGGCAATGCAATACACATTGAGCAATGTTAGTTCTTTTTTAAGCATTAAGATTCAGGTGTTTGTTCTAAACTGACTTCAGGGAAAAAATTTAAAAAGGGTTGGTGTTTATTTCAGTTTATTGTTCCCTGTACTTTTAAAATCTCTTTCGGTAAAAGACCAAAGTTAATTTCCTGCCTCAATTACCTCCATATCATTTGTGACTGTAAATTCAAAAAAATTATCTTCAATCTCAAGATTGTATTTCATGTTCATCAGCTGAATTGTTCGGTAATTATCCTGCTGATCCATCAGAGCAATAGTCTGTAAATTATATGTTTCCGGATGTACATTTAACTGGATGAAGGCTAAATTAGCCGTTGATTTTTTAGGTTCCAATTCTACGATCAAACCGTCCTGGCCACTCAGCAAATTTTTGCTAATTTCCCTGTGAATGAAATCAGCTTGTAAGTTACCCAACCCCAGCAAAAAAGAAAGTGCAGTGCCTTCTGTGATTTTCTGTAATTTTTGAACAGTCACATTTTCCAGCAATGGATCGTACAGCCACATTGTCTGACCATTTGTTACAAGCAGTTGTTCTTCCGGTGCCTCATAAAGCCAGCGCATTTTCCCAGGTCGTTTATAAGAAACAAGTCCTTCAGCTTTCTTCGGGCCTGTTTCTGTATCTGCACGATGGCTGGTCTGGATAAAACGTCCGGAAAAACTCCGGATGCTTTGATACTGTTTCTGTATCAGCCGAAGCAATTTCCTTTCTTCCGCAACAGGTTGATCGAATGATCCGAACAAAAATAAATAAATTAATATTATCCTAAAATATTTCATCTTATCTGGTTCAATTTTACAGATTAGAGCAATTTTATTTTGTTCTTAGCCTGGTTTTTTCTGAAGGTTTGAGAAGGCCGAGAATATTTGCAGGTTCAAGTCACTTTTATATAAGCTGTAAACTCCAAAAAGACCAATCAGCAGGGGAGGTATCCACAGCACATGAGGTCGAAAATTCATATACATGGTCATTTCTTTTGCTCCCAGCCACAAGATGTAGTAAATGACAACCAGAATCAACCCTCTCAAATATGCTCCAGATCGGCCGCGTCTTGGGTTGATTAAACCCAGGGGAATTGTTGCCACAGAAAATGCCAGGCATGCCCAGGGAGTAGTGAGCCTTAAAAAAAGCTCCATTTGAGAAGAATGGCTGGGGTTCTGTAAAAGCGAATTTGTGGAAATCCCCCATATATGCCCCCCTTCATTGGCGGGGACAATTTGTGGCGGACGAAAGATATAATGGAATTGCTGAAATGCTATTGTTCTGTAATTATCTGCAGAGCCCTGGGAGTGTATAAGTCCGTCTTCAAGATGTAAAATCAAATCCCTTTCACCGCTGCGGACTTTTATACGCCCGCGGTCTGCAAGTGTCACCATTGAATCGGATCTAAAATCCTTGTCTGTAATGAAGACTCCGCTTAGTTCTTCATTTTCATCTTTCTCCTGTACATGTAAAACCTTGCCCGGGAAATCGTAATTGAGAACTAATGGTTGAATAGTTTTTGCGGTTTGTGTTTTTAGTATCATAAGTTTTTCCTCTTCAAAAGCCGCATATCCAGCAGGCTGCAGCCAGAGGGTTATGGATAAAGCAATTGCGGTTATTATCAATCCAAATAGAAAAAATGGCCGTCCTATTTTCCATATGCTGATGCCAATAGCGTTCATGGCTGATATTTCATACTCTGTAGATAAACGCACCATCAACACTACACAGGCTATTACAATTGCCAGAGGAAGTGTAACTGACAAAAATTGTGGCAGGCGGTAAAGAAGCATCATGCCTACACTAAAAACGCTGACCCCCCTCTCCACAATCAAGTGTATCAGGCGGTACACTGTTTCCATTGAGAGTATAAAAGTTAAAATTCCCAATGCCATCAAAAATGGAAGAATCAGTTGCAAAAATATAGAACGAAAAAGCAGCATTTAATTTTTCTAAAGCTGGTCTTTTATTTGCCAGGCAACTTTCATGGCATTAAGCCCATCCTCA
>ERZ651768.784-NODE-784-length-23530-cov-3.788897_pt1 | contig 23530 bp, 25 predicted proteins | sample MGYA00514754_ERZ651768 | MGnify/ENA metagenome assembly ERZ651768
AACATCTCCTATTTTAAAATCTTCATAATATCGGCCAAAAGTCTCTCTATATCTCCCCGGTTTTATTTCTTTGATATTTTTTACCATTTATTCTCCTTAATCACTATTAATTATCAGGATCAAGTCCAGCTAAAATCAATTTCTTCTTCATAAGCTTAACTACTGGTTCGTCAACCATCTTACCATCTACTGCAATTGCCCCTCCATCTGTATTCATAAAGGCTTTTACTATGTTTTTAGCTTCTTCTATTTCTGCTTCAGAAGGAAGAAAATTTCGTTTGATTGTTTCTATTTGGCTTGGGTGAATAGCAAATTTGCTAGTAAACCCTAAAGATTTAGCTTTTCTGCTCTCTTCTTCTAATTGATCAATATCATTTATCTGCATAAAAGGACTGTCTATTGAAAAAACTCCATTTATTGAAGCTTGTGTCACTATTTTAGATCTTGAATAAAGCAAGGAATCCCATGACATGTCAGAACCCAATTCTGCACTTAGATCAGCTCCCCCTAAAGCAATTCCATAAATCCTCTTATCTGCAGCTAAAGAAGCCAGATTTTCAATAGCTGATGGTGTCTCGACTAAAATGACTACTTTTAACAATTCTGGTAAGGGCATAAGTTCAGTTGGATCTTCTATTTTAGGAATTACCAAGCCTAGGAAATTTTTACCCACTGCATTAAGCAAAGAAAGGTCTTCTAGTCCTTCTTTGGAAGTCAAAGTATTGGTTCTTATGAAAAAGGGGGTAGAGATTTCTTCTGAAGACAAGTAGTTAGCTAGCTCTTCTCTAGTTTTACCCTTATCCCCTAATGGTACTGAGTCCTCAAGATCAATTATTAAACCATCCGTTTCTGAGGTTTCTGTTTTTTTGATCCAGCCCAATCTGTTAGCAGGAACAAAAAGAGGGCTTACTGGAAATGGAGTCAAGACAATACCTAATCAGACCTTGCTAAAAACCTTCTTTCTTTTTCAATTAAGAAGTCAACAACATCTAGAACTTTGTCTGAACCAATTTCTGTTGTAGGAGAGACTTTATATTTACCATTTACTATAAGTGTGGGCACGCTAGTAATACGCCATTGTCGCATTCTGTTATCTGCCTGTTTAACAGCATTATTAACACCAAATGAGTTGGAAACAGTTAAGTATTTTTCTTTTTCTATCCCAAACCCTTTGAAGAAGTATTCCAATTCAGAATTACCAGTTAGAAATCTGCGTTCTCTAAATATGGCTGTAAAAACTGCAGGAATTATTTGGTCTTCAACACCTAAGGCTTTAGCAGAATAAAATAATCGAGCATGTATTTTTAAATCTGAGTTCCAAGTGGCATGTGATTTCCAAAAATCTACATCCTCTGGAAGCATTCCTTTCCAGGGTTGGATATAAGATTCAAGTGCATAGCAGTGATTGCACCCGAACCAAAAAACCTCTACAACCTCTACCTTAGAGGAGTTTCTAGTAACAGAGGGAGAATCAAGAATTTCATAATGCTTACCAGCGACAAAGTCTTCTGCTTGAGCACAGGAAAAAAACAACAACAAACACATCCAAGCTAGATGCTTTCGACTTATGAAAGGTTTAATAAAGGCCATTTATAAAACTTGCTAGAGCCTCTATTTCTTTATCATCAAGTTTATAAGCTATTGACACCATAATCTCTGATTGTTCAGAATCTTGACGATCTCCCACCCTATAATCTTTTAAGGTCTTGGATATGTATTCAGTTTTTTGGCCACTTAGGAGTGGATATCCTGCTGGACTGTTGCCTCTGCCTCTAGGAGAGTGACAAGCCGTACAAGCTGGTATGCCCTTCTCAAGACTACCTGCATAATAAAGTTTAAAGCCTTGTTCAACCAAATCTGCTGAAGCCTCACCTATTTTATTTTTTTTGCTTGCGTAATAAGCTGCCATATCTTCAAGATCTTGGTCATCATAACCATCTAACTGGCCATTCATTACAGGAATAGGTCTTTCTCCAGACTGGATTAACCTTAACTGTTTCTTCAAGTAATTAGTGTTCTGCCCTGCAAGTGAAGGCCACAAACCAACTACACTGTTACCATCTTCGCCGTGACAGGCAATGCAAGTTTCTGCTTTTTCTTTACCCGATTGAATGTTCCCTAATCCTAATAATAGGATTGCAAAGAAAGGTATAGTTAATTTTCTTAAATCCATAGAAAAGCTTGCGCTAATTGGTGATACGGGCGAGGATTATATACTAACCTTTGCCAGGTGTTTAAATTTAACAACGCCATGAAATCAAGAAATATTTTTCTCCAGACTAAGTTCCTAATTAGCGCTTTTTCTTTAAAAGATCTCCCCGATGACTTGGGTTCAGAAGTAGCATTTTGTGGAAGGTCTAACTCAGGCAAATCAAGTGTTTTAAATGCATTAACTGGAAATAAAAAACTTGCCAAAACTAGTAAAGCTCCTGGCAGGACACAAGCAATTAATATTTTTTCTATAGATTCCTTAAACACACAAAGAATCACAGACCTTCCTGGTTATGGTTTCGCTAAAGTTTCAAAACAAACAAGAAGAGAGTGGGGAAAGTTAATCGGTTCCTATCTGAATACACGAATAAGTTTAAAGGGATTAGTAGTCATTATGGACATTAGAAATCCTTTTAAAGAATCAGATTTAACGCTCATAGAGTGGAGTTCCAAAACTGAGATTCCTATTTTAATAGTACTGAATAAATCAGATAAATTATCAAATAACAAGTTGGCAGCATCAGTAAATAAAGCAAATCTTGCTCTCGAGGGTATGGGCATAGTTGGAAAGGCTTTACCTTTTTCTGCTAAGAAGTTTACAGGTCTAGAAAACTTAGCAGATGGACTGGTGGAGTGGTTTGATGTTTAAGGCCCCGAGCACCTTGGGGGAATACCCGGGGCATCCATCATTTAACTAACTTAGGTATAAAATAGGACCAGAAAAAAGAAGGAAAGTTCTCTAAATTTTTCTTTTAATATGTAATTAAGTAAATTTATTTAAAAAAATTGAGCGAGAAAGAATATTAGTAAAAAAACTTCTAAAGTTATGGTGGGTTTGATAAAGGCTCTAACCTTTGTTATGAAAAAAAGAGTTAGGCAAAAAACTCATGCTAGGATTTCTAATCAACTAAAGGAAAGGACTTCTATTGAAACTGATAGAGGAAATTTAAACTTTCGGATAGATTCTGATGCATCAATTCCAAGGGGCCCTGATAATGATAAAGGCGAACCAGAAACTTTTGAGTGGATATCAAAATTTCTACAACCTGGGGAAGTCCTAATTGATATTGGAGCTAATATTGGTGTCTTTAGCCTCTATGCCGCTCTTATCAAAGATACAAAGATTATTGCCCTAGAGCCTTCAGCAGAATCTTTCGCCACCTTGAATGCCAATATAAGACTTAATGGCCTAGATAAAAAAATTGAAGCCTATTGTTTGGCTGCCTCGAATGAAACTAAATTGATGAAACTCTTCATGAAAGACACAGAATCTGGAGCCTCCCACAGTAGTATTGAAAAGTCTGAAAACCAATTTGGTGCTTTTAAAGTTGGTGGAGAGCAAGCTATTATCTCTATAAAACTTGACGACTTAACAGAACTAATTGGAAGTACAAGGCCTGATCACATAAAACTTGACGTAGATGGAAGAGAACCTGAGATATTAGAGGGAGCTATTAATCTCTTAAAAACTGTAAAATCGATATTAGTTGAAATAGAAGGAAAAAATCTTACAGAACATTTCCAGAAAATGAATATTTTGCTAGAAAGCACAGGGTTGAAAGAAAATAACACATGGAGAGATAAAGGGTCTGGCAGGAATAGACTGTTTGTAAGGAACTGAAATGCCAAAAGATAATTCCCGTGAAAATCCTGTAATCCTTATAGACGGTTCATCATATTTATATAGGGCATATCATGCTTTACCTCCTTTAATGAGCTCAAAAAATCAACCAACTGGAGCAATTAGAGGGGTTATCAGCATGGTAAAAAAAATCCTTTCAGATCACCCAAGCAGTCCACTTGCAGTAATTTTTGATGCAAAGGGAAAAACATTCAGACATGAAATGTATAAGGAATACAAGGCTAACAGGCCACCTATGCCGGAAGATTTGGTCAAACAGATAGAGCCCATAAACTCAATTATCAAAGCGCTTGGGATAAAGCTGGTTAGTGTTGAAGGAGTGGAAGCTGATGATGTGATAGGCACCTTGGCAAATGAAGCAAGCAAGCTGGGCTTAGATACAGTTATTTCCACTGGAGATAAAGATATGACTCAACTTGTAAATGAGCATATTAGGATCGTAAATACTATGAGCGGTGAGCTCCTTGATGAAGATGGAGTAAAGAAGAAGTTTGGAGTCAAGCCTGAACTTATAATTGACTACCTAGCTTTAGTAGGAGATACCTCTGATAACGTTCCTGGAGTTGAAAAGGTGGGACCTAAAACAGCCGTTAAATGGCTTGTTGACTATGGAAACCTAGAGGGGATTATTAGCAATTCCAAGAAGATTTCTGGGAAAGTTGGGGAAAACTTAAGAAATGGACTCGATCAATTACTTCTTTCCAAAGAACTTGTGACCATTAAAAAAGACGTTCCTTTAGAAGTAGGCATTAATGATTTATCTGTTGGCGAAGAAGAGAAAGAACTGTTAAAAAAGATTTATACAGAACTTGAATTCAAAACTTGGCTAGAAAAAGAAGGCCCCATTAAGAAAGCTCAAAAAGAAGAAAAAACTCAATATGACCTAGTGACTGATGAGAAGCAATTGAACAAATGGATCTCCAAGATTAAAAAATCTCCTCTCTTAGTGCTTGATACAGAAACAACTGGACTTGAGTATATGGACGTTAAATTAGTTGGGCTATCTCTATCAATTCAATCTGGAGAAGCCGCATACATACCAATAGGACATAATCAAGGGGGGCAACTGCCTGAAGCACTAGTTCTAACTAAGCTAAAACCAGTACTTGAGTCCAAAAAAACAAAGATAATTGGCCAAAATATAAAATTTGATAGGAATATTCTGAGTAGATACGGCATTAATTTAGATTCTATAGAGAACGATACAATGCTCATGAGCTATGTGCTACATAGTACTGCTTCTAGGCATAACTTAGATGCCTTAGCTCAATATTATCTAGATTACAAAACCACAACTTTTGAAGAGATAGCCGGCAAGGGCGCCAAGCAAATAACATTTGACCTTGTTCCTATAGATCAAGCTCTTCATTATGCATCTGAAGATGCAGATATTACTTTTCGCCTCTATAAGAAACTTAAATCTAATCTTGATAAACAACCCGTTCTAAGTGACCTTTTGGAAAAAATTGAAATACCTTTAATCAAAGTATTGTCAGACATGGAACAAACAGGAACTTTAGTAAACGACAAGGTACTAAAGGCCTTATCGAGAAACTTTAGTAGAAGAATTTCTAAGTTAGAAGAAGAAGCTTATAAATTGGCTGGCGAGGAATTTAATCTAGGCTCTCCCAAACAATTACAAGAAATCTTCTTTCAAAAACTAGACTATCCTATTGTTCAAAAAACACCCAGAGGTCAGCCTTCCACTGCTGAAAATGTTCTCCAACAACTATCTCAAGATTATGATCTGCCTAAAATAATTCTTGAGCATAGAACTCTTAGTAAACTTAAGTCTACATATACTGATAAGTTACCCCTTCAAATCTCTAAAACTACAGGAAGGATACACACCTCCTTCCATCAAGCGGTGACTACTACTGGCAGGCTTTCTTCGTCAGATCCTAACCTACAGAATATCCCTATCAGAACGGAAGATGGAAGGCGAATCAGACAAGCTTTTGAAGCCCCAAAAGGGTATCAGATAATTTCGGCAGATTATTCTCAAATAGAGTTAAGAGTAATGGCTCACTTGTCTAAAGATGAAGGGCTCATAAGAGCCTTTAAGGAAGGAGAGGATATTCACACCAGAACGGCAAGTGAAGTATTTGGAGTTACCCTCAAGGAGGTTGAATCTGATCAAAGAAGAAGTGCGAAAGCTATAAATTTTGGTCTTATTTACGGTATTACTGCGTTTGGTTTGAGCAGACAATTGGGTATAAACAGAAACCTAGCAGCAGAATATATGGATATTTATTTTTCCAGATACCCTGAAGTAAGAAGGTATATGGAGAAAATTAAATCTGATGTTAAAAAAACAGGGTTCGTCGAAACCCTCTATGGGAGGAGGCTTCACTTACCTGATATCTCTACTGGAAATGCTATAAGACGACAAGCTGCAGAAAGAGCTGCTATTAATGCTCCAGTGCAAGGTACTGCAGCTGACATAATGAAAAAAGCTATGCTTTTAGTAAACGGCTCTTTAAAAAGCAGTGGCGTTGATGCCAAGTTAATCTTGCAAGTCCATGACGAATTGGTAGTTGAATCGAGAAAAAAAGACAGTAAAAGAGTTTCTGAAATTCTGAAAACTTCTATGTCAGAAGCGGCCAAACTATTGGTTCCTTTAGAAGTTGAAATAGGGTCTGGGAAAAATTGGGATCAAGCCCATTAATCTAAATGAAAAGCTTTTTGTTCTCTAGTCCTCGTAAAGTTTTTGTGTTGTTGGGTACAGCTTGTCTGGGATCAATAGTAGTCGCGCTTTTTTTGGAACATTATCTTCTTCTAAAGCCTTGTTTGCTCTGTTATGCACAAAGGCTCTGTGTATATCTTCTCATCTTTGTTTCCTTAATCGCTTTCCTTCATAAGAATCAATCTCTATTCTTTTTTAGAACTTACTTAATGGTTGCAAGTGCAATCATACTTATTGGAAGTTCACTTTCTATAAGACAGCTTTACCTACAAAGCCTTCCAAATGACCTTGTACCTACCTGTGGTCCAGATCTTGAATATCTTCTTGAAACGCTTCCTGTTTTAGAAGTCTTATTAATAGCCATCAAAGGCGATGGTAATTGTGCGGAAGTTCTTTGGTCTTTCTTGGGGATTAGCATACCTGGCTGGTTACTGATCGCATTCATAGTCTGGTTTGCATATGTATTAACATCTTTATACATTTCCAAGGATTTACATTCTAATAATTAAATAAGTATCTATAATGCGACTTTAATCAAGAAGCCGTCATGACAGCCAAAACTCAAGAAGATTTAACTCAAGACGAACTTATAGACTTTTCTCTTGCAAAGAATGAAGGAGAGATAGCTGCAAACGGGGCTCTGCTAGTAAAAACTGGGGCAAGGACAGGAAGAAGCCCTTTAGATAGGTTCATCGTGGAAGATTCTATTACTGAATCTAAAGTAGACTGGGGGGAAGTCAATAGACCTTTTAAAGAAGAAAAATTTAATTCTTTATGGGAAAAGGTGGAGGTTCATTTGTCTGAAAAACAAGTCTTTGTTTCTAACTTGCATGTAGGTGAACATGAAAATCATTATATTCCCGTAAAAATTAAAACAGAGTGGGCTTGGCACAATCTGTTTGGTCGACAGATGTTCATAAGACCAGAAAACTTTAATCCATCAGATAAATCTATTTGGTCTGTATTGAGTGCTCCTGAATTTATGTGTGATCCTGAAAGAGACGGGACTAATAGTGATGGTGCAGTCATTATTAATTTTTCAGAAAAGAAAGTTCTTCTTGCCGGTATGCAATATGCTGGAGAAATGAAGAAATCAATGTTCTCTGTTCAAAACTTTCTTTTGCCTGAAAAAAATGTTCTCCCTATGCATTGTGCTGCTAATGTAGGTCAGGAAGGAGATGTTTGCCTTTTCTTTGGATTATCTGGAACAGGCAAAACAACCCTTTCGGCAGACCCACAAAGAAACTTAATAGGTGATGATGAACATGGTTGGGGAGAAGGAGCAGTTTTTAATTTCGAGGGAGGTTGTTACGCAAAGTGTATTGACCTAACTCAAAAAAACGAGCCTATAATTTGGGACGCTATAAAACATGGAAGTGTAATGGAAAATGTAGTTATCGATACTGATACTAAAGTTCCAGATTATAGTGACTCTTCTTTAACTGAAAACACGCGAGTTGTTTACCCAAGAGAGCATATTGAAAAGAGAGCCATAAAAAACTCTGCTGGAGAACCTAAATCAGTTATATTTTTAACTTGCGATCTTTCAGGAGTAATACCTCCAGTATCTATTTTAAGCAAAGAAGCTGCTGCCTATCATTTCTTAAGCGGTTATACCGCTGCAGTTGGTTCTACTGAAGTTGGTTCTACTGAAGCCTTTAAAACAACTTTTTCTACCTGTTATGGCGCTCCCTTTTTCCCAAGACCAGCGGGTGTTTATGCCAATTTATTGATGGAAAGGATTGAATCCTTTGGCAGCAATGTATATCTCGTAAATACTGGATGGACAGGTGGGCCCTATGGAGCTGGAAGTCGTTTTGAAATACCCATTACCAGAATGATTGTATCGTCCATACAATCAGGAAAACTAGCTTCAATGGAAACTGAAAAGATTGAAGGGATGAATTTAGATGTTCCTATTTCTCTAAAAGGTATAGACGACAAACTACTTAATCCTATTAGAAACTGGAAAGATCCATCTTTATATAAATCATACGAAAGTGAACTTATAAAACAGTTTACAGAAAATTTCTTAAAGTTCGATGTCCCTAAAGAAATCGTTGAAGCAGGTCCAAAAATTAATTAAACCTATACATTATGCGATTTAACTTTGAGGATCTCAGGGAATCTGGTGCCTTAGAAGATCTAGGATTGATAAAAAGGGGTATAGAAAAAGAAAGTTTAAGAATTGACTCTAATGGATCAATATCTTCAAAAAAACACCCCCTCAAGCTGGGATCAGCCTTAACTAATTCTTTTATTACTACAGATTTTTCGGAGGCACTTCTCGAACTAGTCACTCCCACTTTTACTAAGACCCAAGAATGCTTAGATTTTTTAACGGATCTTCATGCCTTTGTCCACAGGTCCATAGACGGAGAGTTACTTTGGCCGCTAAGCATGCCTTGCTCCATAAGTTCTGATGAAGAAATACCAATAGGGCATTATGGAAGTTCAAACTCAGGAATGATGAAGTACACCTACAGAAAGGGGCTCTCATATAGATATGGAAGTATGATGCAAGCTATTGCTGGTATTCATTATAATTTTTCTTTCCCCGATGAATTCTTTGAAAAAATAGCAACTTTAAAGAATCTAGATTCTAAAAATCTTAAAGATATAAAAAACGAGTCTTATCTGGGTATGGCGCGAAACTTCAAAAGACATGAGTGGCTATATTTTTTACTTTTTGGTGCTTCACCGGCTATCTCAGATACTTTTACAAACCAAGAGCAAGAGTTGGATGGATTTAAAACACTGTCTAAAGGAAGTCTTTTCCGACCGTACGCCACCTCCTTGCGCATGGGTGATATAGGCTATATAAGCGAAATACAGGATGACTTAAATATTTCTATTAATTCTATAGAAGAATACCTTGAAGACTTAAAAACAGCCCTCATTATGCCCCATGCTAAATACAAGGACATAGGTGAATTTTTAAATGAAGAGAGAATTCAAATTAATTCATCTGTGCTTCAAATAGAAAATGAGTATTACAGCACCGTAAGACCCAAAAGGATTTGTCCTTCCGGTGAAAGGCCTATAAATATTCTAAGGGATCAAGGAATAGAGTATCTGGAGCTTAGATGTGTTGATTTAGACCCTTTCAGCCCTATAGGTATACAAAGAGATCAAGCTGATTTTTTAGATATGCTTCTGATCCTTTGCTTCTTAAAAGAAAGTCCTCCTCTGAGTAAAGAGGAAGGTGCGCTTTTAAAAGAAAATCATAAAAAGATCATAAACTTTGGTAGAGAATCTAGCTTAAGGATCTTTTCTGAAGAGGGTGAAGGTTCGGTAAAGGATTTAGCTAAAAAGTTACTTGAAGAAATGACAGAAATCGCAGAAATAGCCCCGGGTAGAATTTTTCAAGGGGAAGAAAATCTATGGGGAAAATCTTTAGAAATGCAAAAACTAAAAATTGAAGATCTGGATCTTACTCCTAGTGCAAAGTTATTAAACAGATTAGATCAAGACAATCTTTCGCATAATGAATTGGGTGTGGAAATAGCTGAGGAGAACTCTAAATTTTTTCACAACCATAGCCTCACTAACGAAAATATATTTTCCAAGGAAGCTTCTTCTTCTATGGAAAGACAAAAACAATTGGAATCAGAAAAGGGGCTTCCATTTGAAGAGCATTTAAGGGAGTTCTTGAATAAAGTTTCTTGACCTTATTAAACTTATTAGTAACGTAGCATAATTAAGAATAGATTTAGGAGAAAATTTAAATGAAAGCATTTGTATGCAAGGAATTTGGACCTATCGAATCCCATGGTATAGAGGATATACCTGAACCTGAAGCAGGAGATGGGCAAGTAGTTGTAGATATAAAAGCTACTGGCATAAGCTTTCCTGACGTATTGATTGTCCAAGGTCTTTATCAATTTAAACCACCCTTCCCTTTTAGCCCTGGAAGTGAAATTGCTGGAATCGTTTCTTCTGTTGGAAATGGAGTCACTAAATTCAAAGAGGGAGATAGGGTAATGGGAAACACGGGCTCGGGAGGATTGGTAGAAAAAGGTGCTTTTTTTGAAACCCAACTTATGCCTTTACCAGAATCCATGAGTTTCCAAATAGCTGCAGGATTCTCATTGAATTATGGAACAACTATCCATGGTCTAAAACAAAGAGCTGCACTTAAGCCAAACGAATCCATATTAATTTTAGGGGCTGGGGGCGGGCTTGGTATAACAGCAATCCATGTGGCTAAAGCCATGGGAGCTAAGGTAATAGCTGCAGTTTCTTCTGAAGATAAGTTAGAACTTTGTAAAAAAGAAGGAGCTGATGAAGGAATACTGTATCCCAAAGAAATGGACAGAGATTTACAGAAGAAATTTTCGAATGAAATTAAAGAGATATCAAGTGGTGGAGTGGAAGTAATTTATGACATAGTCGGAGGAGATTATGCAGAACCAGCCTTAAGGGCTATAAAAAGACATGGTAGATATTTGGTTGTCGGTTTTACGGCCGGGATTCCTAAGATGCCTCTAAACTTAACTTTGTTAAAAGAATGTCAAATTATTGGAGTTTTTTGGGGACAGTTTGCTGGATTGGATAGGGAAATTAATGCGAAAAATTTTGAAGAACTTTTTCAGATGCAGGAGGAAGGAAAAATTAAACCTTTTATCAGTGAAACCTTCCCTTTAGAGAGAGCAGGTGAAGCTATCAAAACTTTAGCAGACAGAAAGGTTCTGGGTAAAGTCGTAGTCAGCATGGAATAAAGACACTGGAATCTGATCTTGAAAAGTAAACTTCTCTTACTTTTTTTTCTAGCTTCGGTTTGTTTAGGCCTGAGTTCCAATACAGAAAAAGAAAAGGAGACGTTTGTATATGATCTCTCTCTTGCAACCCAGGGAGTTATGGTCAGTCAATACAATACAGGAGTAAATTACTCCTTGGGATACGGTATTCATATAGATATGGAAAAAAGTGTTTACTGGTACCAAGAAGCAACTAAACAAGGGCATTCTAAAGCTCCATTTAATCTGGCAATTCTTTATGCAAAAGGAGGTAAAGTTCCTAAGGATTTGATCCTCTCGGAAACTTATTTCTTGCTGGCTGCAGAAAGGGGGAACAAAGAAGCTAAGGAATTTCTTGATCAAATTTATTCTCCAGATTTTAAAGACAGCACAGAAGCTATAGATCAGTTGTGTTGCCCGCCTCTTTTGCTACATGCAAAAGCAGTTCCACTTGATAATTAGTTATGGCTGCAGAAATTTAATTTCTTTCTAATTCAGATCGAGAGCAAACTTTTTTAAAAGCTGCAAGGGAATAACATCTAAAGTGCGAATATTAGTTTTTTTGATATAAAGTTTAGGTGCCTTATCAAGTTCATAAGCTTCAGACCATCTTTCAGCACATAGGCACCAGCTGTCCCCTTCTTTAAGTCCAGGAAAATTAAATTCCGGCCTTGGAGTACTTAAATCATTACCTCTTGACTTGGAAAATTCTAAAAAGTCTTCTGTCATACTCACACAAACAGTGTGGACACCTTCGTCTCTTTCATCGGTATGACAAAACCCATCTCTAAAAAAACCAGTAATGGGATTTTCACAACACGACTCTATCTCTTCTCCAAATACATTTTCTTGTTTTTCCATAAAATCTACAGCTCCCTTAATAATAATTCTGAAAGAGCCTTTTTTATTTTTTCTTGGTCATGGGGTGCTCTAAAAAAACCAGCGTAAAGTCCTTTCGGATTAATCAAAACTATGCTCCCAGTATGATCTACTGTGTAATAAGGATCTGGGCTACTAGAGACAGGATTAAATGGTGCATTGACCCTGGTAGCAAAATTATAGATTTGATCTAAACCTCCAGTTAAGCCAGTGAAGTTCTCACTAAAATTCTCTAAATATCTTTTAAGGTGTTCGGGTGAGTCTCTTTCTGGATCCACAGTAACCATAAAAATCTTAATTCTATCTAGCTCTTCTTTACTCATTTCTTTTTCTAAACTTGAAAGCATGCTCATGGTGATTGGACAGATGTCAGGGCAAAAGGTAAATCCAAAGAAAAGAACATTCCATTTTCCTTCAAAATCTTTGCTTTGGAATTCATTTTGGTTTGTATCTGTTAGGCTAAAGGAACCCATATTTCTAGCAGGCTCAATTAAATAAAGGCCTAGGTCCTTTAGCTGCTCATTGTTTAATACGACCTTGGTAGTCATCTTATTTACGTATAAAGATACAGACATAACTATGACCACTAAGCAGCTTAAAATAGTCCAGGTAAAATTGTTTTTCATAAGCTTAGATCATCAACTAACATTGAGTATTACCCTATTTTAGAATTTTGTAAAACCTTCTTAAGGTCTTCTAATAACTCTCCTCCTGGTAGTTCTGAAGAGTAGATCAATATTCCATTTCCAAGAGGATCAAACAATATATAAGAGTCTTTAGATACTTTATGTGGAATGTTCTGTTCTTTTATCTTGAATAATTCCAATTTTGGATATTCGCTTGATAATTTTGAAGATTCCTTAGGAGAAAGGCTATAAGAGTCTGAAATTATTAGGTATCTACTAACTCTTTGAGAGTCTCTACCAAGCCTTATATTAACCTGCCTAGTTTTATATAAAGAATTCCAACAAGTCTCTTTACAAGGATCATCTAAAAAATGGACGATAGTCCACTTGCCTGGGAAACCCCCTTTAATGCCCTCAATGTTTAAAGCAGCTAAATCAATCGGTGGCTCTATCAATTGACCATTGTTGGTTCTACCTTCTGGAGAAAAGCCGCTGTAAAAAAGGATGGTACTTGCAGCGATAACAAGAATAGGAATAAGAAAGATAATGACAGCTTTATATTTTTGATTTTTTTCTTTTATATTCACTTCTTCGAAGACTGTTTAAACCCAAAATAAACATACAGGCCTAACAAAGCCAAGGCCAATCCAAGCCATTGAACTGCGTATCCCCAGTGTCTTGAAGCCTTAATTTCCGTCGGTCCCCAGATAGGTTCAAATGACCCTCTCGAAGCCGCAGATAGTTGTATTACCAAGTGTTCTATATTTATATTTTCCCCTAATAAGCTTGAAGCTAAAGGATGAGTTAGTTCCTGAACAACAATGGGAAAAGAATCTGGGGTTTTTTCCTTTGATAGATCTAGGCCGTATTTATTGAAAGGAGACACTACACCTTCTATTTGCTGGCTCCCCACAGGAGCTACAAAACCTAACTCTTCCGCTCCATTAGTCCAACCTCTGTTAATTAAATAAACTCTATTATTATCACTTTTAAAGGGAGTAAATACTTCAAATCCTTTTTCCTTTCTATAGGTTCTGTTGTCAAGTAAGAAAGACTTTTCTATATAAGACCCTTTAATCACTACACTCCTATAAAATAAAAGCTCCATTTTGTTACTTAAAAGTTCTTTTTCTATCAAAGGAGGAAGAGTTTTACTAATAGAGTATGTTTCCCAAATTTCTTTTTTTTCAAACCCCCTAGAAATTTGCCAATAGCCCAAGTACAAAAGTATGGGTAAGAAAAAAAGAACGAAACATGTCATCAAAACCTCTGGTTTAAATTTTTTATTAAACAACTTTCTCTCTCATAATCTTCATTACTTGTATACTTTAACTTCCCTTATGATCAAGTATTTTATACTTTTCTTATTAGTTGCAATGCTCATCAGTCTCTTCACCGGAGGTTTCTTTTTAATTAAGGACAAAGGCACTACAAAAAGAACTGCTTACAGTCTTGGCATCAGAGTATCGATAGCCGCAGTGTTGTTTGCAACAATTGTATACGGTGTAGTGACAGGTCAAATTGGACCCGGAGTCTAAGCTACATCACGTAGACAAAGGCCACCAAGCAAATCCAGACCACGTCAACGAAATGCCAATACCAAGAGCCTGCTTCAAATCCAAATTGATCATCATGGTTAAAGTGCCCACTAAGACCCCTTATAAGCATAATGGTTAAAATTATTGCGCCCAAACAAACATGAAATCCATGAAAGCCGGTGAGCATAAAGAATGTAGTCCCATAAGCTCCCGTTTCAAGTGTTAACCCCATGTGGGTATAGGCTTCGTAATATTCAAAAGCCTGTAAAACAACAAATGAGTATCCTAGTAATAAGGTTATTGCCAACCAGAGATTAAATTGTATTCGGTTACCATTCTTTAAGCCTAAATGCGCTATATGCACTGTAACGCTAGAAGAAAGAAGCAAAACTGTATTGTAAAGAGGGATCCATCCCAGAACACCTGCAAGCCCACCATGTTCATAAGCTGTTCCAAAAGACATTTCTTCTCCAGGTCCTGGAAAGATTGCTTGATCAGGAGTTACCATTAAAGGCCAATGGGCCTCGAAGCCAGGCCATAGTATGTTTGATATTCCTTTTTCTCCTTCGCCTCCAAGCCATGGAACAGCAAAGTTTCTTATGTAAGCGAGGGCAAGAAAAAATGCAAAGAAAAACATAACTTCTGAAAATATGAACCAAGCCATTCCATAATAATAAGAATTGTTTAGCATGTGATTATTTAAGCCTTCATTGTTTTCCTTTATCACTTGGGAAAACCAAAAGAACATCGTGGTCCACATCATCAAAAATCCAGCAAGTAACATTAAATAAGAATTTTCACCAAAAGGTCCTAATTCTGGCTTTACCGTTATTGAGGCTCCAATAATCAAAGTCAACATGGTAACTGCCATAGCAAAAGGAAGTTTGCTAGAAGCGGGCACGTAATAGGGTTGGTGGCTTGACATCTTCTCCCTTCTACAAAGCGGCTATCTGTCCCTCTGACAATTGATCCGTTATATCAAATAAAGTGTACCCTAGGCTTAATGAGCCTATTTCAGACGGTAAGCTGGGATCTACAATAAAAACAACGGGCAGCTCTACTCTCTCTCCTGCTAATAGCTTTTGCTGTTCAAAACAAAAACACTCCGTTTTGTGGAAATATTCTGCACCCCTTCCTGGGCTAACACTTGGAATTACCTGGCCCACCATATCTTTGGATGTTGTGTTTTCAAATACAAAAACAGCTCGTTGTTGAACTCCAGTAGTAATTCTCAATTGGGATATTTTGGACTTAAAAGTCCAAGGCATGGATTCATTATTATGCGTTACAAACTGAACTAGGAGTTCTCTTCTATCTTCTTCTTTAATGATTTCAGAGGATAAAACCGAGGGTCCGGTGATTTTTCCATTAAGTCCAGTAATTTCACAAAAAACATCATAGATTGGAACCAATAAAAAACCAAAAGCAAGCATACCAAACACACCGAAGGTTAGGTTTCTTATAGTTTTTCTTGATTCTTTCATTATTTAACTTCTGGTTGAACTGTAAAGGTGTGATAAGGCGGGGGCGATTCTAGAGTCCACTCAAGGCCCGTGTCTCTTGTGTCTTCCCAAACCTCATTAGATGCTTTTTTCCCTGTTCTTATTGATTTAATTACTATGAAAAGAAGCAATAATTGGGTAAATCCAAATATGAAGGCTCCAACTGAAGCCATTGCGTTAAAGTCGGCAAACTGTAAAGCATAGTCCGGATATCTTCTTGGCATGCCTGCCAAACCAACGAAGTGCATTGGGAAGAAAGTAAGATTTACAGATATAAAAGTAAGCCAGAAATGGAGCTTGCCCAAGGTCTCGTCATACATATTACCTGTCCATTTAGGTATCCAGTAATAAACTCCTGCAATAATTCCAAATAGAGACCCTGGAACCAACACATAGTGGAAGTGAGCTACAACGAAGTAGGTATCATGGTACTGAAAGTCAGCTGGAACAATAGCCAGCATCAATCCAGAAAAGCCTCCAATTGTAAACAGAGCTACAAATGCGATAGCAAAAAGCATTGGAGTTTCAAAACTTATTGACCCTTTAAATATGGTTGCCACCCAGTTAAAAACTTTTACTCCCGTCGGGATTGCTATAATCATTGTGGAATACATAAAGAAAAGTTCCCCCGCCAAGGGCATGCCAACAGTAAACATGTGGTGAGCCCAAACCACAAAAGAAAGAATTGCTATGGAAGTTAAGGCGTAGACCATGGAAGAATAGCCAAAAATAGGTTTACGGGAAAAGGTTGAAATTATATGAGACACAACCCCAAATGCAGGCAAAATCATTATGTAAACTTCAGGATGGCCAAAAAACCAAAAAATATGTTGAAACAAAACCGGGTCACCTCCACCTGCTGCATTAAAAAAGCTGGTACCGAAATGAATGTCCATTAACATCATTGTGACAGTACCTGCTAAAACTGGCATAACAGCAATTAATAAATAGGCTGTGATTAGCCAACTCCAGGCAAATAGAGGCATTTTCATTAAAGTCATGCCTGGGGCTCTCATGTTTAAGATGGTGGTAATGATATTAATGGAACCAAGAATTGAAGAAGCTCCCATTATATGAATTGAGAAGATAAAAAAGGTTACCGTGTCAGGCGCATAGGTTGTGGATAAAGGGGCATAAAAAGTCCAGCCAAAGTTAGGCCCTCCAGCGTCCATAAATAAGGTTGAAATTAATACAGTAAATGCCATTGGTAACAACCAAAAACTTAGGTTATTTAATCTTGGTAGGGCCATATCGGGAGCACCTATCTGCATGGGAATCATCCAGTTAGCTAATCCCACAAATGCAGGCATGATTACTCCAAAAACCATTATCAGTCCGTGGTTTGTTGTCATTTGGTTGAAAAACTCTGGTTGGACTATTTGTAAGCCTGGCTCAAAAAGCTCTGCTCTAATTACCATGGCCATAGTCCCACCAATAAACAGCATTAAGAAGCTAAACCACAGATAAAGTGTACCTATATCCTTGTGGTTAGTTGTAAAAAGCCAGCGAGTTAACCCTTTTGCCGGTCCGTGGTGACCATGGTCTTCGTGTGTCTCTACTATTGTGCTCATTTCTTTACAGCCTTTTTATACTAAAGTTCAACTCTATTTTTGTAACCTACAATTTCTTTGGGCTCTACTATTTCTCCATCCCCATTTTTGTTATTTCCCCAAGAGCGTCTTGTATAAGTTATTACCGAAGCAATATCAACCTCTGATAACTGATTACCAAAAGACTGCATAGCTGCTCCTTGTACCCCTTCCATAAGAATTTCAATATTCCTTACCTTATTGTTCAAGACAATATCGCTTCCATTAAGTGCGGGGAAAACAGGGGGTAAGCCTAGGCCATCCGTCTGGTGACACGCCACGCAATTTTTTGCGTAAACTCCTTCTCCTCTCTGAATAAGCTCCTTGGTGGTCCAAACTTTATCATTCAACAACCTTTCCTGTTCAGCAAAGGCTATTTTCTCAGCAACCCAGGCATTGTATTCTTCTTGCTCTACAGCTCTGACTACAACGGGCATAAAAGCATGATTAATTCCACATAATTCAGTACAAGCACCCCTGTAGATTCCCGGTTCAGGTACGTTGGTCCAGGCCGTGTTGATAAAACCGGGCACTGCGTCTTGTTTTACCGCAAAATCTGGAACCCACCAAGAATGTATAACGTCATTTCCAGTAATCAAGAATCTGATTCTTGTATTAATAGGTATAACGAGGGGTTCATCTACTTCTCTCAGGTAATACTCCCCTTTTGCTAGTTGGTTATCTATCTCTTCCTGACTGGTTGCCAAATTACTAAAAAAACTAATGTTGTCTTCAAGGTATTTATATTGCCACTTCCACTGATACCCAGTAACCATGATGTTTATATCACCTTCTGTGTCGTCGTATGCTCTGATCATTACAGTGGTTGCAGGTATGGCCATTATTACTAAAATAACTGTGGCTAGAATGGTCCAAGATATTTCAAGCCCAAAATGATCGTCAAACTTTGCTGCTACTGCTCCTGAAGATTTTCTATACTTCCACAAAGACCAAAACATAATTCCAAAGACAACTATTCCTATCCCCACGCAAACCCACATGATGAGCATATGCAGATCGAAAATACTTTCACTTACTTCAGTGACCCCAACGGGCATATTGTATTTAGAAGCTTCTGAACTCACTGGACCAGAGAAGATAATTAAAAAGATATAATGCAAGTTGCTTGTAAACCTTGAAATTAATTTCATAAATTCATTTCTTTTTTTTGGTGGGCGGCTACAGAATCCGCGCGAATTTTATCCTATGGTATCTTTACGAACAACCTAATTTCTCTATCGGACTGAAATTAAATCTCGTAAGAAAATTTTACTTAAGCTGTAATAAAAAAAGAATTTTTTATTAAAAATTGTAGTCTACAATCTGGTCCTTATAGAACCGAGAGTCTTCTGAACATCAGGTTGTTTTCCTGTCCAGATTTGAAAACTAGCAGCTGCCTGAAAAACCAACATCCCCAATCCATCAAAGTAGGTTTTTATTCCATTTTCTTTCGCCAAATTATTAAATGCCGTTATCTGCTTAGAATAGCTTAAATCATAAACCCATTGTGTGGATTCAAATACTCCTTCGGGAAGGAGAATCTCCTCTCCTAACAGGCCTGCAGAGGAAGTATTTATCACTCCTGTTATTTCTTTTCTAAGAATATCAGTAAGAGAAGAAATGCTCACCTCAGTCTTACTTTGTTCAAAAAAACTGGTTAAGGCCTCTGCTTTAGCCAGAGTTCTATTTATGATAATTACTTGTTTAGGCTCTTTTTTAACAATACTAGTCAGGATTGACCTTGCTGAACCTCCTGCCCCCACTATTAAAAGAGAAGAGTCTTTTAAAGAAATAGAGTTATTTTTTAAGTCACTTATAAAGCCATGGCCGTCAGTAGAATCAGCAAAAATTTTTCCATTTTTCTGCCATAAAGTATTCACTGCTCCTAGTGTTTTAGCTTTAAAACTTATTTGGTCAGCCAGCTGAAATGCCTTTTCTTTAAAGGGAATGGTTACGTTTATGCCATCGTATCCGCTTGCAAACATTTCTTTAATAGTTGACTCAAAGTCTTTTTCTATCTCTATAGCCTCATAAGAAATTTTTAAATTGCACTGCTTGGCAAATTCATTATGGATTTTAGGAGAGAGAGAATGACTAATTGGTCTACCAACTACAGCAAATTTTTTCATAACACGCTAGGTTTTCTTATCCAGTTATTGGTTTCTATTTCTTGAATTGGAGTTGGCCCTTGTAATATTCCAAGTTTACCTTCCACTACTTTTATCCCTTCAAAAATTTCTTCTACTTCTTTTCTTGATTTTGCAGGGGTTTCCCCTTGTAAATTGGCTGAAGAAGACACTATGGCTCCTCCAAACTTTCCACATAATAAAGAAATTACTGGGTGGCTACTAACCCTAACGGCAACTGAAGAATTTCTTCCCGTGATCCATTTGGGTGTTGAGAAAGTCGGTACCACCCAAGTATGCGGACCTGGCCATTTGGTCAATAGCTTAGCTTTATATCTTTCTACTTCTATATAGGGCTCCATGTGCCTAATAGTGCCTCCAACCAATATTAAACCTTTTTCCATAGGTCTTTGTTTTAGTCTTAAAAGTTTTGCTACTGCTGATTCGTTATTGGGATCACATCCCAACCCCCAAACGCCTTCTGAAGGAAAGGCTATAACCCCACCAAGCTTCAATTCACTTAAAGCTTCTTTGAGTCTATCCATCATTAATTTTCTGAAAGCTTTTTATTTACTTCTAAAATCTCTTCCTTGTTTTCTTCTCTAAAAGAACGAAGGGCTTTAGCAACCTTATTTGAACTTAAGGAAAGTATTTGAGCAGCTAGGAATCCGGCATTTGCTGCTCCTGTTGAGCCTATTGCTACTGTTGCTACCGGTATACCTTTAGGCATCTGTACAGTAGAAAGTAAAGAATCAAATCCATTTAGCGGACCTCCGTCTGCTGGAACCCCTATTACGGGCTTGACTGTTTCAGAAGCAATAGCTCCTGCTAAATGGGCTGCCAAGCCTGCAATAGCTACGTAAACTTTGGTTCCGCCCTTATCAGATTCTTTTAAGTGATTGTGAAGCAAGTCTGGGGTTCTGTGAGCTGAAAAAACGTTTATGGAAAAATCTATAGCTAAAGAACCTAGAACTTCTCCACATTTTTTAGCTAAATTTAAGTCTGATTCTGACCCTATGATGATGGAAACTGTTGAAGCCAATTCTTCTCCTTAATAATAAGAAGGCGTATTCTAATATAATCTTGAAGGTTAAAATATAACCAATGGCTTTATTAAAGATATTAATCTTCCCTGATCAAAGGTTGAGAACTGTAGCTGAAGATGTTCTTGAGATAGATGATGAAGTTAAAAAACTTACTTCTGATCTTCTGGAGACAATGTATAAAGGAAACGGTATAGGCCTATCGGCTACTCAAGTTAATATTCACAAAAAAATAGTAGTTGTAGATGTGAGCGAAGAGAAAAACTCTCCTCTTATCTTAATTAATCCTAAAGTTGAGATCCTTGATCCAGAAGAAAGAACCTACAGTGAGGGCTGTCTTTCGGTTCCAGGTTTTTATGAAGAAGTGAAGCGCCCTAGCAAGATTAAAATAACGGCGACTAATCTAGAGAAAAAAGAATTTTCTATTGAGGCAAGCGACCTTCTATCTGTTGCTGTCCAACACGAAATGGACCACCTTGAGGGGAGGATATTTGTAGATTTTTTATCAAATCTAAAAAGACAGAGAATTCGACAAAAGTTAATCAAAAAATCTAAGGTGGCTGTATAAAATGAAAGTTATTTTTGCCGGAACTCCTTCGTTTTCTGCCTTCCATCTAAGTTTGCTTTTAAGAAGTAGAAATGAAGTGAAAGCAGTGCTAACACAGCCCGATAGAAGGTCTGGCAGAGGGAGTAAGGTAGTAAAGTCCCCCGTCAAGCTCCTTTCAGAGAAAGAAAAAATTACAACCTTTCAGCCTCAAACCTTAAAAAATAATAATGAAATAATTAAGGAATTAGATCAAATAAAGCCTGATTTAATTTTAGTAGTTGCTTACGGGCTTATAGTGCCTAAAGAGGTTTTGATATTGCCTAAATTTGGTTGCATCAACATTCATGCTTCTCTGCTTCCCAAGTGGCGAGGAGCCGCTCCTATAGAAAGGTCTATTCTAGAAGGCGATAGTGAAGGTGGAATAACTTTCATGAAAATGGACGAAGGGCTTGATACAGGTCCAATTATGAAAAAGGTTCCATGTCCATTGGATAAAGATGAAAACTCAGAGACTCTAGAAAGAAAATATCAAGATTTAAGCAAGGCCAAGCTTATAAACTTTTTAGAAGCTCTAGGGGAGGGAAAAATAGATGAAATTCAACAAGATTCTTCACAAGCCACTTATGCTGAAAAGATTACTAGTAAAGACACAGAAATTCTTTGGCATAATTCTGGAGCTGAATACATCGAGAGGAAAGTAAGAGCCTTCTTCCCCAAGTATAGTGCCTTTAGTTTTTTGGGGAGTAAGAGAGTAAAAGTACTCAGAGCTGAAAGAGATAAAAATTCTTACCCCTTAAGTCCTGGAGAAATTTTTATTTCAAATGATGACTACATTCATGTTGGGTGTAAAAAAAATACGTCATTAAAGATTCAACTTCTCCAGCTAGAGGGAAAGAAGCCCACAAAGAGTCAAGAATTCTTAAAAGGTAATAAGAATATGATTTTAAGAATAAAAAATTTCTCATCTTCTGCACTTGAAAATTAATAGTTAGCCTCACAAATAGGTTTATAATCAAATCAACTTGATTTCCGGGAAGGAAAACTTTGAAAATTATTATTCTTGGGGCAGGCACAGTGGGAAGCACACTGGCTATTTTGTTGTCTCAAGAAGACAACGACATCACGGTTATTGATAAAGATGAAAGCGTCCTGCATCATCTAGAAGAGGAGGCAGATATTAAAACCGTAACTGGTAGCTGCTCTTTTCCAAATAATTTAGTCAATTCTGGCATTAAAGAGGCTGACATGGTTGTGGCCGTTACAGGAAGTGATGAGATAAACATAGTTTCATGTTTGATTTCAAAAGTTCTTTCAAGGAAAGTTAAAACCATTGCTAGGATTAGAGAGTCTGCCTATCTAAAAGATAGAACAAAAAGGGCAATTGAAGAAGGCGTTATTCCAGTAGACATTATTGTTAGTCCAGAAAAATTAATAACTGATTACATCCAGGCCCTGATTGAAACTCCCGGGTCCCTACAGGTATTAGAGTTTGGTGATGGTTTATTAAATCTAGTGGGAGCAAGAGCTGTAAAAGGCGGTCCATTAATAGGACACGAAATAGGAGATCTAAAGAAACATATGCCAAATGTTGATACGCGAGTGGCAGCAATATTTAGAGCAGGTAGAGCAATCATCCCAAAAGGCACAACGACTGTAGAAGCTGGTGATGAAGTATTTTTTATAGCCAGAAGAAAAGACGCTATTAAGGTAATCAACGAAATGAGAAAAAAAGAGGATCCTTATAAATATGTAATCATTGCTGGAGGAGGAAAAATAGGAAGCGGCCTGGCACAACAAATAGAAAACAATCATCGTGTAAAAGTTATAGAGTCCAACCCCGACAAGGCAAAAGAGATTTCTGAAAATTTAATTAGCTCTATAGTTCTAGAGGGGAATGTGTCGGATAAATCTTTGCTTCATGAAGAAAGTGTAGAAAAATCCGATGTGTTTGTAGCCGTCACTAATGATGATGAGGCTAATGTAATGTCATGCATGCTGGCAAAAGAAATGGGAGCACATAAGGTTATAGCTTTAATTAACAATGAAGCATACGTGGATTTGGTCCAAGGAAAAGGAATAGATGTGGCTATAGCTCCTTCTCAAATTACTATAGGAACTTTTCTATCAGAACTTGCAGGAGACGAAGTAGTTAAGATCCATTCTTTGAGAAGAGGCGCTGCTGAAGCCATTGAAATTATAGTTAAAGCCTCAACTAATGGCAAAGAAGATGTAATTGGAAAGGAGTTAGGTAATATAAAACTTCCAGTAGGAGCTACAATTGGCGCTATAATACGTAAAAATAAGGCTAAAATCGCCCATGATGATGTTAAATTACGCGAACATGATCATGTAATACTTTTTTTAACAGATAAAAAGCTACTACCTGAAGTCCAGAAAATCTT
>ERZ651768.786-NODE-786-length-23521-cov-17.135941_pt1 | contig 23521 bp, 19 predicted proteins | sample MGYA00514754_ERZ651768 | MGnify/ENA metagenome assembly ERZ651768
CTTATTGAAAACAGCATTGACGCAGGGGCCACTGAGATTCAAGTCTGGGTGGAACGCGGTGGCGTCAAACTCATTCGGGTTGATGATAATGGCCATGGGATCGCGAAGAGCGACTTAAACCTGGCGACCGAGCGTCACGCGACCAGTAAATTGTCCGATTTGAAGGACTTATCGAGAATTCAGACGCTTGGATTTAGAGGCGAAGCGTTACCGAGTGTCGCGTCTGTGTCACGCGTTGCGATTAAGAGTCGCGTTGCTGAGGCAGATTCAGGTTGGGAGGTTAGCGGTGAGGGAGGTGCTTTTTCTGCACCGATGCCGACCTCGTGCGTTAAAGGCACGGTCGTTGTGGTGGAGGATCTATTTTTCAACACACCTGCTCGCCGTAAATTCCTTCGAACCGAAAAAACCGAACGGTCGAATATTGAACGCATTTTCAAATGCCTGGCGCTGGCATCTCCCGGTGTATCTTTTAGCCTGTCAATTGATAAAAAACTGTACTGGCAGTTGCCAGGAGAGGGGTCCGCTTTGCGATCTCATCGGGTCGAAAAAATACTGGGGCACGAATTCACCGAAAACTCCAAGCAGATAACGGGCGGCGCCAGCGGTATATCCTTGATCGGCTGGATAGGTTTACCTGCCTATTCTCGAAGTCAGGCGGACCGCCAATATCTTTTTGTTAATGGACGTGTGATCAAGGATGCCTCGCTGTCGCACGCTGTGCGTCGCGCCTATGCGGACGTGCTTTATCGGGGTCGGCATCCGGCATATGTGTTGGATTTGAAGATCGATCCGATGACGATAGATGTGAACGTACATCCGACTAAAAACGAGGTGCGATTTGAGGATGCTCGTTCAGTGCACGATTTTATCTATCGGGAAGTAGCGCAGGCGACTGCTGATATACGGGCCGGATCAAACTTTGCAAACAATGAATCAGGAAGGCCCGAGAATTCTTACAGCCCACATCGCATAGAACCATCTAAGTCGCTTCAAAGCGGACTTGGACTGGAACCCAGCGACGTTATAAAACAGTTTATTGGCGCCCCAGAAAATGATTACGTAGGTGCGCAAACTGCTGGGGAAGAACGCATTGAGCCTACAGCCAACTTAGATGATGTACCGCCGTTGGGTTATGCGCTGGCCCAGCTAAAAGGTGCCTATATCCTTGCGGAAAATTCGGATGGTTTAATATTGATCGATATGCACGCTGCTCATGAGCGTGTTACTTACGAGCAACTGAAAGTTCTACTCAATGAGCAGGTCAAAAACTCTCAGCCCTTGCTGGTGCCCGTAGTGGCTGGTGTCTCAGTAGAAGAGGCTGACTGCCTGGAAGATAATCAAGCGTTATTTGAACAACTGGGGTTTGAAGTGTCGCGCTCGAGTGTTCAGGCTATAGCGATACGTGCCGTGCCGGAGATGCTGCGTTCTCGCGACGTTGCTGGATTGGTCAAAGATTCACTCGCAGATCTGATCGAGCAGGGTTTTTCGGACCGAATTGTGGATAGTATCGAGGGCATACTTTCCACCATGGCTTGCCATGGGTCTATCAGGGAGAATCGACAGCTGACATTACCTGAAATGAACAGTTTGCTCCGACAGATGGAGAAAACCGACCGTTCGGGTTTGTGTAACCATGGCCGCCCCACCTGGAAACAGATCGAAATGACAGAAATTGACCGATGGTTCCACCGGGGCCGCTGAAAACTGGAGTAGGTCCAACGCATACTCGACCAGAGGCGTCTGACAGTTTGTGATGCCGGTCGAGTCAACGCGTCGGATCGTAGTTATCACCGGACCTACGGCTGTCGGTAAAACTGCATTGGCAGTGGAAGTTGCGAAACAATTTCCCGTTCGGCTGATCAGCGTAGATTCAGGACAGGTGTATCGCGGTTTGGATCTGGGCACGGCCAAACCGAGCTGCGCTTTGCTTAAAGAATTTCCACACGATCTGGTGAACGTGCGTGACATAGCCGATGTGTTTTCTGTTGTTGATTTTTGTTCAGCAGCTGCACAAGCCATTAACGAGTCGTTTGAGTCAGGAATTGTGCCAGTCCTGGTAGGTGGGACCATGTTCTATATCGCTGCTTTGTTTCATGGGCTCGGTGAAGTGCCCCCCGCTGACCAGCAGTTAAGGTATGAGTTGAGTCAGCAAGGTCAGTTATTGGGTTGGCCACGGATGCACGAGAAGCTGTCTTCGCTCGATCCAGTCAGCGCTGAAAGGATTGATCGAAATGATCCGCAGCGCATTCAAAGAGCCTTGGAGATCTATATTCTCACCAAAGGTGATGTTTCAGTTTGGAACAAGAAAATGCGTTTTCTGCCACAGAACATTGTGGTAAGTCGATTTATCCTGGCGTACAGCGACCGCGGGTTGTTGCATAAGCGTATCGTTTCCCGATTCGACGAGATGCTCGAGGCCGGATTGATCGAAGAGGTTGAGCGTCTAATGGCTATACCTGGAGTCACTGCAGAGTTGCCAGCAATGAAGAGCATCGGCTATAGGCAGGTTCTCGAGTACCTCAGGGGCGAGGTTGATTTAGGAACCATGCGGGAAAAAGTACTGTCGGCGAGTCGCCAGCTGGCCAAACGGCAATTGACCTGGAGTCGTAATACTGCGGGCGGTATATGGCTGGATGCTGCAGATCCACAAGTGAACAGCAGCGTTTCTCGCTATTTAGAACAAGTAAAATACGAGCATTGAATATTTTTTAACCACGGTGGTTTGTGTGGTGTGCTCTGTGTGAGTTGAAATATTTGAATTTCATCCCTACATTTGAGTTAGGAGAGGACTATACTGATGCCAAGCCCGTTCATAGGAGTTTAGATAACTAACTGAATTACATGAAATTATTTATTATTCGTACAGATCCCGGCAGTGCGCACCGTGTCTGACCAAAACCGCGGAAAGACAGGTGCTGTCGTGTCCAAAAACAGTACGGACATAGATGTTTATAGTTAACTTGAAACAGGAGACACCTAAATGGCGCAACAAAAAGGGGCAGCCTTACAAGATCCCTTTCTCAATATACTCAGAAAAGAAAGAATACCTGTATCCATATATCTCGTTAATGGCATAAAGCTTCAAGGTCAAGTTGAATCATTTGATCCGTTTGTTGTGTTGTTGCGGAATACAGTAAGCCAAATGATCTATAAGCATGCAATCTCGACTATCGTACCTTCGCGCGCTGTCCGGATACCGTATGACACTCCCGGCTACGCTGACGAAGATGATGTAGATCAAAGCGATATAGGACAAAACGATATAGGACAAAACCAGGTTTGATTATTTCAGTTACTAGGGCTCGCAGTATTTTGGACAGCATCACCGGCCGAAGGTTGATTTAGCCTGAGCGTGAATCGATCAAAAGGCCACTCGGTTCATGTGGCGTCAGGTTTTGATTCTGACCGGATTAAATCCGAACGTGTGTTGTTGGTACGGCAACAGGCTTTCCGTTTAGCTGTATCCGAAGATTTTACTGAAATCGAAGGACTTGCGGTTGCTGCGGGTTCACAAGTTGTTGCTCACATCAGCGCAGTTCGAAAGATACCCCACCCAGCCACCTTCTTGGGTTCGGGGAAGGTTCTTGAGATCTCCGAACTGGTTGATAAGCTGGCGGTGGATGTTGTCATACTCGATCATAACGCAACCCCTGTACAGGAGCGCAATCTGGAACAGGCGTTCCACTGTCGGGTGATCGATAGAACACGGCTGATACTCGATATATTTGCGCTGAGAGCACGCACCAGTGAGGGCAAACTTCAGGTGGAGTTGGCTCAACTCAACCACCTCGCTACCCGTTTGGTTAGGGGTTGGACGCACCTTGAAAGACAGCGCGGTGGGCTGGGTCTCCGTGGCCCAGGCGAGACGCAACTAGAGACGGATCGACGACTGATTGGTCGACGAATCAGAACATTAGGTCGGAAGTTAGAAAAAGTTAGACTGCAACGGGCCTTGAGACGGAATCAGAGAGATCGTGTCCCTATCCCCACCGTTGCGATTGTCGGTTACACCAATGCAGGCAAAACAACTCTGTTTAATGCGCTCAGTGGCGCAAGTGGCCTTGTTGTGGATCAGTTGTTTGCGACACTCGACCCTATGATGAGGCGGCTGGATATCAGCGGTTATGGACCGGTAATTGTCTCTGATACGGTGGGCTTTATATCCAGACTTCCACATGAGTTGGTGGATGCCTTTCATTCGACACTGGAGGAGGTCAGCGCATCGCAATTACTGCTACACGTTATTGATCTGTTAGATCCAGAGATTACGGAACGAGTCGAGCAGGTAGAACGTGTTCTGGATGCCATTGGAGCGGGCGACATTCCCCGCCTTCGAGTCTACAACAAGGCAGATCTTATCGAGGCGTCTAGTTTCAGATCGTTCGTGAATGGCGGTAGCCATCGAGGGTTGCGAATATCAGCATCTACAGGCAAGGGGCTCGAGGAGCTTGTTGAGACTGTGGGTGCTCTGCTGGGTTCGGATAGAGAACGTCGGATGTTAAAAATTCCCTCCGACAGGCCGCGTTTACGAGCGGCGGTCTATCGAATTGCTGAAGTCGCGGATGAAAAAGTAGACGCTGAAGGTAATTGGTGGTTGGAGTTGCTGGTGGATGCCGTTGCCGTGGGTCGTCTGGAATCCCAGGAACAGTTCCAGACCGGATGGTGGCAAGCCTTCGGAAAGGAATCGACACGACTAAACGTCATTATCTAACCAGACAATTGGTCGGTCCAGATACGTTGTTCGTGGTAAAATAGATTTTCTGTGAAAAGACACATGATGTGAGGGGAAACCGAGATGGCGTGGAATGAGCCGGGTTCTGACAACCGTGACCCATGGGGTCAGGGAAACGGACAGAACGGTCCGCCTGACCTTGATGATTTGATCAAGGATCTACAGAAGAAATTCAGCGGCATTTTTGGCGGTGGTGGACGCAAGTCCGCCGGGGGTGGCAGTCGCGGCGGAATGCCCAGCCTTGGTGGAAAATCATCGATATTCATTGTCGTAGTCCTCGGATTATTATGGATGGCGTCGGGTTTTTACGTGGTCGAACAGGGCGAACAAGGTGTAGAACTTCGGTTTGGACACTATAAAGAGGTAACCGAAGCAGGGCTGAGATGGCATGCACCCTATCCGGTAGAGTCGGTTGAAATCGTCAATGTCCAACAGATCAGGACGGTTGAAGTGGGCTATCGCACTAATACTCGATCAAATCAGTTCGCGACAGTTCCTCAAGAAGCGCTGATGCTCACTAAAGATGAAAATATTATCGATATTCAATTTGCTGTTCAGTACGACGTTAAAGATCCCCGGTATCTCCTGTTTAACGTCAGCGAGGATCCAGACCAGGTTGTGAGGCAGGCCACTGAGAGTGCAGTCCGAGAGGTTGTGGGACGCAACACTATGGATTTTGCAATCACTGGCGGCCGGGCCGAGATTGCGCAAGACACTAGCCTGTTGCTGCAGAAAATTTTGGATCGGTATCAGACCGGTGTCAATGTGAAAGCAGTCGAGATGCAGAACGCTCAACCGCCCTCTGAGGTGAAAGGTGCTTTTGATGATGCCGTTAAGGCCCGCGAAGACGAAGTAAAATTCAAGAACGAAGCGGAGGCCTATGCTAACGACATAATTCCCAGAGCTCGTGGTAAAGCAGCCCGGATTCTGCAGGAAGCCGAGGCGTACCGAGCCAGTGTAGTCGCAGCAGCCGAGGGTGAAGCATCACGGTTTACTCAAGTGTTGGATGAATACCATAAAGCGCCGGGCGTAACCCGTGACAGGCTTTACATCGATGCGATGGAACAGGTGTTGAGTCGTTCAACAAAGCTTATGATCGACCAGTCTGGAGGTGGTAATAACGTCATGTACCTGCCCTTGGATCAGTTGATTCGGCAACGCAACGATTCAGCGGGGAGAACAGATCCCACCCGATTTGATAACGCTGGAGGCATAGCGAACTCTCTGGCTGAAATGGGCACCTCCCGTAGTGGGCGCAGCAGTCGGACAGGGAGGGTATCCGAATGAGAGGGAAGGGATTAATTATTGTAATACTGATTGTAATACTCGGGGCGCTGGGTTCTTCAGCGTTCTATATAGTTGACGAGAGAGAAAAAGCGATCGTGTTTCAGTTCGGTGAAATCGTAGCTTCCAGTGAGGAGGCCGGATTGTATTTCAAAGTGCCGATCATCAATAACGTTAAGTTCTTTGACGCCCGGATTCAGACGATGGATGCCGCTCCTCAGTTGTACCTGACACGGGAGAAAAAGAATCTCGTTGTGGATTCGTTTGTGAAATGGCGTGTGCGTAATGCGCGCGACTACTATACAAAGCTTGGTGGACTCTCGAGTAACGCGAGGAACCGATTGTCCCAGCGAGTGAACGATGCGCTGCGGCGTGAATTCGGAAATCGCACTGTACAGCAGGTGATATCGGGTGATCGAGTCGAGATAATGACAATTGTCCGTACGAATATCGATGACGAGATAAGTTCACTGGGCATCGAGGTGATCGATGTGCGGCTTAAGCGGGTTGACCTTGACCCCGATATAAGTGAAAGGGTCTATCAGAGAATGGAGGCAGAGCGATCCAGGGTGGCTAAAGATCTACGCGCCCGAGGTGCTGAGGTGGCTGAAAAGATCCGGGCCAATTCGGATCGGGAGCGCACCATAATTCTCGCGAACGCAAATAAGACCTCTGAAGAATTAAGAGGTAACGGCGATGCTACGGCAACTTTCATTTATGCAGAGGCATTCAGTCAGGATCGAGAGTTTTATCGGATGTACCGTAGTCTTAACGCCTATACAAGAACGTTCAATTCACCGGATAATCTTCTCGTTATCGAGCCGACTTCGGAGTTTTTTCGATATTTCAATAAAGCGAAGCCTGATCTAGCCGATTGATCCGCGCGACCGATGAACTGGCAAGAGTTGTTGGTCGGGCTCTCACTCGTCCTGGTGATCGAAGGGTTGATTCCATTCGCAAGTCCGGGACGATATAGAAGACTGGTTGAGGTCATCAGCAACATACAAGATTCGCGGTTACGTGTTGCTGGTGGGGCCTGTATGGTTGCCGGCCTGCTGCTGCTTTATGCAGTCCACTGATAATTCGATTTAGAGAATGGGTCTTTGATAGGCGTAGAGATTCATAACCCGGTCCAACGACTTTATGGCTAAGAATATTGTCGTCCTGGGTATCCAGTGGGGTGATGAAGGCAAGGGTAAGATTGTCGACCTGCTGACACGCCACGTAGGTGCCGTCGTACGCTTTCAGGGCGGTCACAATGCTGGCCATACTCTGGTCGTCGATGGCCAGAAGACTATTCTGCATCTGATTCCCTCTGGAATTCTTCACTCCAACGTTAAATGTTTTATCGGCAGTGGTGTGGTGTTGTCACCCACGGCACTGATCCAGGAAATAGGGGCGTTGCAGGACAGCGTCACAGATATTGAACAACGACTGCGTATCAGTCATACCTGCCCGGTGATTATGCCCTATCACATTTTGCTGGATAAACTGCGAGAAAGTGCAAAAGGAAAGAAAGCAATTGGCACCACGGGCCGCGGTATAGGTCCAGCCTACGAAGATAAAGCAGCGCGTCGCGGAATCAGGTTTGGTGATCTGCTAAATGAGGATGCTTGTAGATCTCGGATTGAGGAAGTGCTCGACTACCATAACTTCGTTCTTAAACATTTTTACCACAGTGATACCATCGATGCAGATGACCTGGTTCGTGAGTCGTTAACTTTCGGCGAACAACTCGCGCCTATGGTTGGTGACGTCACTGTGGAGCTGACAGATTGTATTAGTCAGGGCGACTCAATCCTGTTTGAAGGAGCCCAAGGAACCATGTTGGATATAGACCACGGTACCTACCCGTATGTGACGTCATCAAATACGACCGCGGGCGCTGCGTCGACCGGTAGTGGTGTAGGGCCAATGCTTATTGACGGTATCTTGGGAATCGCTAAAGCCTATACGACTCGGGTTGGTGGTGGCCCATTCCCAACTGAACTGTTCGACGATACAGGGGCTATTCTAGCTTCGAGAGGACAGGAATTCGGCTCCACCACAGGAAGGCCACGTCGCTGTGGTTGGTTTGACGCTGTGATGGTGCGACGAGCATGTTTAATCAATGGGGTTTCTTCTTTATGCTTAACTAAACTTGATGTTCTGGACGGACTCGACGAGATCAAGATCTGTACAGGGTATGAAGAGGACGGTGCGCCTGTCGAGGGTTTCCCAGACATGGGCAGGTTATCTTCATGTCGTCCGATCTATGAAGTGCTGCCGGGTTGGCAGGCTGCGACATCTGGCATCAAGACATACTCCGCTTTGCCCCAAGCAGCAAAAGATTACATCGATAGGCTCGAGAATTTAACGGATTGTTCGGTGGACCTCATTTCTACCGGTCCGGATCGGGTAGACACGATCGTACGCAAAAGTCCGTACTCTTGAGGCGTGTCTGCCGAGGTTGCACAGAAATGGTACCGAGGGCCGGACTCGAACCGGCACGAGGTTGCCCCCACCAGCACCTGAAGCTGGCGCGTCTACCAATTCCGCCACCTCGGCAAAGGATTCTTTGGTCAAAATCAGGTTCAGGCACCTTGTATTGTGAGCCCGACGGCAGGCTGCGGGCGCGAACATTACCGTCTGCCCAGTAGGTTGTCAATCAAACATCGAAGAAGTTGTTTGTGTTCAGAATCTATTTAAGAAATGTTATTCACGGCAAACCGGTAGAAGGCAAGCACGTCAGTGGCTATCGCTAAATCATACGATCACGATCGGTCGCTGACCTTAAGACGTTGAGTAGAAAAGAGCGAGAAGGGGGCCGGCAACCGAGACAAACCTTGGATGCAAAAAAGCACAGTTCGTACACCGAAACGGCCATCCAGGCGCATGATCTCGCGGCACAGTGGTCTCCGCAGGTTATAGCCGAAACAAAAGAACTCGCAGAACTCACGAGAGATCAGTTTCAAGGGCGGTGTCTGGACTTTACCGATCTGCCTTTTGTGACAATTGATGGAGATGACGCACGTGATTACGACGATGCCATCTGCGCTCAAAACTCCGATGATGGCTGGTTGTTGCAGATTGCTATCGCGGATGTGAGTCACTATGTGCGACCTGGAACGGTGCTGGACAAGGCGGCTAGATCACGCGGGAACTCAACCTATTTTGTCGATCGTGTTATTCCCATGCTACCAGAGGTTCTCTCAAACGATCTTTGCTCCTTACGGCCTGACGAAGATCGACTTGCCATTATTTGCAGTATTAAGATTAACTCTTCTGGTGAGATTCTGGAGTGGACTTTTGATCAGGCTTGGATCCGATCACGATGTCGGCTGACATACACTGAAGTAGACCAGTATCTCGAAAAAAAGGAAGATCAATTTATTCGGGCTTGGGGCAAAGCTGTATGTGAGAGCCTGGATATGGCGTCGCAGGTTGTTCTGGCAAGACAGGATCGGTGTATCGGCACAGGCAGGATAGATATTAGCTTTCCCGAGGCAGCAATCACCCTAGGGAATAACGGTGTGGTGGAGACTATTGGCTACCGCGAAAGTAACCGTGCGACCAGGCTGGTTGAGGAATGCATGCTCTCTGCCAATCTTTGCGCAGCGCAGACCCTTGAGAAGACCCTGGACAGGGCTATCTATCGAGTTCACCACGCTCCTTCTTCGCAAGATCTTATCCATCTACGCCAAGTCCTGCAGCGATTTGGCCTTACATTGGCTGGCGGTCAGGCACCCAAAATCCTGGATTTTAACAAGACCCTCAATGCGGCCCGAGAGACACTGGGACAAGGACAATGGGTAGAAGGGCTAGTGTTACGGACACTTAAGCAGGCGCGCTATGACTCCACGGTAGCGCCCCATTTCGCTTTGGGATTTGACTGCTATACCCACTTTACCTCACCGATACGTCGCTATCCTGATCTGGTTGTGCACCGTCTGATAAAGAATATATTGGGGTACGATCGTTCAACACACGTAAACGCTACGAATGACGAACTTGCAGACGTCGGTGTGTACTGCTCGACGGCTGAGCGTCGTTCGGAGAGTGCAGAACGGACGGTCAGCTCCTGTTATAAAGCGCAATTTATGTCGGATAAGATCGGACGGGTGTTTAAGGGATGCATCAGTGGAGTCACTGAATTTGGAGTGTTTGTCCAGTTGCTCGACCAGCCAATAGACGGGTTGGTCCATGTGTCCCAGCTTGGGGGCGACTATTACGAGTTCAATCCACAGACTATGGAACTCCTGGGCAAGCACACAGGAAGAACCTTGCGATTGGGAGATGCCCTTGACGTCACACTGACAGGAACATCTCCAGAAGAGGGAAAAATTAGCTTTTCCAGCATAATGAACAATCAATCTACATCCCGGGGAAGAATTTACCGTCGCAATAAAAAGAAACACCGTGGGAGATAGATGCTCAGGATCGGTAGGGGAGGTTGCATTGACTGGTTGCGAGCGCCAAACAATCCTCGGTAGGGCGTCGTGTATCCAACAGGGTCGCTTGAACCTTGACCCCACAAAGATGGTCGACCTCATAATGGGGGTTGTATGACCACAAAACAGTCGCCATCGCTATGAATACGACAGTCTCCACGTCATGTGGATTTCACGCGGTTCAGAATGCCCTAAACCACCCTGAGACCGTCGAGGTATTATTGTACGACGTTGAGCGCAATGATCTTCGACTGAAGGAACTCACTGAACAAGCCCGTCGTTTACAGGTTCAAATCAGGGCAACCGGCAAAAAGGAACTCGATAAAGTGTCTGCCGGGGTCAGGCATCAAGGAGTCATAATTATTCACACAACTAACTTGGCAAAACCCCCCTTGCCGCTTGAAGAATATCTAACTCAGCTTGAAGCGGTGCCACTGTTACTGGTGCTTGATGGCGTTCAAGATCCTCAGAATCTTGGTGCTTGCCTTCGCACTGCAGCTGCTGCCGGAGTCGATGGCGTAATTCTCCCGCGCAAGAAAGGCTGTGACATCACCGCCACGGTAATACGTGTGGCTGCCGGGGGCATTAGTCATTTGTCAGTGTTTGAAGAGAGCAACTGGAATCGTGTCATGACCACTTTGAAAAATAGTGGACTGTGGATTGTGGGCACTGATGAGCGAGCCGAAAACGATATCTATAGTACGGATCTAGTCCGGCCGGTGGCGTTGGTCTTGGGTGCGGAAGATAAAGGGATGCGCAGACTGACGCGAAAACAATGTGATCAGGTCGTGCGCATACCTGCAGTGGGCGGAATCCATAGTCTTAATGTATCGGTTGCAACGGGTATCGCGCTGTTCGAAGCGTTGCGCCAACGGCGTGCGCCATTATAAAAATTCACAACCGCAAATAGAGCTTGAATCCTGTGCTTGCTCAACTCATTCTGGTTCACGAGTTTTGGGCCGATAGTCACAAAATTCTCTAATCACGCAGACAGGGCATCTTGGTGTACGGGCCATGCAGGTATAACGGCCATGTAAAATCAACAAGTGATGGGCGTCCTTAAGGTAGCGTTCAGGCGTGAATTTAAGTAGCTTTTGCTCGACCTTCAGCACTGTTTTGCCGGGGCCAAGCCCGGTTCGGTTGGCAACTCGAAATATGTGCGTGTCCACCGCAATGGTGGGTTCTCCGAATGCGGTATTCAGGACGACGTTTGCGGTTTTACGGCCGACGCCAGGGAGAGCTTCCAGTGCTTCTCTGTCTGAAGGCACCTGTCCGTTGTGGAGATCGATCAGCATGCGACAGGTTTTGATGATGTTCTGTGCTTTTGTGTTATACAGACCGATTGTTCGAATGTGGCGCTTTAGGCTGGTTAGCCCCAGGTTCAGGAAGGCCTGTGGTGTATTGGCTTTGCGGTACAGTTTGTCGGTGGCCTTGTTGACTGAAATATCAGTTGCCTGAGCAGAGAGGATTACTGCGACAAGCAACTCGAAGTTGGATCTGAAATTGAGTTCGGTAGAAGGCTTGCCGTGGGCACGAGCCAGAATTTTGAAGATTTGTTTTCTTTTGACAGGATTCATGTGAACTACTGTTTTGAATTTTCATTCAAATACAGACTGTTTCTACGAGCACGGGTGCGCCTTACGCTGCTGAGAATGTTTTCCCGCATGACGGCGTTTGTCGGTGTTGTATTGCTGCAAAAAGACTCTGCTGACAGTTGCGACCTCGAACGTTTCATCTCGGCCCGCTTGCGGGCTCGGACGACCATACCGCTGGAATACTCAGGCCATGGACTCGGATGTTCATCATCCAAGGACCTGCCAGTGATTGGTGTCATCTGAATACAGTCCATCGGGCAGGGCGCAATGCACAGTTCGCATCCTGTGCATTCGTGACCAATTATGGTGTGCATCAGTTTTGAAGCGCCGGCAATAGCATCGACGGGGCAAGCTTGTATGCAAAGTGTGCAGCCGATACACAGTGCCTCGTTGATGACAGCACAGGCTAAAGGCCCCACTGTGCCGCAATCGCGGTCTACTGGCACCAGTGGTTTGCTTGTGATTTCAGCCAGTGCACGAAGCGTGATATCGCCGCCCGGCGGGCAACGGTTTATTGGAGCAGACTCAGCACTGATAGCGAGCGCATACTCCCAGCAACCCGGGTACCCGCAACGCTGGCACTGTGTCTGGGGCAGCCATTGATCAATCGTGTGGGGATCGATCGCACCACTCATTGAAGGTTACATTCCTTGGTGCAGTAAATGGTCACCAGCCTATCAACGTACACCCATTCCAGGTTCTGCACCACTATCAGGCTGTATCACAAAAATGCCAGATGCATCATCGATGCCGGAAGCCGCCAGGATCATGCCTTCTGAGGTGCCAAACCGCATCTTTCTGGAGGCGAGGTTGGCGACCACTACCACGTGGCATCCGATCAGTGTTTGGGGATTGTAGGCTTTCTTGATGCCGGCAAATACTGTACGGGATTCACCATCGAGGTCTAGCTGTAACTCGATTAGTTTGTCAGCACCTTCGACGGATTGCGCATCGACAACTTTAGCGACGCGTAAGTCAATCTTCGAGAAATCATCAATGGTGATTTCAGGTCGGATGGGATCCTCTGAGAGATGAGATTTAGTTACGGGTGATTCGGGTTCTATAGAGTCGGCGATCATCTGTTCTACATCCTTGGGGTTAATTCGCGTTAACAGGTGCTGGTATTCTGAGATTCGATGGTTCAGCAACGGCTGAGAGAGGTTCGACCATTGTCCAGGTCCGGAGACGTCGCAGCACAGGAAACTGCTTGAACGCTGCGCTAGAGAGGGAGTTGCTGGACTTAGCCAGGTGATCAGAAGTCGGAAAAGGTTTAGGCCCTGACAGCAGATGGCCTGAAGTTCTGAATCGGAATCGAATTGTTTGGCAACGATCCAGGGTTGCCGATTGTTGACGTATTGATTCGCCTCATCAGCTACGGCCATGATCTCTCGTATTGCGCGGCTGAATTCACGATTGTCGTAAGCCTGGGCTATTGAGGAGCCCGCCGCGACGGCTTTCTTGAACATGTCGGGATCATCGAGCTGATCACCGATCTCGTTACTAAAACGTCTATTTATAAATCCGGCGCATCGTGCAGCGATGTTCACAACCTTGCCGACAAGATCAGAATTGACACGCTGAATAAAATCCTCCGAGCTTAGGTCCAGATCCTCAACACGGTTATTCAGTTTGGCTGCGAAGTAGTACCGCAGATAGTCTGGGTCCAGGTGACGGAGGTAAGTGTCTGCCTTTATGAAAGTGCCTCGAGACTTGGACATTTTTTTGCCATTGACGGTCAGAAAGCCGTGAACGAATACTGAAGTTGGCGTCCGGAAATTTGCCCCTTGAAGAACGGCAGGCCAGAACAAGGCATGAAAATAAAGGATGTCCTTGCCAACGAAATGGTACAACTCGGTTTTAGAATCCGGCTTCCAATAGGCATCAAAATCCAGATTTTCACGGTTGCACAGTGCCTTGAAACTTGCCAGATAGCCAATGGGTGCATCCAGCCACACGTAAAAATATTTTCCAGGGTGTCCGGGAATTTCGAACCCGAAGTAGGGTTCATCTCGGGATATGTCCCAGTCCCGCAGTCCAGAATCAAACCACTCGGCCAGCTTGTTGACGACCTCACTCTGTAGGCGTCCAGAGCCGATCCATGCCTTTAGCATCGGTTCAAAGTCTGGCAATCGAAAGAAATGATGTTCAGATTCCCGTTCCACAGGAGTGGCACCAGAGATCGCAGAGATAGGATTCTTTAGGTCGCCGGGGGAGTAGGTCGCACCGCAGGATTCACAGCTGTCACCATACTGATCCAGGCTGCCGCAGCGGGGGCATTCGCCACGGATGAACCGGTCTGGCAAGAACATGTTGGCGTCCGGGTCGTAGGCTTGCCGGATGACTCTTTTGGTAATGTAGCCGGCCTCATTGAGGCGACTGTAAATAGTTTCAGAAAAATAGCGGTTTTCTTCCGAATGGGTCGTGTGATAAAAATCGAATTGAATATCAAATCCTGCGAAATCACGCTGATGCTCACTGAGCATCTCTTCAATCAACTGAACCGGTTCAATACCATCGGATCGTGCTTTGAGCATGATGGGCGTGCCGTGTGCATCATCGGCACAAACATAACGCGCATCATGTCCGATGAGCTTTTGGAAGCGAACCCAGGTATCTGTTTGAATCACCTCCAGCATATGACCAAGGTGAATTGGGCCATTCGCATACGGTAGCGCACTCGTGACTAGAATCTTTTTCGATGACGCTGTCATGGGTGTCGGGTTGCTTGAATACCTGAATTTAGTAGTGTTGGAGAAATAGTTTGCGCAGGCTGCGGGCGCAGTCGAATAGTCTCGTTCTAAGTCATTAAATGTATTTTAGCCGATACGAAAGGTCTGCCGGTCCTGTGTTAGCATTCGCGTACATAACTAATCGAGCAGATTCTGGTCCGATCTGATCGCTTAATCCAGCATAACTCCATCTAGGTGAGGTCGTAAATCTTTTATGAGTACAGTAGCAAAAGATACCATTGAGGACGCTCTGTCTGGGATTGTCGATCCTCATACAGGTCTCGATCTGGTGACTGGCAAGTCGGTAAATGACTGTGTGGTGGACAACCAAAACGTTTCGATTGACCTGGTTTTGGGTTATCCAGCGAAAGGATGGCACCCGAATCTCAAGCAGGAGGTTGTGGATGTAGTTTCCAAATTGGAGAACGTCCAATCGGTCGATGTTCGGATTAAAACCCAAGTGGTGTCCCACGAAGTGCAAAAGGGTGTTACTCCACTTAAGAACGTGCGTAATGTGATCGCTGTCGCATCTGGAAAAGGCGGTGTCGGTAAATCGACCGTCTCAGCTAATCTGGCGTTGGCTTTATCCGCGGAAGGCGCGAACACCGGTGTGTTGGACGCGGATATCTATGGGCCCAGCCAACCACGTATGCTAGGGGTCGGTGGACGACCTGAGTCTAAAGATGGAAAGAGCCTCGAACCGATGAACAGCTATCATGTTCAAGTTATGTCAATTGGTTTTTTGATCGAAGAAGATACGCCAATGATTTGGCGTGGGCCCATGGTTACTCAGGCTCTGGAGCAACTATTGCAGGATACTCAGTGGCGTGATCTTGATTATCTGATTATCGACTTGCCTCCGGGTACCGGGGATATTCAGTTGACACTGGCACAGAAGGTGCCGGTTTCTGGCGCAGTGATTGTGACCACCCCACAGGATATTGCGCTCCTGGACGCGCGAAAGGCACTGAAAATGTTCGAGAAGGTTGAGATTCCAGTTCTTGGGATTGTTGAGAACATGAGTACCCATATCTGCAGCAACTGCGGTCATGAGGAACACATATTTGGGGAGGGCGGCGGTAAAAGGATGTCAGCTGAGTATAGTGTTGAACACCTCGGCGACATTCCGCTTGATGGTCGAATCAGGTCAGATGCTGACGGTGGTCGACCAACAGTGGTTGCGGACCCGGATGGTAGTTTAGCGCAGGCATATCGAACCATCGCACGAAACGCCTCTGGGATTCTGTCAGTCCGTAAACGGGACTATAGCGAGGTATTCCCTTCTATTGTCATTCAAAATGATTGAAACTGGCTTCCGAGCCGCCTATGTCGATTAAATCTGATAGCTGGATCCGCCGAATGGCGAATGAAAGCAGAATGATCGAGCCGTTTGAGGCCGACCAAATCTCAAGCATGGGGGGCAATCGAATCATCTCGTACGGCACTTCCAGTTATGGCTATGATATTCGTTGTTCGGACGAATTTAAAATATTCACGAATATCAATTCAGCAGTAGTCGACCCGAAGAATTTTGACGCGAGTAGTTTTGTCGATTATCAGGGCGATGTCTGTATTATTCCCCCAAATTCTTTCACATTGGCTCGGACCATTGAATATTTCAGAATACCCCGCAACGTGCTAACGATCTGCCTTGGAAAATCGACCTACGCGCGCTGTGGGATAATCGTTAATGTGACTCCGTTTGAGCCTGAATGGGAAGGTTATGTGACGCTCGAATTTTCCAATACAACGCCTTTGCCTGCCAAGATCTATGCAAATGAAGGGGTGGCGCAGGTAATATTTTTTGAAGCGGATGAACCCTGCGAAGTATCCTACAAGGATCGCCGCGGCAAATATCAGGGGCAAACCGGTGTAACGTTGCCCAAGGCCTGATCAAGAGAACAAGATATGGCAGGCAACAGTTTTGGTCAGTTGTTTCGCGTTACGACATTTGGTGAAAGCCATGGTCCGGCTCTCGGCTGTATCGTTGACGGGTGCCCGCCGGGCCTGCAGCTCAGCCCTGATGATATTCAACAGGATCTGGATAGGCGTCGGCCCGGACAATCAAAACATACCACCCAACGGCGAGAGTCTGACCGTGCTGAGATCCTATCGGGTGTGTTTGACGGTGTCACCACCGGTGCACCGATTGGTGTGGTGATCAGAAACGAAGATCAGCGAACGAGAGATTATGAGCGGATTCGGGAACAGTTCAGACCGGGTCATGCCGATTACACCTATTTAAGAAAGTACGGAATTCGCGATTACAGGGGCAGCGGGCGGGCGTCGGCCCGCGAAACGGTGTGCCGTGTGGCCGCAGGTGCGATTGCCCGGAAATACCTTAATCTTCACAGTGCTATTCAAATCACCGGTTACCTCCAGCAGATGGGAGCCATCGTGGCCGAACAGCACGACTTCGATGAAATCTCACGCAACCCGTTTTTCTTTCCCGATGCCAGTAAGATTGGGGAACTTGAGAAACTAATTCAAGCGTTGCGTAAAGCCGGAGACTCTATTGGCGCGCGAGTCAATGTTGAGGCGACAAATATTCCTGCCGGGTTAGGTGAGCCGGTATTTGACAAACTGGACGCGGAAGTTGCCAAGGCAATGATGTCTATAAATGCAGTCAAAGGGGTAGAACTGGGTGCCGGATTTGACAGTGTTATCCAGCATGGCTCGGAACACCGTGACGAGATGCGACCGGAAGGGTTCTTGAGTAATAATGCCGGCGGCATTCTCGGGGGTATTTCTAGCGGTCAGGACGTCATGGTGTCAATTGCGTTAAAACCAACATCGAGTATTCAGATCCCGGGGCGTAGTGTCGATATACACGGTGAACCCGTTGAGGTCGTTACAACCGGGCGTCACGACCCTTGCGTGGGCATACGGGCAGTACCGATCGCTGAAGCAATGCTTGCTTTAGTGTTGATGGATCATTTGCTGCGCCACCGCAGTCTCGGAGCAGAGTCGAAAGGTCCTGAAATCCCCGCGTCAGCGGACACATCGAAAGCGGATTGAAAGAATTTACACCCTGGCCCGCCGTTTGATAGCTACATCCTGACTTCTGTCAGGGGTTTTTCAGTTCCGTCGATCGATTGCATGTCCGGATCTGATAGTAATAGCGTCACGAGGCGTCCCATGTCTTCGATGAATCGTATGGCATCGATGTCTGCACGACGGCCTTGTAAAATCTGAGCTTTCAAAGACCCTAATGCATCTAATGTGGGATACAGCGAAATCGGGTCTAGCAGATTGCCACAGCAGTTGTATTTGAAAATCAGCGTGGCGGCATTCTTGGAAAGGTCTGGATGAAGTGCCTGACTTAGGATCAACTCCTGGGGAAGTTGCGCTTCAGGGTTAAGCGGCAGTGCCGCTTCCCCAAGATCGCTTTGCAATTTTTGGAACAGAGTCAGAAAGCTGGTCATTTATCCGCACTCGATTGCTGTTTGGCCGAATTAATACTTAAGGGTCTGTTGTATCACCAACATCTCGGAGTTTACGCTAAATTATCGGGTGGTAATCGTAAGAGATCGTCTAGGACAGTTCGTTGATGTGCTACAATTTTATGCCACAATCATAATTGAGTTTCACCAAAAATGTCTGGGAAAACCCTATACGACAAGCTATGGGATAGTCATGTTGTGCGTGAAGAAGATGGCGGCACATCACTGATCTATATAGACCGCCATCTGATTCATGAGGTGACATCGCCGCAAGCCTTCGCTGGCCTCAAAGAGACTGGGCGATTACCACGCCGCGTGGGTGCCAATCTGGCAGTTGCTGATCACAATGTGCCGACGACTGATCGATCCGAGGGGATCAGTGATGCGGTGTCACAGCTTCAGGTTACGACCCTTGATCAGAACTGCAAGGAGTTTGGCATTACTGAATACGACATGAACGATCCGCGTCAGGGGATTGTTCATGTGATTGGCCCGGAACAAGGCGCAACACTTCCAGGAATGACGATAGTATGCGGAGATTCACATACTGCCACCCATGGCGCTTTTGGTGCGCTGTCTTTTGGTATAGGCACCTCCGAGGTTGAGCACGTACTGGCGACGCAGTGCCTTGTCTCTCGAAAAATGCGCAGTATGCGGATCACTATAGACGGGGAACTGCGGCCTGGAGTTGGTGCTAAGGACTTGATCCTCGCGATCATCGGCGAAATAGGAACATCTGGTGGCACAGGTTATGCCATTGAGTTTTCAGGTAGCGTGGTCCGTGCGTTGAGCATGGAAGCCAGAATGACTTTGTGTAATATGACGATTGAAGCAGGGGCCCGCTGTGGCATCGTCGCGGTTGACGAATCAACGATCGATTATCTCGAGAATCGCACTTACGCTCCCAAGGGCGATCAATGGATCGAAGCGCAAAAACTCTGGTCTGATTATGTTTCGGACACAGATGCGGTATTTGATCAGGAAATCAGGCTTGATGGACAGACGATTTCACCGCAGGTCACTTGGGGTACATCGCCCGAAATGGTCATTCCGATTGACGGAATAATTCCTGATCCGCAAGGTCTATCTGACGAGTCTCGCCGAGAAGGTTGGGTACGAGCATTGGAGTACATGGATCTGGAGTCCGGGACACCGATCAGTGAGGTCAAGGTAGACAAGGTTTTTATTGGGTCTTGTACAAACGGAAGAATTGAAGATTTAAGAGCCGCAGCGCAAGTTGCTCGAGGTCATAGTGTTGCCTCAAATGTATCGTTGGCAATGGTCGTCCCGGGATCGGGGCTGGTTAAGCGCCAGGCTGAATCAGAAGGGCTGGATGCAGTTTTTACTCGGGCAGGATTCGAATGGAGAGAGCCCGGTTGTTCAATGTGTCTTGCGATGAATGCGGATCGCCTGGAGCCTGGCGAGCGTTGTGCCTCAACCTCTAACCGGAATTTTGAAGGCAGACAGGGCCAGGGCGGACGTACGCACTTGGTCTCTCCTGCGGTGGCGGCAGCTGCGGCTGTAGCAGGCCATTTTGTTGACCCTGCCGAGCTGGAGATTAAGACCTGATGGAAGCTTTTAAAACCGTGAAAGGCGTTGTCCTGCCCATCGATCGCTCAAATGTTGATACTGATGCGATTATTCCGAAACAGTATCTGAAGTCGGTAGCCCGCTCGGGTTTTGGTGCAAACCTATTTGATGAATGGAGGTATCTGGATCATGGTGAGCCTGGGCAAGAACACAGCAATAGGCCAATAAATCCGAATTTTGTACTGAATGAAAAGCGTTATACCGGTGCTGAGGTTTTGCTGGCTCGCAGTAATTTCGGCTGTGGATCATCTCGCGAACACGCGGTATGGGCACTTCATGATTACGGGGTCAAGGTGATTATCGCATCAAGCTTTGCCGATATCTTTTTCAACAATTGTTTTAAGAACGGTCTGCTGCCCCTAGTGTTGCCAGAAGATGTTATTGATGTTTTGTTTGACTCGATCAAAGATGAACCTGGCTATATGCTCGAGGTTGACCTGGAGTCTCAAAATATCATCACCCCAGATGGCACCCAGCATTCATTTGATATAGAAAGTTTTAGGAAATACTGTCTGGTTAATGGTTTCGATGACATCGATTTGACTCTGCAGCATAAGAAAGATATTTCGGAGTTTGAGGCGTCGCATAAGCAGAGGATGCCCTGGTTGTTTGAGGACATTTCCTAACATGGCGTTGTGTGGTTCGTCTGGATTCGACTTGGTTAGGTTGCCATTCGTCTGTCTTCGGAGAGTGGACTCTTTTGACCAATAGCATAAATGTTGCCGTCGTCGGAGCCACTGGGGCGGTTGGCGAGGCAATGATCAGTATTCTCGAACAACGCAGCTTTCCAGTTGGCAAGTTGTTTCCGCTTGCGAGTGAGCGGTCAGCAGGCAGTACGATCAACTTTAAGGGCAAATCAATCCGGGTAACAAGGCTGGATGAATTTGATTTTTCCACAATCGATGTTGGTTTTTTTTCAGCAGGCGGAAGTGTCTCTGCCGTTTTCGCGCCGAAGGCTGTGTCGTCTGGCTGCGTAGTCGTTGACAACACCTCTTATTTTCGCAACGATCCGGAAATTCCTCTCGTCGTGCCAGAAGTCAACGCGCACGCAATGGACGGGCACGATGGTATTATTGCCAATCCAAACTGTTCGACCATTCAGATGGTCGTTGCCTTAAAGCCGATTTATGATGCTGTGGGCATCTCCCGAATCAACATAGCGACCTATCAAGCTGTTTCAGGTGCGGGTAAAAGAGCTATTGCCGAACTGGGGCAACAATCAATCGAACTGTTAAACGGTAGGTCGGTCAGCCCAACTATTATGCCAAAGCAGATTGCCTTCAACGTGTTGCCCCATATCGATGAGTTCCAGGAAAACGGTTATACGCGAGAAGAAATGAAAATGATCTGGGAGACTCAAAAAATACTCAGTGATGATACCATCTGCATAAACCCAACCTGCGTGCGTGTGCCAGTGTTTTATGGCCACTCCGAGGCTTTGCATATCGAAACACGCGAAAAGATTACTGCCAAAGCGGTTCGAGATTTGCTCCAAGCTGCACCGGGTGTTGTCGTCGTTGATAAATGTGAGCCGGGTGGTTACCCAACCCCCGTTTCGGATGGTGCCGATCGCGACGGTGTGTATGTGGGTAGGATTCGGGAGGACATTTCGTGCGCCCAGGGTATCAATATGTGGGTTGTATCGGACAATATTCGGAAAGGCGCGGCACTAAATAGCGTGCAGATAGCCGAACATCTATTTAAGAGTGCTTAATGTCTATGTCAATTAGCGTTAGAAAAACGCGTCGAACTATTCACTGAGAAGCCGAGTTTTAGCAAATTGATCAGAACGCTACATAAACGATCAGTTATTTGGATTGTATTATCGGCCTGCATTTGGCTGGTGACATCCAATGCCCAGGCTATCGGCTTGGGCCGCATAGTCGTGAATTCTGCGTTGAATCAACCGCTTGACGCGGAGATATCGATTGCTTCCATTGAAGATAATGTGCTTGAGAGTCTGGAAATCAGGCTGGCAACAGATTCTGACTTTCGACGTGCCAATATCTCAATCGAACCGGTCGTCAAGTTGCTGCAATTTAATGTGATCAATGGTGAAACCGGTCCCTGGATCCACCTGACAACAGATGGTCCCGTTCGCACGCCGTTTCTACATTTTCTAGCCGCCATAGAGTGGTCGGGCGGTAAGATTATTCGCGAATATACCGCCTTGCTTGACCCACCGGGTTACGACACTGTAGCTGGCCAGCCAATCGCGTTACCAAGTACGACTGATCAGCGGGTAATCCAGCCAGGTGATACTTACGAACCCGTCAGAAGTGGTGAGACGCTGATGGGTATTGCTACAAGTATTGATGTCGACAAAAGCGTGACCATATATCAGAGAATGTTTGCGTTGATGCACATCAATTCTGAAGCGTTTATTCGTGGAAACATGAATCTGCTCCGAGAAGGCGCTACGTTGATTATTCCTTCTGCTGACATGATGGCGGGCATTTCAAGAATTTTAGCTAGAGAGGAATATACTCGTCAGCTATCGGACTGGATTGACTATCACCAAGGCATTGCACAGGGCAGGTCGCAGTCTGGTGAAAGGCTCTGGGTATCATTGATACCGGGGGATGAAAAGATCATTGTCAAAGAGGTTGAAAAAATAATTGTCAAGGAAGTACCGGTTGAGAAGGCCGTTGTCAAAGAGGTTGAAAAAACAATAGTCAAGGAAGTTCCAGTTGAAAAGGTTGTTGTCAAAGAGGTTGGAAAAATAATCGTCGTCCGCCCATCACACAGCACGTGCAACGATACCTCCATCCCCTCAAGGAACTCCTGGATCACCACCTGATCACCTGCGTCGCCAAATTGTTTATCGACCATCACCTGGTCAATTGCCTCTTCCGACTCCTCCAGCGATTTACAAATCAACACGCCTTTACCAAGCGCCAACCCGTCCGCCTTTACCACGCAACGCCCTCCCAACTCAGCCGCAAACGCCTTAGCCGAGGCGGCGAAGTCAAACGTGCCCGCGCGTGCGGTGGGAATGCCGTGCCTCGCCATAAAGTCCTGGGAGAATACCTTTGATGCCTCGAATTGCGCCGCCTCCCTGTTCGGCCCCCAGATTCGGAGCCCGTGTTCCTCGAATAAATCCACAATCCCCAAGGCCAGTGGATTATCCGGCCCCACCACTGTGAGATCAACTCGGTGCTCCCGCGCAAAGCTCGCCAGTTCCGGTAAATCATCCGCACCGATTGGCACACACTTAACCGGCTCACCATTGACAGTCATCTCTTCCGCAATCCCTCCATTGCCCGGTGCCACCCACAGCTTTTCCACACGCCCGCTCTGTGCCAGCTTCCACGCCAACGCATGCTCACGTCCGCCCCCGCCAATTAACAAAACCTTCACGAAGCCAGCTTAACCTTTCCGCGCCCCTAGGTCACTTCTCCGATCACCCACGCGCCAAACCCCCGGCGGCGGATGCTGCGCAAAATGCTGTCGGCCTTCGGACTACCGACAATCGCCGTCATGCCGATGCCCATGTTGAACACCTGGTGCATTTCGACATCGTCGACTTTTCCGTGTTCCTGAATCAGCTGAAACACCGGCAACACCGGCCACGAGCCTTTGCAGATGACCACACCGCAATTCTTCGGCAGCGCGCGCGGGATGTTGTCAATGAAACCGCCCCCGGTGATGTGCGCCATGCCCTTGATGACCCGAGCACGCCGGGGCTTGTTGTACGTCTTTAAAAGCGACTGTACCA
>ERZ651768.787-NODE-787-length-23518-cov-4.468325_pt1 | contig 23518 bp, 35 predicted proteins | sample MGYA00514754_ERZ651768 | MGnify/ENA metagenome assembly ERZ651768
CATGTTTCCTTTCTTGATTTCTTCCCACTCTTCAATATCAGTAGATAGCCAGTCAAATACTTTCAGGGCAATTCCTACGCCAAAAGCAAAACCAACTGCGGCCGCAACAGACCAACCAACTGCTCTTAAGTATTCTAAAAGTGTGCCTTTTAGTGAAAGGGGATCTAGCATCATGCCTCCTTATAGTGTTTCCATGTTTAATTGTTGCATAAAATCAGATGAATCTAATCGTCCTTCTGCCAACTCTATAGCCTTTTCGGCTTTACAAGTCGCCTCTAATATCATCGTTTCTCCCTTGGATATGGGTACATTTACTTGAACTATTATTGTTTCAGGCAGATAAGCATTTGCCAGGTTAAGACTCTTTTGATGGGATACTGCCTGCCCAGCAGATGCGAATCCCACCAGCATCACCATCTCAAAGTCATTTCTTTTACTTTTGAGTGAAAGCGAAAATAATTTATCCCCAAATTCCATATTTTTGGCATCAACTGGAACGCGATATGCAACACAAATACTCTTCACCTTTTTTTTAAAGGCATAGTTCGCAAAAATACAATTGAACATTGACCCTACAAGGCAGACTAAAATGAAAAACGTTTTATAGGTTTTAAACACTATGCTTTACAAAGTTGCCGTTGAGTTTACTCGATACCTATTCGGGCAATCAAGGTTAAAATATTAATTCTCCAGATTTTATGACATTTCTAATGGGATGGTTAGAAACATTATAGGGTATTTGAACTATTCGCTCTAAATCCCAGATGACCATATCGGCCTGTTTACCAACTTCTATTGAACCAATCTTATCTTCTAATTGTAGCGATTTTGCAGACATAAATGTTGCAGCTTTCAATGCACTCATTACATCCATTTTCATAAATATGCATGCAAGTGCAATAATAAAAGGCATGGAATGAATATAACAGCTTCCAGGATTATAATCAGTGGCCAGAGCAATATTCACACCTGCATTTTCAAGTCGCTTATAGGGTGCATAATTTGAACTGCCTAAAAAGAAGGTTGTTCCTGGCAAGATTGTTGCAATAACACCAGCTTCCGCAATGGCTTCAATCCCTACGTCATTTACATTCATGAGGTGGTCTGCTGAAACGGCACCTAATTCTGCGGCTAATTCTGCTGAACCTGAATTTTCAAATTCTTCCGCATGCAGTCTAGGTACTAAACCCTTATTAGCACCTTCCGATAGTATCATACGTGCTTGTTCGATATTGAAATACCCATTCTCACAAAATACATCATTGAACTTAGCTATCCCCTGTCGAGCTACTGCAGGAAGCATTTCATCACAAATCAACTTCACATACTCGTCAGGGTCATCAATGAACTCAACCGGGATTGCGTGTGCACCCATGAATGTAGCAACCATATCGATCTTGTGGCTATTATTAACTTCATCTATCACTTTAAGTGATTTAATCTCGGACTCTGTATTTAAACCATATCCTGATTTACATTCAATAGTGGTCGTTCCCACCGAAAGGAATCTATTCATCCTGGAGAATACACGATCAAATAATTCTCTCTGTGACGCATTTCGCACATCATTAACACTATTAATAATTCCACCTCCTTTGGTTGCGATCTCTTTGTAGGTAGTGCCTTTTAAACGCATGGCGAACTCATCCTCTCTACCATTCAGAAAAACTGGATGGGTATGCGAATCCACAAAGCCAGGTGTGATAAGTTTTCCTTTACAATCAATATGCCTATCTGCATCATTCACTTTATTTCCAATTTCAGTTATGATACCATCATCAATCGCAATTTGTATTTTTTCAAGGGTCTCCATTCCGCTTATCTTAGAATTATAAGATACTAATTGGCCTATATTCGTCAGTTGTAAACTCGACATTATTAAATTCAATTGTAGAAAAAGTAAACTTTCTGCATATATCTCAATCGATAACCGTACGACGATTATTCCATCATCGGAATATCTATATCCCATTTATGAGCATTTTCGATTGCTTGTTGATAGCCTGCATCAGCGTGGCGAAAAATGCCTGATACGGGGTCATTGGTTAGAACACTTTCTAAACGTTTAGCCATCTCAGGAGTCCCATCTGCGACAATCACTTGTCCCGCATGAATGGAATAACCCATCCCGACACCGCCCCCCTGATGTATAGAAACCCATGATGCTCCACTCGCAGTGTTCAATAACGCATTCAGGAGTGGCCAGTCAGCCACCGCATCAGTTCCATCTTTCATAGATTCAGTTTCACGATTAGGTGATGCCACTGATCCACAGTCCAAATGATCTCGGCCTATGACAATGGGTGCTTTCAGTTCACCGTTAGCGACCAATTGGTTTAAAGCTAATCCAAATTTGGCTCTGTCACCATAACCCAACCAACAAATCCTTGATGGAAGTCCTTGAAATTGGACCTTCTCCTGTGCCATCTTAATCCAATGGCATAGAGAATCATTTTTTGGAAACATTTTTAATACAAGTTCATCGGTCCGATAGATATCTTCTGGTAAGCCTGACAGCGCTACCCATCTGAACGGGCCTTTCCCTTCACAAAATAGTGGACGAATGTATGCTGGGACAAAACCTGGAAAACTGAATGCATTTTTTACTCCAGCCTTCAGTGCCTGTGCACGTATATTATTCCCATAGTCAAAAACAATCGCGCCTAATGCTTTAAGATCCAGAAGACCCTGCACGTGCTCACCCATAGATCTAATACTTTCTTTAATATACGTTCCTGCATCCGTCCTGCGTAAATCAAGTGCAGACTGAAAGGCCATTCCATTTGGAATATATCCGTCAAGCTCGTCATGCGCAGATGTCTGATCTGTTACAAGATCAGGAATGATGCCTCTCTGCACAAATTCAGGTATAATATCAGCCGCATTACCTAGTAAGCCTATGCTGAGTGGCTTTTTCTTATTAATGGCAACCTGTGCCCATTCTATAGCTTCATTTAGATTCTTCGTGGACCTGTTCAGATACTGAGTTTCAAGACGCCTTATGATTCGATTCGGGTCCACTTCAATGCAAATCACAACACCACCTGCCATGGTAACAGCCAGTGGCTGTGCTCCACCCATTCCACCCAAACCAGCTGTTAATACAAATTTTCCAGATAGCGTTTCAGCATTCCAGTGTGTCCTGGCAGCTGAGATAAATGTTTCATAGGTACCCTGAAGGATTCCTTGCGTACCAATATAGATCCAACTACCAGCAGTCATTTGTCCATACATCATCAAGCCACGATCCTCTAATTCATTGAAATGTTCCCAGGTAGCCCAATTGGGAACTAGATTTGAATTAGCAATAAGAACACGTGGAGACCAAGCATGGGTTTTTACCACACCAATTGGTTTCCCGGACTGCACTAGTAGCGTTTGGTCTGGTTCCAGTTTTTCCAGTGATCTTAAAATAGCATCCAAACATTCCCAATTTCTAGCCGCTTTCCCCTTGCCACCATATACAATCAATTCTTCAGGTATTTCTGCTACATCTGGATGTATATTATGTTGAATCATCCGGTAAGCAGCTTCAATTTCCCAGCTTTGACAAGTTAAATCTAATCCGATTAGGGACTTCGCATTTTTGGACATCGCAATACTTTTATTAGTTATTTTAGAAATTATGGAAGTTTTCTTCCACTGCTCCCATTATAGGGTTAAATATAAAACTTTATAGACAAAACATAATTGCACCAAAAGTTATAGAACATAGACTAATACTATGATATAAAATCAAAATACATATCACTTGAAATATCTTTTTAATAAGGTCCAATAAACAGGTTTTTCCTGAAAAGTAGAATATGAAAAAACACAAATATTTGGAAAATTTAATTTTCTTGCATAGAGTACTTTTTTCCCAGCAGACCTAGCTGACTGATTATAGGTCGAAATACCCATAATGATTTTTTTATGGTATTTTTTTGGTAGGTTGTCCTGGATGACACGAAGGTTTAAATCAAAATCATCTTTTTTAATTGCATAATTCATTGGTAAAGCCCAATCTATATACCCGGCTGATAGCCATAGGTCCCATTCTTGACCGTATCGGTTCCTCGCAAGGTATATATTCGGCTTCACAGCTGCTGAAATAACAATATCTGAAGAATATATTCTAATTATTTTGCTGGCTTTTTCAATAAACCTCGTAATTCTATTTCTGCGAAAATCTCCCCAAGATGGTTTTTCACGAATAACTGAATATGTTGTCTGATCTAAACTTTGGTATTCACCTTTAAATACCTTCATACCCTCCGGGTTAAAACCGTACTCGAAATCATGGTAACGAATATAGTCAAAATGGAGACCATCGATTGGATATTTGCGTACTATTTCTGTTATAATATTCAATAAATATTTTTCAACATCTGGGTGTGTTGGTGCGAGAAAAAATCCTTCTCCATTGGGAACTCTACTTCGATTCATGGTTGATAACATTTTTTTGACATTCACGTATTGAAATTCTTTAGTATCAAGCCACTGTGGGTGTGTTTTTAATATATGATTATCCTGAGTAGGCATTCTACTGGCAGACCACAGATAATAGACATTGATCCATGCATGAACCTTGATATTGAAGCGTTTACTTTGTCTTAGAATATAATCCAAAGGATCAAAATCACTCTTTACAATATCTGACCGGGATACAATATCAGATTTATAATACGCGTCACCACGACCGCGAACCTGAGCAAAAATATGGTTGAAATTATTTTCTGCAGCAAATTCTAATGCTTTATCTATATACTCTGGGCAGGTCATATAATCCCGGACCACCCACATCGCCTGGATATCAGATGCAAATACTGGAAATCGTATACTGGATAAAAAAAGAAGGGCAATAATTACTGCCCTTCCGAAGGTAACCTTAATGGAATACATTAGTGATTAATCTTTTTTTACGTTCTCAGGCTCTTTTTGTAACTGTTCACTTGCAAAGTCAACAAATTCAATCATGGAAACAGGTGCGCGGTCATTATCCCTAAAACCTAATTTAATTATTCGAGTATACCCACCATCCCGATCTGTATATACTGGACCAATATCATTAAAAAGGATACTGACTATATCCTTATGTGGTATTTTTCTCAGTACCTGCCGTCGAGCATGCAAATCACCTCTCCTTGCAAATGTTACTAATGGTTCTATGAACACACGCAACTCTTTAGCCTTAGCTTCGGTAGTTTTAATACGTTTATGTTCAATCAATTGAGAAGCAAGGTTAGACATTACGGCTCTTCGATGCCCAGTTTTTCGTCCAAGCTTGCGTCCTGATTTTCTATGTCGCATACTACTATCCTTCTTCAGCCATTATCTTTCCAATTTCCATACCAAATTGAAGCCCCATAGAATCAAGCTTTTCAATCAACTCGGTCAATGATTTACGTCCAAAATTTTTGTACTTCAGCATTTGTGTCTCTTCTTTACTAACTAGCTCATGTATAAACTTGATCCCGGCTGCTTGAAGACAATTGAAACTGCGTACAGATAGTTCCATTTCGTCAATAGCTTGATTTAAAAGTTTGCGTAGTGCCATGGTCTCCTCGGAAATACCAGTGGTTATCTCAAGTACTTCCGGATGCGCAATTGCTTCCACAAACTTTAAATGTTCTCGCAGGTAAGTTGCTGAATAGCTCACTGCATCCTTTGGCGAGATTGACCCATCTGTTTCTACATTCAATTTAAGGATTTCAATTGGTTCTTTTGCGCCAGGAACGGGTTTAATATCAAAGGTTACCTTCGTAACTGGATTAAAAATACTATCTATGGAAAGGGTACCTATACTAAGATTTGGCAAATCATTTTCCTCAGCTGGAACATATCCTTTACCAATACCGATTCTTAATTCCATTTCGAGTTTTCCCGATGAATTAATCTCGGTAATATATTGATCTGGGTTTAAAATCTCAAATTGGTTACTAGCATCCTGAATTTGTTTTGCTGTGAACACTTTTTTCCCTTTAAATAATAATGAAACTTTATCTGGGTTATTATCCATCAGCTTAAACCGCACCATTTTTAAATTCATGAAGATATCAGCTACATCTCCCTTAACACCTTCTATAGAAGAAAATTCATGCTGTACACCTTCGATTTTCACATGTGTGATTGCTGCACCGGGAATACTTGTTAACAATACCCTACGCATAGCATTACCTAGAGTTATTCCGTAGCCTCTCTCCAATGGCTGAATTGTAAATTGCCCTGTTGTATTAGTCAGTGATTTTTCATCTACATCAACTTTTAATTCAAATGATTTATCCATGAATTACCTGTTCCTTATTAGTGGGTTATTTAGAATAGAGTTCGACAACTAATTGCTCCTTGATATTTAAATTCATTTGTTCCCTCTCTGGGACCGCAATAAAAGTTCCACTCATCTTTGCTTTATCCAATTCAAGCCATGGAAGTTCTATATCACCTTTGATTCGTCGCATAGCATCCAAAACAATATCCATTTTCTTACTTTTTTCTTTTACCTCTATTATATCACCGGGTTTAACTAAATAGGATGGGATATTGACAGGTTTTCCATTTACGAGAAAATGCTTATGGCTGACCAATTGCCTTGCAGCTGGTCTAGTAGGCGCAAAACAAAGTCTGTATACTATACTATCTAGACGACTTTCAAGAAGTTGAAGCATATTCGTACCTGTTTCCCCTTTTAGTTTCTCAGCTTTTTTAAAAGTGTTACGGAATTGTTTCTCCAAAAGACCATACATAAATTTAATCTTTTGTCTTTCACGGAGTTGAACGGCATAGTTTGACGGCTTCCTGCGCCGTGTTTGTCCATGCTGTCCAGGCCCGTAAGGTTTACGGTTCAATAATCTGTCAAATTTTGCATTCCCAAATATATTTTCTCCAAATTTTCTTACTATCTTCCCTTTTGGTTGTTTTGACTTTGCCATATTATAACCCCTTTATATCTACACTCGTCTACGTTTGGGAGGACGGCAACCATTATGAGGCAAAGGGGTCACATCTTTAATTGATTTTATTTGCAAGCCAGCAGCAGATAGCGCCCGGATAGCTGATTCTCGACCGGCACCTGGCCCTTTAACATTCAAATCAACACTCACAATCCCAATGGCTAATGCATCCTCACCTACCTTTTGCGCAGTTTTTGTTGCTGCATAAGCCGTACTCTTCCGTGAACCCCTAAAACCAGATGTGCCTGCTTTTCCCCATAACAAGACATTTCCGTATTGGTCGGCTATAGTGACATGAGTGTTGTTGAAGGTTGCTTTAATGTGAACAATAGCATTGGAATCTATAGATTTTTTCTTTTTCTTTTTTGGTTTTTGCTTTTTTTCAGCCAAAATATCCTCACTCCTTATTAAATAACTAAACTACTGATTTTCTACCAAGACCAATGGTGCGTTTCTTACCTTTACGAGTACGAGCATTAGTCTTTGTACGTTGCCCATTGGCTGGTAACCCTCGACGGTGACGAATTCCACGATAGGCCCCTATATCTTTCAATCGCTTTATATTCATAGCATTATAAGAACGTAAATCACCTTCGACACTTATGCCAAGCGTAGTGATTGCATCTCGAATGGCTATAACCTGTTTTTCCGTTAAGTCCCGAACTCTCTTATCAAATTTTACCTTTGCTATATTACAAATATCCTGTGCCGTTTTTAAACCTATACCATGTATATAACAGAGTGAATAGGCTACTAATTTATTTCGAGGAATATCTACACCAACTATACGTGCCATACAAATATTATCCTTGTCTCTGCTTATGTTTTGGGTTGTCACAAATTACAAGTACTACACCCTTTCGTCGGATAATCTTACACTTGGTGCACATTTTTTTTACAGATGGGCGTACTTTCATGTTTTTCTATTTTTTCCTGTAAACAATTCGACCTCTGTTAAGGTCATATGGACTGACCTCAAGGGTAACAACATCGCCTGGGAGTATTTTAATGAAATGCATCCTCATTTTACCACTCACATGAGCTAAAACAGTATGCTTGTTTCCACCTACTTCTACATCAACTCGAAACATAGCATTAGGCAGTGTTTCCGTGATGACACCATCAATAGTAATAGGTTTTTCTTTAGCCATCTGGTGTTCCTAAGCTTAAGATATGTGGTCCATCATCCTTTATAGCAATTGTATGCTCATAGTGTGCTGAAACTTTGCCGTCTTTGGTTAATATCGTCCAGCCATCTCCACCTGTATAGACTTCCTTATGGCCAATGTTAATCATAGGTTCAATAGCAATACACATCCCAGAGTGCAATTCATAACCATATTTTGGTGTACCATAATTAGGAATTTGCGGCTCTTCATGTAACTGCGTTCCAATACCGTGCCCCACTAATTCCCTGACAACAGAATATCCATTCGCTTCTGCATGAGATTGTACAGCATGACCAATATCACCAACACAATTGCCTGGCACTGCTTTTTCAATACCCATCATTAATGATTCAAATGTAACATCCATAAGTCTTTGTTTTTCTCTTTCAATATTGCCAACCGCAAATGTTCTCGCATGGTCGCCAAAATAGCCATCCAGTTCTGCTCCACAATCAATGCCTACAATTTGGCCATTTTTCAAGCGATCATCACATGGAATCCCATGAACCACTGCATCATCTACTGATATACAAAGAGTGGCAGGATATCCCATATATCCTTTAAAGGCGGGGCGTGCACCTCGAGAAATTATAAAATCTTCAGCCTTAGAGTCTAAATCAAGTATTCGTACACCTGGTTCAATAAGCTCAGACAACATCTCTAATGTATCAGCAACAATCTGGCAACTGCGGGCAATGATATCTATTTCACGGTCTGAACGCGTATATACCATCACATTCTCCTTCTTCCACGAATACGCCCTTTAGTTAAAAATCCATCATAGTGTCGCATCATAAGATGCGATTCCAATTGTTGTAATGTATCTAACGCGACACCTACAATTATTAACAGACTAGTACCACCAAAAAATGAAGCTAAATCATAGCCAACATCCATTGTCTGCATCAATACATAGGGAAAAATAGCAACCAAAGCCAACGCAATCGAGCCAGGTAAGGTAACTCGAGTTAAAATATTGTCAACAAACTCGGCTGTTTTTTTCCCAGGGCGTACCCCTGGAATAAATCCACCTTGCTGTTTCATGGTTGATGATACCTGAACAGGATCAAAAGCAATTGCAGTATAAAAATAGGTAAAAAATACAATCATCATTCCAAAAACCAACCAATAGAAGGGATGTTCAAAAGAAAACCATCGCATCATTCCAGCAATAAATTCGCTGTCCCCAAAAAATGTTGATATAGTGCTAGGAATAAACATAATTGACTGAGCAAATATGATGGGCATTACACCTGCAGTATTAACTTTAAGAGGTATGTGTGTATTCTGCCCTCCGTACACTTTGCGCCCTACAACTCGCTTGGCATATTGCACTGGTATTTTCCTTGTACCCTGTGTCAATAACACAACAAAACAGATGACCAAAAACATAATGCCTATCAATACAATTTCGGATAACAAGTTTCGAACTTCTTCATTGACAAGCGTAATCTCATTAATGAGAACATTTGGTAATCCAGATATAATTCCAACCATGATAATTAAAGAAATACCATTTCCAATTCCATTTTCAGTAACACGCTCTCCCATCCACATAAGTAGCATTGTACCTGTTACCATACTCACAATAGCTGTTAGTACAAACAATGATCCAGGGTTGATAACGACCTGAAGCTCCCGTTCCAAGAATACGGTAACACCATAAGATTGCATCATAGAAATAAGGACGGTTCCATACCTGGTTATTTGTGTTATTTTCTTCCGTCCGGCTTCTCCCTCCTTTTGTAAACGCTGGAAATATGGAAGAACAGACCCCATCAATTGAATAACAATAGATGCAGATATGTAAGGCATAATTCCCAAGGAGAATAAAGATGCTTTTTGGAAAGCGCCACCTGTAAACATATTGAATAATCCAAATAATGAGTCCTGAAATCGTTCAAATGCGCCAGCCAATGCTTCTGCATCTATTCCAGGAATCGGAATGTGGGCACCAATCCTTACAACAATAAGTATACATAAAGTATAAAAAATTCTGCGACGTAGCTCTGGAATAGTAAAAATAGTTTTTATTTTATCTATCATTGTACAATAGCTGTCCCACCTAATTTTTCGATTTTTACTTTTGCTGAAGTGCTGAAAGCGCTTGCCGTGATATCTATTTTGGTATTTAACTTACCATTACCCAGTACTTTCACAGGCTTATAGGCAGAACGAATAACTCCATTATCAAACAATACAAAAGGGGTGATGATATCCACGTTTAATCTTGCAAGATCTTCTAAATTTATAATTTGATATTCTTTGCGAAAAATATTTGTAAACCCCCTACGCGGAAGGCGACGTGCTAAGGGCATTTGCCCACCTTCAAACCAAGGACGGGTTTTGTTACCTGAACGCTGACCTGCACCTTTATCGCCTCGACCGGCAGATTTACCATGCCCAGACCCATGGCCACGTCCTATGCGCTTACGATTCTTGGTAGATCCAAGCACAGTCTTAAAGGAATCCAATCTCACAATTTTACCACTTTTACTAAATGATCCACCACTCTAAGCATTCCTCTCAGTGCAGGTGTATCAGGTTTTTCGATAGAATGATGAATCCTTTTTAATCCTAATGCAATCATAGTTCTTTTTGCTTTTGGTGCATACCCAATAGAACTTTTAACCTGTGTAATCTTAAGAATTGTATTTTGCGGCATTAGCTAAATACTTCTCCAATCGTTATCCCACGTTTATTAGCAATCGCTACTGCATCTTTTAAGTTCAGAAGACCATTCAAAGTTGCGAATACCATATTGCTGGAATTTTTCGAACCATATCTTTTTGTCAATACATTATGGATGCCAACTTGTTCCATAACCGCTCTAACACCACCTCCAGCAATAATACCTGTTCCCGGTGCGGCAGGTTTTATAATAACTCGGCTGGCTCCATGTTTACCAATAATCTTATGTGGGACCGTCCCATTAATAATTGGAATTTTTACAATATTTCTTCTAGCAATGTCTTTTCCCTTCTGTATTGCTGAGATAACTTCATTGGATTTTCCAAGTCCAATACCTATGTGACCTTTTGCATCTCCAATCGCTACCAGTGCCGAAAAACGAAATCGTTTTCCTCTGGAAGTAACCTTGGCAGTCCGGTTAATCTTAATTACTGTCTCTTCCTGTAAATCAAGTTCTGATGGGTTTATAGCTGACAAATCAATTACCTTTTAAATTTTCAATCCACCATCGCGGACCCCATCGGCAAACGCCTTGATGCGACCATGGTATGGATATCCGTTACGATCAAATATTACCTGCGAGATTTTCTTTTCTTTCGCTTTTTTAGCTAAATTTTCTCCTACTAACCGACTAACTTCAGTTTTATTTACTTTCTTTTTTATTTTATCCCGTATTTCTTTATCCCTCGATGACCCCGACACTAATGTCTTGCGTTCAAAGTCATTTATAATCTGTGCTTCGATATGGTTATTACTGCGATAGACAACCAATCGCGGATACAAAGCATGGTACATTGAAGTTTTTTTACTCCGGTTGCGACGACGTTCATTACGTCTTAATTGTTTCGTAAACTGACTCATAGATTACTCACCAACGGTTTTGCCCTGCTTGGATCGAACATATTCATCTTTATATCTGATTCCCTTTCCCTTATATGGCTCTGGTTTTCGGAAAGAACGAATCTTTGCCGCCACGGCACCTACCAATTGTTTATCTATCCCTTCGATCCTAATGGAGGAACGATCAGACTTAATAATAATACCTTCAGGTACATCAAAATATATATCATGAGAGTAACCAACCTGCAATTTTAAACGGTTATCTTCCACCAATGCTCGGTACCCAATACCAATAACCTCCAATTCCTTCACAAAACCATCAGAAACACCCAAGACCATATTATTGATAATTTGTCTTGTCGTCCCATGAAGCGATTTATGGCTAATACTATCAGATGGTCTTTCAACATGCAATTCACCATCAACTTCTGAAATATCAATCTCCGGATGACTATCCCACTCTTGAACACCCTTTGGCCCTTCAACGTTAATATTATTCCCTGTGATCTTGATTTTCACACCCTCAGGTATAAGCACCGGATTTTTTCCTATTCTAGACACTTAATAAACCTCACAAATCAGTTCTCCACCCACATTTAATTTATTTGCTGTTTTATTGGTCATTACACCTTTAGAAGTGGATAAAATTGAGACTCCAAGACCATCAAGGACACGCGGAGCCTTCCCTGCACCTATATAAATTCGTTTACCAGGACGACTAATTCGTTTAATATTTTCTATAACTGGATTCCTATGGTAATCATATTTGAGAAATATTCGAATCGTTTCTCTATTCTCATCTGAGATAAAGAAATAATCCTCTATATAATTTTCTTCCTTTAATATCAAAGAAATACGCTTTTTCATTTTTGAGCTAGGTACATCCACCCAACGTTTATCCGATGCAAGTCCATTACGAATTCGAGTCAAAAAATCAGCAATAGGGTCAGTCATAGTCATAAACTCCCCCTCACCAACTCGCTTTGGTCACTCCAGGGATTTCCCCCTTTAGTGCCATTTCACGGAAACATATACGACAAAGACCAAAGCGACGCAAATAACCATGTGGACGTCCACATTTAAAACAACGATTTTTTTCCCTCGTAGAAAACTTCGCTTTACGTTTTGCTTTATGAATTTTTGATTTCTTGGCCATCACGCAGCCTCATTTATTTCAATTTTCGATGGTTTATCTCTCAACGGAAGTCCTATCTCTTTTAATAACCAATATGCTTCATCGTCTGTATCAGCTGATGTTACCAAAGTAATGTTAAGACCTCTAATCGCTTCAATCTTATCATAATTAATTTCGGTGAAAATAATCTGTTCTCTAATCCCAAAATTATAATTACCTCTACCATCAAATGATTTAAAAGAAAGACCTCGGAAATCTCTAGAACGAGGAAGCGCAACAGCAATCATTCTTTCCAAAAATTCGTACATTCTACCTGAACGTAAAGTCACTTTGCAGCCAACTGGAAAACCTTTGCGTATTTTAAAATTAGAGATATCCTTTTTTGCCTTTGTTACAACAGGTTTTTGGCCTGAAATTTGCGTTAATTCGTACACTGCACTTTCCAGACTTTTTGCATTTACCTTTGCATCTCCTATACCCATATTCAGAGTTATTGAAAGTAATTTCGGAATCTCCATTAAATTCTTATATCCAAATTTTTTCATTAATATAGATTGAATGTCTTCAAAATATAGTTTCAACAAATTAGGTTTATAATGACCTGCCAAAGAATTTTTAGTATTTTTTTGATCATTTAATATCATTTTATTCATATTATCATCCATAGCTATCAATTTCCTCATTGGTTTTTCTCGATATACGAACCTTAGTGCCATCTTCCATAATTTTAAAACCAATCCGGGTAGCTACATTTCCATGAATAGCCATAATGTTAGAAATATGCAATGTGGCTTCTTTTTCAACCATCCCACCGGTAGGATTTTCCTGTGATGGTCTAATTGCTTTCTTTATAAAATTAATTCCTTCTATAATCACACGTTCCTTTTTTGGAAATACTCGCAATATTTTACCTTCCATACCTTTATGGTTGCCATTTATTACACGAACAGTCATTCCTTTCTTAATAAACATACTAAAGAACCTCTGGAGCCATTGATATAATGCGCATATAACCAGTTTTACGTAATTCACGTGCTACAGGACCAAAAATTCTCGTACCTCGAGGCTCACCCTGGGCGTTAAGCAACACAGCTGCGTTTTCATCAAAACGGATACAACTTCCATCTTTACGATTTATTTCTTTACGAACACGTACTACCACAGCTCGATGGACTTCTCCTTTTTCAACCATACCACCTGGAATAGCTTTTTTTATTGTAACAACAATTTGATCTCCAATAGATGCATATTTTCTTCTTGAACCACCGAGCACTTTAAAACATAAAACTTCCTTAGCACCCGAATTATCTGCAACTTTTAATCTTGTTTCTTGCTGTATCACAACTTTAACCTATAATCACTGCTTCGCGAATTATTTCACTGACCTGCCACCGCTTGTTTTTACTAATAGGCCGAACAGAAGCAATGCGCACAATATCTCCTTCTTTAGGAGCAACGGATTCAACGTGTGCTAGATAATTCTTATAACGTTTTACCCGTTTTTTATAGACTGGGTGAGGTATCTCTCTAGTCACCCTTACATTAACAGTCTTACTCATTTCCCCGCTAATGACCCTACCTGTTAATATTTGTCTTTTCCTTTTTTTATTCATCAATTATTGTTCTCAATCTGCCGTATGTCTAGATGATATTCACGAAGAATTGTTTTTATTCGAGCAACTTCACGCTTTATTTTTCTAATCTGAGTAGAATCTTCTAACTGCTGGAGTGCCTGCTGAAATCTTAAATTCTGGACGGCTTCCAAATTATCACTAAGCTTCTCAACCAGTTCTGAATAGTTCAATTCATTTAAATTAGAGGTTTTCAATTAAATTTCTCTCCGTGCCACTAACTTTGTTTTAATAGGTAATTTATGACCAGCATTTCTGAATGCTTCTTCAGCCATTGATCTGTCAACCCCTTCTATTTCAAAAAGTATACGCCCAGGCTTTACCACAGCTACCCAATATTCAGGTGTGCCTTTACCCTTTCCCATACGTGTTTCCGCTGGTTTAACCGTAACTGGTTTATCAGGGAAAACTCGTATCCATAACTTTCCTAATTTTCTTACAATTCGGGAAATCACGATTCGTGATGCTTCAATTTGCCTAGCCGTTATCCAACCACTCTCAATTGCCTTCAATCCATAAGTACCAAAAGCAACATGACTACCTCGTGTGGCCATACCACGGCGATTACCACGGTGATGACGTCTATATTTTGTTTTTTTCGGTTCTAGCATCTATAATATTTATTAATTAACCTTTGCATATCCAAACCTTTACACCAATAACACCATAGGAAGTTTGTACTTCTGTCAATGCATAATCAATTTGAGCGCGCAAAGTGTGTAAAGGAACACTTCCATCTGAATATTTCTCACTTCGCGCTATCTCCACACCACCTAAACGCCCCGCAATATTTATACGTATACCGTTAGCACCCATCCGCATAGTAGCCTGTATAGCTTTGTTAACAACTCGCCGATAAGATATTTTCTTTTTAAGTTGATGGCCAATACTTGCCCCAACTAAAGCTGCATCCAGTTCAGGTCTTTTTATCTCTGAAATATTGATTTGAGAATCTTTTTTACTATCTCCATCTGATTTTTTTTCATTAATCAGTTGGCTTAATTCTTTTTTCAATCGATTTACCTCTTCTCCACCACGACCAATGACGATCCCAGGGCGTGATGTATATATAGTCACTACCACCTTTTTTAAGGTGCGGCTTATTTCTACGAGTGAAATTCCTGCATTCGGTAAACGATATTGGATATATCTTCGGATTTTTGAATCCTCTTCCAACACTTCCGAGAAATTATTTCTATGTGCAAACCAATTAGAGCGCCAATCTTTATTAACACTTAATCGGAAGCCAATAGGATTTGTTTTTTGACCCAAAATTCCCTCTGTTAATTATTGTCTGTTAACACAATTGTTAGGTGACTTGTTGGACGACGTAATCTAGAGGCACGGCCCATTGATGCAGCGCGAAATCGTTTCATTACTGGACCACCATTCACAAAAGCTTCTTTTATATCCAATTTTTCTGGATTCATATTCACATCATCAACCATTTGCATCATATTCGCGATTGCAGAACGTATTGTTTTCTCAATAATCAAAGCCGATTTTTGAGGTGTAAAATGTAAAATATTTAAAGCATCACCGACAGCACGTCCACGTACGATATTAAGTGTTTTACGAAGTTTCCGAGGAGATTGATGTATATATCTGGTCATAGCTTTTGATTCCATAACTATTTCCTATCACCAGAGTGCATTCTAAATATTCTGGTTGGAGAAAATTCTCCTAATTTGTGTCCAACCATATTTTCATTAATCAAAATAGGTATAAATTGATTTCCATTATGGACAGCAAATGTATGACCAACAAATTCAGGTGTGATCATTGAGCGCCGAGACCAAGTTTTTATAACCTTTTTCTTCCCGCTTTTAGTCATCTTATCTATTATTTTCAAGAGTTTTTCATCCACATATGGACCCTTTTTTAAAGATCTAACCATTTAAATTTCCTATTTGCGTCTTCTTACAATCATAGAATTAGATTTATTATTTTTCTTTCGTGTCTTGTATCCTTTGGTTGGTTTCCCCCATGGGGTACAGGGATGCCTCCCTCCTGATGATTTACCTTCTCCACCACCCATTGGGTGATCTACTGGGTTCATGGCTACGCCACGAACACTTGGACGGCGTCCCAACCATCTTGAACGTCCTGCTTTACCAGAAACAACTTGTTCATGGGTACGGTTACCAATCTGACCTATTGTGGCCTTACAACTGTGTTTTACCATTCTGATTTCACCCGATGGCAGTTTTAGGGTTGTATAGCCACCATCATGTGCCATGACCTGCGCAGACGTCCCGGCTGAACGAACTACTTGCCCTCCTCGGCCTGGTACTAATTCAATATTATGAACGAATAATCCAGTTGGAATGTTAACAAGTTGCATAGCGTTACCATTTTTTAAAGGAACTTTTTCACCTGCTACTATATAGTCATTAACCTTTAATCCAACAGGACTAAGAATATATCTTTTATCACCGTCAGCATAATTGATTAGAGATATATATGCAGAACGGTTTGGGTCATATTCTATTGTCATCACCTTACCAGGGATATCTGATTTATCTCTTTTAAAATCAATAACACGATAACGTCGTTTGTGCCCTCCACCTTGATGTCGTACGGTTATACGACCATAATTATTTCGCCCGCCTTTCCTTTTTAATGCAGTTGTCAATTTTTTTTCTGGTTTACTTGTTGTTATATCAGAAAAATCCGGACGTGATGCAAAACGGCTACCGGGGGTTATTGATTTTAAGTTACGAATACCCATATTTAGCTTGCTGTTTCTCCCTGAACTAAATCTATTGTGAATCCATCGTTCAAGGTTACAACTGCTTTTTTCCAGTTAGATCTTTTCCCTCTGGTTCGAATAACTCTACCCCCGCTTTTAATTGTCATTTGTTTAGTTTTTCCTAAACCATTCATTGTGGCTATTTTTTTAACCTTCACATCAAATTTCTTTTCAACTGCTTTTTTTATTTGCGGCTTATTGGCATCTTTTGTTACCAAAAATGCAAATTTGTTCTCACGCTCTTTTAGAATAGCCATCTTTTCAGTCAAAATTGGTTTCAAAATTAATTTTACATACATAATAAGTTTTACACTTTTAGCATAGTTGTTAATACCAATAAACTATCTTTGTCCATTAACAGAATTTCACAATCCAATAGGTCATAGGTACTTGCCTTTGAAGCATTAACAATATACACATATCTCAAATTTTGTGTTGACCATTCGATTTTTTTGTCAAGGTCACTAATCAATACAGTTAATTTTTTTTTATGTATACCAAGATTTTTTAATAGGGAAACAAAATTAGATGTTTTATGTGAATCAATCTGGAATTTTTCCACAATAACTATCTCATTGTTTGCTATTTTACTCGATAATACTGATTTACGCGCTAATTTGCTTAGTTTCTTTGATAGTTTTTTGTTATAAGAATGGGGTTCTGGGCCAAACACTCTTCCTCCTCCCCTCCAAAGTGGTGAACGTATTGTTCCAGCACGGGCAACACCTCGGCCTTTTTGTCGCCATGGTTTTCTACCACCTCCAGCAACGGAAGCGCGGTTTTTTGTCGAATGGGTCCCTTGCCGCAGGTTCGTTAACTCTGCCAACACTGCTTGACGAATAACTGGTTCGTTTGGCTTTATTCCAAAGACGGATTCATCTGCTTTTATTTGACTGGGTTTTGACCCATCGAGTTTTAAAACATTTAGCTTCATATTATCTATAAATAGTTATTATCGCATTATTAGGACCAGGTACCGAACCCTTTACAAATAATTGATTCTTTTCATAATCAATTTTGACAATCTGCAGGTTCTTAATGCTTACTTTGACATTTCCATAATGACCAGGCATTTTTTTTCCAGGAAATACACGTGAAGGATATGATGCAGCACCAACTGAACCTCCATGTCGTGCTGTATCACCCATCCCATGTGTTTTCCGTTGAAGACTAAAATTATGACGCTTAATTACACCAGAAAATCCATGGCCTTTAGAATTACCTGTAATTTTAACGAATTCACCGATTTTGAATAAATTAGAGTCAAATACCTGACCATTTCTATAATCAAAACTTGGGACCTTTTGGAACTCTGCCAGTATGGCTTTAGGCGATACTAATGCTTTATCAAAATGACCTTGAAGTGGTTTATTCGTATGTTTCCCTTTCCGGTCTTTATATCCTACTTGAATAGCTTCATATCCATCTATAGTATTAGTTTTTATTTGCGTCACAACACAAGGGCCCGCTTCCAGCAAGGTTACAGGTATAACATCGCCCCTTTCATCAAAGATTCTCGTCATACCAATTTTTCTACCAACCAAGCCACGCATCATTAAACCTTAATTTCGATATCCACACCAGCTGGTAAATCCAACTTCATTAACGATTCAACAGTTTTCGGAGTTGAATTAATTATATCTACGAGCCGTTTATGTATGGTAGTTTGGAATTGCTCACGTGATTTCTTATCAACATGAGGAGAACGTAATACTGTGTATATTGAACGCTTCGTTGGCAAGGGGATTGGTCCAGATATTATTGCACCTGTTGATTTTGCGGTTTTCACAATTTTGTCTGTTGACTTATCAAGCAATATATGATCATATGCCCGCAGACTAATACGTATGGACTGTTTAGCCATTATTCTTTAATTGCCTATTCAATGATATCCGTAACTACACCAGCACCAACTGTATGACCACCCTCACGAATAGCAAAACGCAATTCCTTGTCCATGGCAATAGGAGTGATCAATTCGACTTCGAATTCAACATTATCACCAGGCATGACCATTTCCGTGCCGCTCGGCAAGGTCACAACCCCTGTCACATCCGTGGTCCGAAAATAAAACTGCGGTCTATACCCATTAAAAAATGGCGTATGCCGTCCCCCCTCTTCCTTCTTTAAAATATACACACTGGACCTGAATTTAGTATGAGGTGTTATACTTCCAGGTACAGCCAATACCTGACCACGTTTCAATTCACCCTTATCAACGCCGCGAAGTAACATACCAGCATTGTCACCGGCCCGACCTTCATCCAGCAGCTTCCGAAACATTTCGACACCTGTAACCGTGGTCCTCTTTTGATCTCCCATACCAATGATCTCAATCTCATCACCCACTTTCACAATACCACGTTCAATACGACCCGTACCAACTGTGCCACGACCCGTGATGCTGAAAACATCCTCCACGGGCATCAAAAAAGGCTTATCAATATCGCGCTTCGGTTCGGGTATGAAACCGTCACAAGCATCCATTAATTCCACAATACATTTATTGGCAACATCATCACCAGGATTACTCAAGGCATTCAAGGCACTGCCCTTTACGATTGGCGTGTCATCACCAGGAAATTCATACTCATTCAAAAGATCACGCAACTCCATTTCAACTAGTTCCAAAAGCTCCGGATCATCAACCTGGTCCGTCTTATTCATAAACACCACTACACTGGGTACATTCACCTGCCGCGCCAATAGAACATGCTCCCGAGTCTGAGGCATGGGCCCATCCGCAGCTGATACAACTAGTATGGCACCATCCATCTGGGCAGCACCGGTAATCATATTCTTGATATAATCGGCGTGACCCGGACAGTCTACATGAGCATAATGACGATTCTCCGTCTCATATTCCACATGGGCCGTCTGAATAGTGATACCCCGCTCACGCTCCTCCGGAGCATTATCAATACTATCAAATGAACGAACCTCAGCCATACCATGTGCGCTCTGATGCAATGTGATCGCTGCTGTCAAAGTCGTCTTACCATGGTCTACATGACCAATGGTACCTATGTTCACATGCGGCTTTGTTCGTTCAAATTTTTCCTTTGCCATTAGAAACTCCTGAAATTAATCTTTATGATGCTTTGCCATGTACCCGTTCTATAATTTCATCTTGAACACTAGAAGGTACCTGTTGAAAATGCGAAAATTCCATGTGAAAGACTGCACGACCCTGCGTAATAGACCTTAGGTCTGTAACATAACCAAACATATTGTTTAACGGTACATTTGCCTTGACTACTTGGGCTTTTTTTCTTTGCTCCATACCATCAATTTTTCCGCGTCGAGCACTAATATCTCCCATCACATCACCAAGATACTCAGCAGGCACGATAATTTCTATCTTCATAATAGGTTCCATGAGCCTTGGTTTTGCTTTCTTACACGCATCCTGGATCGCCATAGAACCAGAAATTTTAAAAGCCATTTCTGATGAATCCACTTCATGGTAAGAACCAAAAATTAGTTCTACGCGCACATCTTCAATAGGATATCCTGCGATAACGCCATTTTTGAGAGCTTCTTGAATGCCTTTGTCTATTGATGGGATATATTCACGTGGAATCACTCCACCTACAATCTTATTCTCAAAATGATAACCTTTACCGGGATCATTAGGTTTAACGTTGATCACAACATGTCCGTATTGACCTCGGCCACCAGACTGACGAATAAATTTGGCCTCAACATCACTTACTGGGGAAGTTAACGCTTCACGATACGCTACAATAGGCTTACCAATATTAGCACGAACCCGAAATTCCCTCAGAAGACGTTCCACAAGAATTTCTAAATGCAGTTCGCCCATTCCCGAAATAATTGTTTGTCCAGTTTCACTATTTGTTGAAACTTGGAATGTGGGATCCTCATCTCCTAATTTAACAAGAGCTTTACTAAGTGAATCCTGGTCTACTTTACTGACCGGCTCCAACGAAACCGATACCACCGGTTCGGGGAAATCCATAGACTCCAATAAAATTTTATTTTTTTCATCACAAATGGTATCACCTGTTTTTACGTTCTTAAGACCAACCGCGGCAACAATTTCACCGGCAGACATATCATCACGATCTTCTCTCTTATTCGAATGCATCAATAATACCCGACTAATTCGTTCACGTTTGTTTGAATTTGGATTATATACATAAGACCCAGCATCCAACTTTCCAGAGTAAACCCTAATATATGTCAATTTACCTACATAACTGTCTGTCATAATCTTGAATACAAGAGCACTAAATGGTTCTTGATTATCTGCATTGCGAGTAAGTATCAGGTCAGAATCATTCGGGTCGAGACCCTTAACAGCACCAACATCTTTAGGTGAAGGTAGAAAATCAATTACACCATCCAAAAGCCGCTGTATACCTTTGTTCTTAAAAGCGGAACCACAGAGCATTGGAATGAATGTATTATCAAGGCACCCCTTACGAATAGCTGATTTAAGTTCATCCAATAAAATTTCTTCATCCGCTATATATTTTTCCATCAAATGTAAATCGTAGTTTGCTGCTTCCTCAATAAGATGACGACGCCATTTTTCAGCTTCATCCTGCATATCAGTTGGGATTTCTGCATATTCAAATCGAGATCCGAGAGTAGACTCATTGTAAAGAATAGCTTTCATTGTTAACAAATCGATAATACCAGTAAACATTTCACCACTACCAATTGGAATAATTATAGGAAGAGGATTAGAACCGAGACGGTCCTTTATCATATCCATAACGTGAAAAAAATCTGCACCTACTCGGTCCATTTTATTAACAAAAGCAACTCTTGGAATCATATATTTGTCAGCTTGGCGCCACACAGTTTCGCTTTGTGGCTCTACACCACCAACAGCACAAAATACAGCGACAGATCCATCTAACACACGCAGTGATCTTTCTACCTCAACTGTAAAATCAACATGACCTGGAGTATCAATGATGTTAATCCTGGAACCATCCCAAAAACATGTTGTTGCAGCTGACGTAATAGTAATACCACGCTCTCGTTCCTGTTCCATCCAATCCATGGTAGCAGCACCATCATGTACTTCACCAATACGATGTGTCCTCCCAGTGTAATATAGAATACGCTCAGTTAGTGTTGTCTTACCCGCATCAATATGAGCCATTATACCTATATTACGTACGTTTGATAATTTAATTTTTTTCATACAATTATTAACGAAAATGAGCAAATGCCTTATTGGCTTCTGCCATACGATGTGTATCTTCTTTTTTCTTGATAGCCCCACCCTCATTATTGGCAGCAGAAATCAGTTCGGAGGCTAATCTTTCCGACATGGGTTTCCCTGAACGAGCTTTAGCAGCATTAATTATCCATAAGGAAGCAAGGTAAAAACTGCGATTTCTTGGAACTTCAATAGGCACCTGGTAAGTAGCACCTCCAATACGCCGGGACTTAACTTCAACGGAAGGAGAAGCACTTTCCACTGCTTTTTGAAATATTTTTAATCCATCAGTCTTGGTACGTTGTTTAATATTATCCATTGAACTATAAAAAATCTTTTCAGCTATACCTTTTTTACCTTTTTTCATAATGTAATTAACAAACTTGGCAACTGCCAAATCATTGTAGACCGGGTCTGGAAGAATTGTCCTTTTTTCTGGCCGCCTGCGTCTCATATCATTAAAATATTATCTTGGTTTTTTTGCGCCATAACGAGAACGGCTTGTTCTTCGGTCAGTTACGCCCGCAGTATCCAATGTTCCTCTAATAACATGATAGCGCACACCAGGCAAATCCTTCACACGACCTCCCTCAATTAAAACAATAGAATGCTCCTGAAGATTGTGCCCTTCACCGGGAATATAGGCAGTAACCTCCATTCCATTTGTCAATCGTACTCTAGCAACCTTACGTAGGGCAGAGTTTGGTTTTTTTGGCGTTGTCGTGTAGACACGTGTGCACACTCCTCGCTTTTGAGGCTTTGCTTCCAAAGCAGGTACTTTGCTTTTATAAACTTTCCTCTTCCTAGATTTTCTTACAAGTTGATTAATTGTTGTCATAATTACTCATATATTAAATAAATTGTTTGGGATTCTATTCCTGCATACAAAAAGCTGTCAAGTTTTTAGTCAGCTTATTGAGCTTCCATTTGAGTTAGTTCTTGATCTGGAGCCTCGTCTAAATCTCTTAAACCTTTCGAGAACTCTTCTTCAGCGACCGCCGTTTCATCAATTTCAGTCTTATATCCTGTTCCGGCAGGAACCAACCTGCCAACAACAACATTCTCTTTTAAACCCCTTAGTTTATCAACACTGCCGTTGACCGCTGCTTCAGTTAATACTCTGGTTGTTTCTTGAAATGATGCAGCTGATATAAAAGATGTTGTTGCT
>ERZ651768.788-NODE-788-length-23506-cov-13.446199_pt1 | contig 23506 bp, 23 predicted proteins | sample MGYA00514754_ERZ651768 | MGnify/ENA metagenome assembly ERZ651768
TTGAATCACGCCATCTCGATCCAGCCGACTACGAAACTGCGGATTTTGCTTGGTACAACTCGTGGCAGCCTTTTGACCATGAGGCGCGGAACAACCCTCTTGCAGTAATCGACGCTACAACGCTTGCCGAAAACGACATCGTCGACTACTACTACACGGGCAATAACGCTTCAAATAAATCGTCGATGCCTCTGTTTAATCCCAGGCACGAGTTGTGGTATTTCAACCGGATGCGGACAGACGAGGTTCTCTTCATTAAACAACTTGATACACGTGACGGCTATGCTCAAGCGTGTCCTCACACGTCGTTCGATGACCCAAATGTTCCACAAGACGTGCCCCCGCGTCGAAGCGTCGAAGTACGATTGTTAGCCGTTTTTCGCTGAGCCTGTGTAATTTGCGCAGGTTTTGTATGTGAACCAAGCTCAAGAAGCATGGCGGGTTTCGGCGAGAGCGAAGGGTTGTAGGCCGTGAAACCCTATACGCTCCTCTTCAGCTGTCGAAAACCGGATTGCACGTATCGCGGCCGACCCGACTCATCCTCGTTCGTAAAGTACCAGCCGATCTTGTCAAGCTCGGCATTGCCGCCGTCGAGCCGCGCCGTTCCGGAGTCCAAAAACACGAGCGGCAACGCTCGCTTATAGCCGGGCTGGCCCGTGTCACGATCGGTGCTCGAAAGCATTAGACGGTCCTTCTTGCACTTGATGTCAACTATGGATCCCATGTTCTCGTAGCGGCCTTCGAATCGTCTGTAGTCCGGTTGGTCTGCTAGAGGGGCAGGAAGCACCGGTGGTTCTGCTAGTACAAGGGGGCTGATCACCTCGTTGCAGACGTCGTCAAAGAGCAATCCCGCACGACCGCCATTGGTCAACAGCGCGACGGCGATACCCTTTTCAGGAAAGATCCGGAGATACGCAAATTGACCGATCGTCCCGCCATCGTGCCCATAGACGCGCTGGCCATTCCAATTCATGAGAAACCAGCCAAGACCCCATCCGGTGACCCCGTGTGGCGCATGTCGAGGCAGCTTGATTTGACGGCGCTGCATGGCACGAGCAGAACGGCTGGTCAGCATGCGCGAGCCGCTCCCCAATCTACCGGCGTTTAGATGCAGCCTGGCAACCTGCAAAAGATCGTTAGCCGACATGCTCGGCACCGACCCCGCTGCCGCTTGCCCGAATGACAGATACGGTCTCGTGCTCGCTTGCCAGCCTCTGGTAGGACTGCGGGGCACGTGGCCAATCGCACAATTGAACCTGATAGCGTGCTCTGGACTCGCGAACGCGTGCTTCATACCGAGTGGCTTGAATAGGTGATCAACCATCACCTGATCGAACGGTTTATTACGCACCACTTCCAACACCCGACCCAAGGCAGCGAATCCGAGGTTGCAATAACTCATCATCGCGCCGCGCTCGAAGAGGCTTGGGACCATGGTGCATCGGTCCATAAAGCGCCGTATCGATTCATCGCCACGTCCCGTATCCACAAAGAGGTCACCGTCGATGCCGCTTGTGTGACAAAGAAGTTCACGAATCGTGACGGTTTGGCTCACGTCCAATCGTGCGACCCGGAAGTCCGGGAGATATTCGACTAGCGGAGCATCCAGGCCTACCAATCCTTCGTCGACGAGCTGCATCACAAGTGTGGCGGTGAGCGGCTTCGTGATCGATCCGATCTGAAACACTGCGTTGTCAGTCACAGGAATTTTCGAATCGAGATTGACGACACCGGCTTGGGCGCGTCGAACGATTCTGTCGTTGCGTAAAACGGCAAAACTAGCCCCCGGGACATCATGACGCCGGATCGACTTTCGCAAGAAAGCAGCGAGACCTTTCTCATTCAACATGGTCTACCCCTGGGAGCCCTGATTTAATCCACTATCCATACGCAGACCGGAAGATGCAATCATGACCCGCATTGCGATCGCAGGCGTAGTCCATGAGACGAATACCTACTGTCGGGACACGACGCCGACATCGTCATTCGATCTTCGTCGCGGTGAAGCGATTCTGAGGGCGCGTGGCACGGAGAGCACCGCCGGCGGCGCGATTGCAGCCTGCGACCGGCTTGGATTTGAAGTCGTACCTCTGTTGATCGCGACGGCGGTACCGTCTGGCACAATCCAATCCGAAACCTACGAATCCTTCAAGCAAGAAATCCTCGCCGGGATCGAAGCAGCGAAACCGATCGATGCCATCTTTCTGGATCTACACGGGGCTGGCGTGGTCGAGCACCTGGAGGACTTGGAAGGCGATCTTGCGGTCGCCGTGCGCAACCTTGTGGGCGAAGCCGTACCAATCGCAGCCGTGTTCGACCTTCACGGCAACGTGACACAGACGATGGCCGATGCTCTGGATGGGGTCTTCGCTTGTCATCAATACCCTCACGTGGATCTTCACGAACGCGCCGACGAGGCGATTCAGTTGATCGACGACATGCTGAAGGAGAACTTTCGACCGGTCATTCACGTAGAAACGTTGCCAATGCTGTTGCCGACAACAACCACGTTCGTCGGCATCGGCAAGTCGATGCTCCAGGAGATACTTGAAGCCGAGTTGCCTGACGAGGTCATCGACGTCAGTTGGTTCCACGGTTTTCCGTACGCCGATATCAAACTTGTTGGAGTGCATATCGCTGTGACGGTACGCGGCGATCGCGAGCGCGCGAAGGCAATTGCCCGTCATGCCGCGGAATCGCTCTGGCGACAGCGGGACGCATTCAAACCGCAAAGCCTTTCGGCCGAGGCAGCAGTCGGTCGTGCCGTGATCGCGACCGAGCACCCCGTCATCATCAATGAAACCTCTGATAATTGCGGAGGCGGCACGCCCGGTGACGGGACTCACTTATTACGGGCGATGCTTGAAGCCAAGCTCGACAAAGCATGCTTCGCGTTTTTGGTCGACCCAGAGGTGGCCTTGCAAGCCCACAAGGCCGGGGTCGGTAATTCAATCGACGTGAGTCTTGGTGGCAAGACCGACGATCTGCACGGCGATCCTTTGGAGCTCAACGTGTACATCAAGGCTCTTCATGATGGTCGAATGAAAATGTTGGCAATGGTTAAAGGCGCGCCCATGCATCTTGGATTGATGGCGCGGCTTGTGGTGAATGGCATCGACATTGTGGTTGCCTCAAATCGAAGCCAAACGTTTGATATCGGCCCGTTCCTCGCCGTCGGAATTGATGTGGTGGCCTATCCGATCGTCGCGCTCAAGTCGTCGAATCACTTTCGTGCCGGGTTTCAAGACATCGCCGGAACGATTATTACCGCAGACCCTCCTGGACTGAGTACCCACCGCATCGAAACATTTGATCGAAGACGAGCGCCTGGTCCCGTTTGGCCGATTGACGCGGCAGCCGAATACAGTACTAGTTAGGTGAGAGGCCGTTCCACGAATTCGATGTGAACCAATCGCTGGGTGCTATCTAAATCGGCGCTCCTGATCCCTCGACTAAGAGGTTCTCCTTCGCCCTGCCCTTAACCCAACCGAGAGAATCGCTCGACGAATATCCAATCACCTGTTTAGCCCTGTCCGATAGTTTCTCAGCTATTTCCGGGGGGACAGATAAGTACTGATTCTCCTCTTGTCGAAGCCAATCGGGGATGAACGAATGGAAAAATCCGGTTCGCCGTTCTGAAAGTCGGCTTTTCCCAGCACCATGCAGAGTGCGTGAAAGCCACATGACGGCAGAGCCTTTGGGCATGACGGCTTGAGCTATCTCATTTTCCTTTGCAATTCGATCTTCTGACCAGGTGTGGCTTCCAGGCACAAGACGGGTGGCACCATTTTCCTCGGAAAAGTCGGTGGCCGCCCACATGACGGACACCACGAATTCCCGCATCTTGGGGATATAGCCGATGTACGGCTGGTAAATCGCGTTCTCTCGGTGGAGCACCTGGTTTTCATTGCCCTCACGCACTTCCAACATGACGGAAGCGCCGAGATTGTAATGATCACAATTCGGTCCTCTGTCGGGATCCGACACTTGCCACACCAGCTGACTACTTTTTTGTTCATTTTCCGTGATAGCCCACAAACCATCACCAACAGTCGGGCGATCTGCCTGTGGCGAATTTGACGCGTCGTCGATGGGTTGGAGCGCCATCGTTCGCTTCGGCAATAGCATCGCATCAACGATCTCTAGCACTTTCGGATGAATCAACAATTCTTCCGCAAAAATAGAGCTCACGGCGGCAAGGGCGCCGACCGTCCTGTTGCCGTCAGGCCAGAGATGGGTAGACGATTTTTGAGCTGCCTCCGGAACGTTCTCCTGTATCTCTTCGTATACCGAATCGAGTAAATCTGGCGGTGCAAGGTTTTGTAATATGACGCCCCCTTCCCGCTTCAATGTATTGGTAATTTCTTGTACGGATTCGTCAGGTTCAAACGATGATAGGGATACCCTCATAATTTCGTTCCGTCGATTAAGTTGTACGCACCCACACCGTCAAAGGCGATTGAGGAGAGTCTCAAAACGAGTGCCGGGGATGAATCCGACGCATCCAACAACACCTCATCGGTTGCGATGCTGAGATCATACTGCAACGGAGCAAACGCCTGCTCTTGAAGACCGATGACATGTTTCGGCGTGAGGCGTACGTTTGTATGCACTAGGCACTCGTTTTACAGATCTTCTTGTAGCAAACGCGTTGGGCATCGGTAATGAATATTAGAAAAGCCAATGAGCGAGATATAGACAGCATTACCGAGGTTGTTTCGCTTGCCTTTGATGCAGAACAGTACTTACTGGGCGAAAAGGTTATTGAAGCGACGTTGGTGCGCGAGCTTATTAACGATAACGACGTCATCGTCAGCCTGGTGGCCGAAGATCCGCAAATAATCGGCCACATCTTTGTATCACCCGTATCTCTTACTCCGGTCATGCGATTATCTTGTGGTCAGGTGGCCCCCCTATCCGTGCATCCCGACCAACAAACTCGAGGGGTCGGCAGCTCGCTCATGTGGGCCGCCATCGATGAAAGCAAAGCGAACGGGTTAGACGCGCTGTTCTTGTTAGGTGACCCAAACTATTACCGTCGTTTTGGTTTCGTACCTTCTAACGTCGACAACGTCTACCGAACAACGGGGCAGTTTCAACAATTGGAGCTCAACGCCGGCTGCATCGAATCCGTAACAACGTACGCACATTTAGCCCCAGCTTTTTCTAGACTGGGCCTTTAGGCTCTCAACGCAGGCGACGTGTTCGCCTCGTCAAGCTGTTTGCGGATCGCCAATGTCGGCAACAATCGTCTGCCGCCAATAATGATTAAGATGTGGTGACCACCTGCGGAGAACCTATCATGTCCAGCGTGAATCGCGACCTACTCATCAGCGCCGATTCACATGTGGCAGAAAACAAAGATCTGAGGATTCGTCTTCCTGAGCACTTGCGCGAACGGATGCCGCTACTGGTGCCCGGCACGGGTGGCGACCTCGACGACGAGACGAACGGTGAGATCAGGAATCGCTCTTCCTGGAAGAAGCTATCGGTGCGGGACCGTGAGCTAGAGTTCCGCTCCGATCCTTCTCTCGGCACGGACCTGGATCGCCGCATGCGTGATATGGCCCGAGAAGGCGTGGATGCCCAGGTGGTCTTCCCCAACATCGCGTTGAATTTCGGTGGCAGTCGCCAGACGCGGGAATACGCTAAAACCTTCGCACGCGCTTATAACGAATACGTACGCGAAACCTTCGTGCCGGCCTCCAAAAGATTCAAACCGGCTGCCATGATTCCGACCGATGACATCGAGGACACGCTGGCTGAAGCTCGAAAGTGCATAGACGACGGCTTCGCAACGTTATTTCTGCCCTGTGTCGTGCCATGGCAACCGTACCGCTTGAAGCTTTATGAACCGCTCTGGAGCATGGTAGAGGAAGCTTCCATACCACTCACTTTTCATGTCTTCAGCGGCAATCTTGCGTTAGGCGGCGAGTTCGCAGATCCAGGCCATATGAGTGAGGAGCGTCTCGCGCTCGCAGTCAATCAGGGCAAAGACCGTGTCAAGCACACAGAACAACTCGACACGGTGATCGGCATGGCCGCCGGCATGGCGCCAATTCTCGAGCTCACATCGTCGGGTGTGTTAGAACGTCATCCCAAACTACGCTTCGTCATCACCGAATCCGACTGCGGTTGGCTCGCGTGGGCGTTGCAAGCCATGGATCAGATGCAGCGCCGGCGCCACTTATATCGCACCGATCTGCCTCTACGCGCTAGCGAGTATTTTCTTCGCCAAGGTTTCGTCACGATTACCGACGATCCTGTTGCGCTTAACAACGTCGGCTTCACGGGCTCGGACTGCATGCTATGGGGCAACGATTATCCCCACGACGAAGGTACCTGGCCCGAGAGTCATGCGAGCATTAACGCGATCCGAGAGTGCTTGGGGGATGCTGCCGGTAAGGTACTACACGGTAATGCTGCCGATCTTTATGGTTTCGATCTCGACTATTTGGCCGCGGCGCACGAGGAAATAACCTCACTTGCCTCGTAACTCCCACGCAGTTTTAGTGACTTTGGAATTAAATCGTTATTCAACCCTTTAGAGCCAGTGGCGTAGCCGAGAACAGCACCGGAGCCTATGTGCGTACCGCGAGCGCGGTGGCGAGACCAGAATACCGTGGTTGATCAATAGCCAACTGGTTGGCCACAGTGTCACGCAAGTGGGCGATCACGCTATCCTGATCTAGCGGCATTGAGGCATCACGCAAGGCATTAACGAGCCGCCATCGGAGATCCGAAAGGTCGTCGTTACTTGCAAAGATCACGCGCAGTCGTTCGAGCTCAAGTCGCCTATGCTCGGCGCCGAGAGAACCATCGCGCAAGATGATATCGAGCGAGTTACCGGCGACCCGCGACAGGAACTGAGTGCGTCCACTAGACGAGTCCATCACGTCAGCCCGAAGGAAGTCGCGCACGCTGACGAGTAGCTCACCGATACCCGGCATCTCATCGTCTGCCTGGTCCGGTGGATCGATGAGTGTGACCGGTCCCCGTATGATCAGGTTAACGCAGTCGATCTGAGCTTCAGAGCAACGTCGACCAATGGCGGGACGCTCCACCGTCTTGTCGGGACCAACGCGAAAATGTTCCGCCATGACAAGGGTAGTCACCGCCCACCAGAATGAGCCATAGACCTCCCAGAATCTAACGTGGTCTCGATCGAGTTTTCGATCGCAGATCGATTCGTAACCCTCGGCCAGGTCCTCGTACATACCAAAACCGCCGACGGGTAAATCGGCACGACCGAAACGCCAAGAGTTGGTGCAAATCCACCCGAGATCGCGCATCGGGTCGCCAATGTGAGATATCTCCCAATCAAGCACGCCTACGATACCTGTGGAGTCGACCATCAGGTTGCCATTGCGAAAGTCATTGTGGACGAGTGTGACTTCGTGTTGAACGGGCAAGTGATCCAGCAACCAGCGTGCCGAGTAGTCGATCATCGGTTGCGGGGTATTGAAACGTTTATAACGCTCCCAGGTTTGATTGACGAGAATCTCGGGAGTTTGTGTCTGCAATTTTTCGTCCAGCCCAGTCGCTTCAATGTCGATGGCATGGATACGCGCGAGAATCTCGCCGCATTGTCGGGCAAGGTTGGGCCGAACGCCTTCGAATTCGGGGGAACGAACGATGCGCGCGCCAAGGGTTTCACCTTCAAGCCACTCCATGATGAACCCCTCACCGAGACCGTCTCGATCCTTCAAAACGTAATCGACTTTAGGTTCTGGCACCAACGCTTCACGCGCTTTACTGATAAGTAGCGCCTCGGTTGCTAGACCGACGGATTCCTGTAGATCGCTATCGACCTCAGCCCCTGTCCCGTCGACGGCTCGACGTAGACACAGCGGCCTATTGCCGCTCGCATCGGTGATCATAAGTTTATAGGTTTCTTGGCTAGCGCCGCCCGACAATCGCTCGGTCGATACCAGACCTGTGCAGCCTGGTATCTCGCGGGTGAGAACGCGAGCCAGGCTTTTCTCAAATACCGCGCTCATTCAACTTTCCTCAACGCCCTTGGGCGCACGTTGCTGCATGTAGCCGAACATGTAGCCTGCGACGCGACGCATCTGAATTTCCTCCGAACCTTCGGTAATGCGGTAGCGGCGGTGGTGGCGGTATATGTGCTCGAAGGGCTTGTGCCGGGAATAGCCCAGGCCGCCATGCACCTGCATCGCTCGATCAGCGGCTTCGCAACAAAGGCGATTTGCCCAATAGTTGCACATCGACACCTTGTCCGAGACAGAAAAGGCGCCGTTTTTGTCCATCAACCATGCTGTCTTGTGGATAAGCGCCCGAAGCATCTCACACTGAGTCTGCAGTTCGACCAGTGGGAACTGGATTCCTTGATTACCGGCTAGGGGTTTCCCGAACGGTTTACGCGCCCGCGCATAGGTCACGGATTCGTCAATACAGAACTGTGAAGCTCCCAGGCTGGATGCCGCCTGGCGGATACGGTTCTCGTTAAAGAAATGTTGCACGACCTGGAGGCCACGACCTTCCCCACCGAAGATTGAGGCGTGAGGGACACGTACGTTCGTGAACGAGACACGGCCGTGGTCCGTCGGCATGTTGAAGGTCCAGAGCATTTCCTCGATCTTGACACCTGGGGAGTCCATGGGCGTCAAGAACGCGGTGATACCGCTTCCGTCGCCGGCTTCACCGCTGACTCGGGCCATGACCATATCGTATTTCGCCGTATGGATACCGGTGTTCCACGTTTTCTCACCGTTGATGATCCACTCGTCACCCTCACGGACCGCGCGGGTTTCCATGTGCGTAGCATCGGATCCGTGGTCAGGCTCTGTGATACCGAACGCAAAACCGCGCCGACCTTCTGCTAGATCGTTGATCCACTCTGCCTTCTGCTCTTTCGTTCCATATTCCAGCATCAATAACAGCCCAATGTTATTACCCACGATGGAATGCTCGTTCTGCAGGTCGTTGTGCAGCCCTAAACCTTTGGCCGCGAGATGCTCGCGGATAATTGCCATGCCTAGATTGGTGCCATCCATACCACCGTACTGCTTGGGGAATGGATAGCGATAAAAGCCGGCATCATCCGCCAGGCGTTTAGCCTTCGCCAACAGCGCCTCCCACGCTACGTTCGGCAGTCCATCGCGTTCCCAATCGGTTCGCGCATCCTCACGACGGTGGTCGAAAAAACGTACGTTGTCGTCAGTCTGCTCGAGCGGTCTGATCACCTCGTCTATGAAACTGTCGAGGCGTTTCAGCAGCGTCGTGACATCTTCCGGAATGTCGAAGTCCATGGCTTACCTTTTTTCAGAAATCGTCAGATGCTAAACACTAGCAAAGTAGGTGTGGTGTAGCAGAGAAGGACCTCGCGAATTTGGACACCCCATGCCTTCTTAGCAGCCATGACAATCTGAGGTGAGGGGCGTAGGTTTGGGGTCGCGAACCACCAAGGGTAATTCAAGGAGACTAACGTAGCGACATGAAGATAAGCATAGTGCCTACTTTGCGATACCAGGATTGCAAAAAAGCCATTGATTGGTTGTGTCTCACCTTTGGATTTGAAAAGCACCTGATCGTTCCGAGTGAGAGCGGTGGTATTACCCACGCTCAACTCGTTTGCGGGATGGCCATGATTATGTTGGGAGATGGCCATAGAGAAGCTGACGACCCGTACGGAAAACTCAATAGTTCGCCCCTGGAATTGGACGGTCAAAACACAGCCGGCATCTATATGGTTGTGGAAGATGTGGACGCCCATTACGCGAAGGCACGAGCGGCAGGAGCCGAAATCTTTTCGGATATCGCTGATCAGGCTTATGGAGGTAGAGGGTATGGTTGTATAGATTTAGAAGGCCACCTCTGGAGTTTTGGCTCTTACGATCCCTGGGCATAGTATTTGCCGTCGGACTGTAGAGCGTCTGCCATGAACGACAAGATACAACACCCCCGAGTCCAATCGACCTTGCATCTAATTGATGCCTGGCTAGAGTCCGAACAGTGTTACGCACAGTTGCCCGGGCTTTCCGCCGGTCTTGTCGTTGACCAAGAGCTGATCTGGAGCGGAGGTTACGGACACGCCAATCCTGCGGAAAAAATACCGACCACCGCAGACACGCTCTACAGTATCTGTTCGATCTCAAAACTGTTTACTAGCATTGCCGTCATGCAACTACGCGATGCCAAAGCTTTGCAGTTGGCTGACCCAGTGCAGCAATTCCTTCCTTGGTTTGAAATCACGCGGCCAAACGATGAAAGCACGCCGATCACCATCGAGTCGTTATTAACGCATTCGTCCGGTCTACCGCGAGAATCCGACTTCCCCTACTGGTCACCACCCGATTATCGCTTCCCCGATCAGAACGAAGTCAGAGAGCGGCTTAGTGGTCAGTCCATGCTCTATCCAGCGGACACCTACTGGCAATACTCAAACTTAGGTCTCACTATCGCCGGCGAAATCGTCGCCGCAGTTAGCGGTCTTTCCTACAGTGAATACGTCACCAAAAACATTATCGAACCGCTGGGTCTCGAGAGTACACGCCCATTTTTCCCCGACGACCTACATGGTACAGACCTCGCGATCGGGCATTCGGCTCGGGATCGAAACGGAGACCGTCAAGTCGTACCGTGTTTCGATACCAAAGCGATATCGCCGGCCGCGGGTTTCACATCAAGCGTAAGAGATCTTGCTTCCTTTGCGTCCTGGCAGTTTCGCTTGTTGGCAGGGGGTCCGACGGAAGTTCTCTCCGCTAGCACCTTAAGGGAAATGCATCGCGTGCACTGGATCGACCCCGACTGGCGCACATCGTGGGGCCTCGGTTTCTTCGCCGAACGCCATGGAACATCGACACTTGTTGGTCACGGCGGCGCATGCCCCGGATACCTTACCGACTTGGTAATCGATCCAAAGCATAAATTGGCCGCGATCGTCATGATCAACGCGTGTGGTCGCGCGCCCGATGCCTATTCACGTCGGGCATTAAGTATGCTGAAAGAGGCATTGGACGAAGCGAGTGGGCCTGCCCCGGAGGCGCCCGACTTCTCTTGTTATGCCGGGCTCTACGATGCCAAGCCGTGGAGTGGGGAGTTATTTGTTTTCCCGTGGCTCGATCGACTAGCCGCGACGGGTTTTCCAACCGCAAACCCAATGCAGGAATTCTTTAAGCTCTCCCCCGATGGAAACGATAGCTTTCGGCGAGTTCGAGACAACGATGAAGGGCTTGGAGAGGTCTACCACTTCAATCGCAACGCTGACGAAGAGATCGAGTCGTTAACGAGACACAGCTCGGTACTGCGAAAAATCACCCCGACGTGAGCGCGGACTCATGATTGATCTGTCCAGGTTCGGCATGCGAACGCCCCGACCGATGAAGCACACAAGAAATTCTTTCTAGGTGGTTGCACCGGATTTGGACTGGTCGGGTATCCAGTTGCCGTGGAATCCATATGGCACCCGAACAGGGAGGTGGACGCTGGCCACCGGACCGCGCTCCAGATCTTGAGCGTCGAATATCGCTAAATCGCTGGCATCCCTGTTTGCGTCGTAGACGTAGGTCATCAGATACCCATCATCCTCGGATTGGGCCAATGCACGGGGGATGAATACGGGCTCCGCCCCGTGCTGGCCCGAGTCAAATGAAAACTGAGTCGCGACACCTTTTTTTACGTCGTGTTTGTAAATCGCCGGAAATCCGTTGTTGGCGTCAACGGCAACGGCATAACCAAAGCGATATGGTTTGCCATTGAGATCAGGATGACACCGCGGAAACTCCTGAGGCCGTTCATCAACGATCTCTTCCCTCACCGTTCGCGATACCGGGTTGATGGTCCAACGATCGAGTCTGGGTAAGCTGTCGCCGAACGGGCCATTGGTATCGCTTTCAAACATCTTGTCGTATCGAACAACGTCGATGACCACTCGGCCCTCGGAATCTTCGTACGCATTCATCGGATGGTAGGCGTAATTCGGTTTAACGGAGCTCCAGATAATGTCTCGGTCCTCACCTAGACGAGGGAGTAGACCGATCCGGGCTTCGTATTCATCGTTCCAACGAAACGGAAAGCTGCTACCGGTACCGAGCGCTAGAAAACTTAGCGTGACCGGAAGATCGTAAATCACCGCGTAATGCTGCGTGATGCTCATGTTGTGAATCATAGTCATGCCTGGCAATGCAATCTTCGTTTCCGATTTCAATACGCCCGCATCATCAATCACCACGTATCGAACATGGTCTCGGAGCGCTGCCCAGTCGTAACAAATGGCATGCAGCTCACCAGTATCCGGATCTAATTGCGGGTGGGCAGTGAATCCGCCACCCATTTTCATGTCGTCATTAACGCTTGTCAGCTCGTAATCGAGTTCAACAGGTAATCCTCCGGACTCGACTATTGCTAACGTTTTTCCCGCATGTCCAATCACGCTGGTGTTGGGTGTCTGACCGGAGGGGCTAGCAACGTAACGATTCCGGTACCACATCGCCCTGCCGGCATCGAGACGGACACCATGCACCATGCCTCGTCCGACGAACCAGTGATACCTGCTACGGCTAGCATCGTCGTTCGGGTTCGGGCCGTTGCGGACAAAACGACCCGCGAGTTCGTCAGGAATTACGCCCGTGGTATCAAGCGAAATTACCGTCGACTCGGCGAGCACCGGGGCAAAGTTACCCTCAAGATAGCGATTGGACGTATTCGAAGAACAACCCGTCAACCCGAGGCCGGCGATCGGTAGTGTCATACCTGCGTGAATAAATTCCCGTCGTCTCATTTGTCGACCCCTGCTAGACAGCTTCTGGATTTAAATCGATAGTACATAGCGGTTTCGTCGTTACCTTCGTCCCCGCTACCCGGTCACCCTCAGTCGCCAAATCCGACGAAGTGCGTGACGTCATCGACCACACGTCTGCGCGAGACAACATCGTTCGCCGGGAAACCCCCGCTAGGATATCCCATGGCGACACAGGTCATGATGACCTCTTCATCCGGGATTCTGGCAAATTCGCGAACAACCGGCGATTGCATGATGCCCTGCCCGTTGATCACCGCACCGAGCCCTTTGGACCAGGCCGCATTGACCAACCCATTGACCGCAGCGCCGCAATCAAAAATTGCGACGTCGTTGTCGGCCAGATCTTTATCGTAAGTTACGACGATGGAAACGGGTGCATCGAATTGTCGAAACCCGCGCAAAACCCAGTCGTGACGACGCTCCTTGTCTCCCCAATCGATGCCCATCGCTTCAAAGAGCTGAGCCGCTATAGCCTTCTGACGCTCTCGGTGTACGCCCTGATAGCCTCCGTGCATCCGAATCTCGCGGGACGGCGCGACGCCACCCAGATTTCGCTCAGTGTTACCTTCACGAATCCTGTCCAGAGGTTCGCCGGTCACCACATGAAAGTGCCATGGTTGGGTATTCATTGAAGACGGCGCTCTATTCGCTAATTCAATGACCTCTTTAATCACTTCCTTCGGTACCGGATCGACCTTGTACCCACGGATGCTGCGACGCCCCCGGATGACTTCTTCGAATTCCAATATTCTCCCCCCTGTTCCCTGGTTGGCCTCCTTACAAATAATAGATCAACCACGCCGGTCGCCACCAACGCCCTTCGCGATCAGCTCCCTAATCCAGTGGGTAGGGCAAGACGGCTCTAGATTGTTCTCGACCTTCGACAACTATAGTGAGCGGCGTGATTCGAAGCCCGATCTGGTCAATCAATTTCATTAATCCTTAACTCCATAATTGATTTCCAGTTATCGTCCATTTCTGGAAGCCATCGACGTAGCAATGGCGAGGTTGCTTGTTCTGAGGAAATTCCTTTTCTTAGTGTCAGGTACTTGTATGTGAAAGCTGATGCTCGATAGTTCGCGGCACAGTGAACAAACACCCTTTCTCCATTCCCTTCTAGGGCGTCCATGACGCCGAAAAACTTCTTTACATGGGAGACCGAAGGCGCGTCCCAGGGCACAGGAATATGGATGTATGTGATGTCCAGAGAACTCACAACCATTCCCTCATCGGGCAGTGCATTTGGAGAGTCAGGCATGGCCAAATTAACAACGACTGAGAAGTTGGCGTTCCTGACGTCCTCAAATTGCGTTTTAGTGGGCTGTCCAGCCGTTCCAATCGTGTTAGTCATCAAATGGAAGTTAAGAATGGTTTCCAACTCGTCTTCGTCTCCGGCAAAAGCATGAAAGCAGCACATCGTTAACAGCAGCAATATAAAGCGGTTGTGCACGCTCTTAGGCTCGTTCAGTCGAGGTAAACGTTGAAATCCTGTAATGGCGCGGACTTATGACATCCCTAATGGTGTCGAGATTTCTTCTTCCGAAGTAAGCAGCTCGCCATATTGGCGATTGCCATCGCCATCCAGCCAGAACGGCACTTCATCTTCGACTTTTGGCTCCAACAAGGTGACGCGCTCCATCTTTCGTTCATGCGGCCAAAAGTCGCCAACAGCATAGTGCTGGCAACTCCGGTTATCCCACATGGCGACTGAACCGTCGAACCACCGAAAACGACAAGCGTGCTCGGGTGTCGAGTACATCTTTGCGTAGAGCTGAGCTAATAGCTTGGATGATTCGGCTGGCTCCATGTCGCAAATCGAATTCGTGAACGTCGGGTTAACGTAAAGTGCCTTCCTGCCCGTCTCCGGGTGGGTACGGCAGATGGGGTGTGTTACTTCGTCTTTTCCCGCGCGTCCGTGGATAGCCCGCCGACCTTCTAAAAACTCTTTCAACACGGGGTTGAGACTGTCCCAGAGGGCGAAGGCATCGACAAATACTGTATCGCCACCGATAGGTGGCGATTTGCGTGAAAGCAATATGGAGCCGAGTGGCGGCCTGTTCGACCACGTGACATCGGAGTGCCAATTGGAGGCGGCGAATGGTCGTGGCTCATCCGCATAGAGCTTCAGGATCTCCGGGTGTTCGTCGGGCGAGTCATTCCCCGCCGATAGCGCCTGCTGCCTACCGAACGCCAGTCCAACCGTTGCGAAACATCTGCCAAATTCAATGTGTTGATCTCGTGTGATATGACCCTGGTCGCGAAAAAAAACGACCTTTCGCTCCATGAGAAGATTCCATACGTCTTCTACTTGGGCATCCGTCGGGCTCGCCAGATCAATACCGAGAATAATGACGCCGATACCGGGAGAGAGCGGCTCGACTTTCATGCCTGAGCTGGCAAATGCAGCCTCCTTGGCATGGAAGACCTCGGTGTCGCGGTCACGAATCGTCCGGGCGATATCAGCAGCATACGTTTCGTCATCGACCATACGGTGCACGTCGGCACCCGCGCGGCTGGCAGGATTTTCTTGCCAGTGTCCACGCCAGGTGTCCGCGCGACCTCCAACCCAGCCATCCTTACGGGCTTGGGATCGATTCATTCCGCGGGGCCGAAAAATCTCTTCCATCGCAGCAGTCACTCCTGACCAAACTGTTAATACCGTACGCCACTTGAGTGCTCGTGAGAATCAACTTCGATAATCACGCGGTTCATTCGCCCACAGAGAAAAAAGACCGCCGGATCGCTCTGCTCCCTGTCCGCGGAGACTTTGACGCCTCTTGGGCGCAAGTGTACTTTTGAAGCGGCTTCTCGGGTGAATTGAAATCAACCAATGGTCGCCATGAAATACGAACGTATCAACGTAGTCGGTACGAGCGGTAGCGGTAAATCAACGTTGGCTCAGGATATGGCAAGACGTTTGAATCTTCCGTATATCGAGTTAGACAGGCTGTTCTGGAAGGCCAACTGGACGGAATCGACCGACGACGAGTACTTCCCAAAACTACGAGACGCGCTCGCACCTGGACGGTGGGTTCTCGACGGGAATTACGATAGGACACGTCACATTAAGTGGCAACACGTTCAGATGGTCGTGTGGCTCGACTTACCACTTTATCTTGTCTTCGCGAGAGTCTTCGCCCGGGCTATCACAAGAAGTTATACCGGCAAAGAACTCTGGGCAGGGAACAAGGAGACCTTCAAAAAAGCGTTTTTGAGCCGCGATTCAATTATCTTGTGGTCCCTAACAAACTTTGCGCGCAACCGCAGGCGGTATAGGGCAGATGCTGAAAGCGATCAATATCGACATATTCAATTCGTTCGATTGCACTCGATGAAGACAGTCAATCATTTCTTGAACAATCTAAAGTCGTGAACCGGCTCAGAGCGCTGCTTCAGGTTTCGGCCTAGGAGGCACGCCAGGGCATGGGACTACGGCTAAGTGAAAGGAGGAGATAGAAAATGGGGAATGTGTTAGCCGATCGGGTCGCCATCGTAACCGGTGGCGCCGGAGGTATCGGGTCCAGGATCGCGCGCGCCTATACGAATGCCGGCGCCCACGTGGTCATCGCGAGCAGAAGCCAGGACAAACTTGATCGACTCGCTGTCGAATTGAGCGCAAGCGGACCAGGTGCACTCGCGGTCGCCGCCGACGTCACGGTGCCGAAAGATGTGTCGAATCTTGTTGATCGTACGATCGATACGTTCGGCAGACTCGACATCCTCGTGAACAACGCGGGCGGCGCGATGTTCATCAAGCAGCCACTCGATCTCCAAGCAGAAGAGTGGAATGCAGCCATCGCGCTCAACCTCACCAGCGTGTTCCTCTGTAGTCAGGCTGCTGCCAAAGTCATGATCGAACGTGGTGGAGGGAGGATTATCAATGTCTCGTCGGTCGCGGGGATCCGCATGTCGCCCGCATTCGTGCACTATGGCGCAGCCAAGGCGGGTGTCATTAACCTCACGAAATCGCTCGCAAGTTGTTGGGGCCCACACGACATTAACGTGAATTGCATCGCCCCTGGTCTCACCGCAACTGAAGGTGTCGCCGATTGGCTCCCGCCGAAAACTCTCAAAGACGGGTCGCCGGTGCCTAGTCTCCAGTTCCCGCCAGATCCTGAGCATGTCGCAGATCTGGCCCTATTCCTGGCATCGGATAGTTCAGCACGTATCTCCGGCGAGTTGTTCCCCATTCGCGCGTTAACGGAACTGGCCTGACGCTGACGCATTTTTTATCCGTGGTGGCCACAGTGCGGCGACTCTGCTTTGGGCGGATTTACCGGCCTCCCGCACGTTTGCGGTACTCATGTAGACTGAAAACACTCCGGGTTCCATCATCACAACTGCTCGTGGAAAAATAGCAACAGCGATGACCGACCAACCCCTATTCGAAGCTGCCTTCCCATTCGCCGATGACGTTTTGAGTCTTCCGGTTGAAGATATTGATCAAACCGTCAGTTGGTATAAAAACGCATTCAACTTGACCGAAGTTGAGCGACGCGAAACGCCCGTTCCCACGGTGATCCTTGAACGCGACGGCGTTCAAATTGGATTTGCCATCAACGGTGGAGATGCCGATAACGACGGCGCAGCTATTCTAGTCACCGACATTCATCGTGCTCGTGATGAACTCGAAAGTCGCGGGATAGAGATTGGAAATTGGCGTATTGACGAGCGGGATGGAGAGAAGTTACAGGTCTTTTTTGTCATCGCGCCCGATCGACTTTGTTATTACTTCCATCAACCTCTCGTAGCATAAACGCAACTGAGAAAACGACTCGCTCGTTCGGCAATGATCTCGCCACTCAGATCGACGAAGCACGTCGATCGGTCATCACTTCAGGCGTCGTCATCGCGGGGCCCACCTGCCAGGAACGGCACCTCAACCCAGCCTTTGTCGTAGGGAGCGAACATTCTCGGGTGGATGATCATCTCGACAAAACGCCATCCAGCGTCTGTTCGTGCATAGGTTTCCCGATAGCGGGCAGCCAACCATAAGCCGGTCTTCTTGCGGGTTGTCTGGGTGCAAGGTTGCCACAGGTACCACTGGCCGTCGGCGGCATCCGGGTTATCCTCAGCGATGGAGATCAACGGATTGGTCACGTGATGGATCGCAAACCCCATAATCGAACTCACGCCTGCAAAATGTTCACGTATGGCCTCCATACCCTCAAACCGACCCATAAATCCTCCGTCCCAGATACCGTGCTCGACAAACAAAGACGCAATCCCATCGGGGTCATAATGGTCGTCGCAATACGCGCAGTACTCGGCCTTTAGTACTTTGATCGCTTCGACATCTTCGAGCCGTTGCAGTCGTTGCTCAAGCGTCTTCATGGGGAACCCTCCAGATCGACAACTCTCGAGTTTAGCCTAGCTGAAGGTACTATTATTCCCTTCACCGGATCCCATTGGAGGCCACGACCGTGAACATGCGAGCAACCCCAACCACCGATCTCGACAAAGCGCGACGCGATCTAGACACGGTTGGCTACTGCATCGTGGAGGATGTAGCGCCGACCAATCTGGTGCACCGGGTGCGCGATCGCGTCCTTGAACAGGCGAGTGCCGAACGCGATGCCGGACAAGCGTTCGTGCAGGATGGTAATACCCAATGGGTGGCTAACGTACTCAATAAAGGTGAGGTGTTTCTGGAGTTATTGACTTGCTCAGAGACGAGTCTGGATCTGTGCCGTCACGTCCTTGGCCCGGACTTCATTTTGTCGTGTTCGAACGCACCGATCGCTGGCCCAGCAACCCGCCGTATGAAAATGCATTCGGATCAGTACTGGACCCCGACTATTCAGCAAGAACCGTTGGGATACAGTCGTCTCGGGGATAACGGACTGGATAGATCAGACGTAGGCCATTCCGCGGTAAGTCGTAACTATTTGTTTCCTCCATGCATGGTCACACTCGTCTGGGCCATCACCGATTTTACCGCTGACAACGGTGCAACAGTGTTCGTCCCCGGTAGCCACAATTCCGGTCTGCAACCCGACTATCGCCATGACTTTACTGACGCAGTGCCGGCTGAAATGCCGGCGGGCTCCATCGTGCTATGGGACGGTCGAACATGGCACGCGACCGGCGCCAACGAGACCCAAGACCAATACCGTATCGGCGTCACCAACAACATGGTCGCTCCGATGATTAGGCCGTTGGTTAATTACCCCTACTCATTACGCACGGACATGGCGGAACAGCTGGATGAACGGCAGAAACAGCTCCTCGGTTTCACAACATGGACTGCGTACGGTAATGAAGGCGTGCCCATGCAAAATCTAAAGTACTTCAAACCTGCGGTGGACCAGCCGGGACCAATGCGTTAAGCAACATCACGCAATCAAAAACTCCACCCATGATGAATCAACGAATAAGGGCGAGCAGGATTTGAGCAAACACCAGGCCGCTTGCCGATTCTTCGTGACATCGAGGTTAACCTTATCTATAGACAATCGCCTTGCTAGCTTATGCTACGACGTCGGGAGTTCGGTATCCGGAGGTTTTTTGTGAGTGATCACTGGCCGTTTTTGCAGTCGACGCGCGACATCCATGTGACCGGCGCGGAGGGCGCTTATCTCTTCACGAAAAATGGCCCTTTGTTGGACGCCGCAGGCGGCGCCATCGTTGTCAACGTAGGACACGGCCGGCAGGAGGTTGCGGACGCTGTGGGCAAAGCTACAGCCCAGTCATCCTATGTTGTTCCTCCGTGGCTGACTGACGAACGCGTCGCCCTCGTGGAGCGATTACGGGAGGACTGGCTCCCCGAATCGCTTTCGCGTTTGCACATGACCAGTGGGGGGTCCGAGGCCGTAGAGAGCGCGATGAAAATCGCCATCATGCATCACGCATCACGAGGCCAACCCGAAAAATGCAGAATTATTGGTCGGTCGATCTCGTACCATGGCACCACGCTGGCGACGACGGCTGTTGGAGGCCATGAAGCGCGCAAAGTGGGCATCGCCCACGTGCTGAATCCGCACCCCGTTGTCGCGACGCCATACGTCCTTCGTTGTCCCGACGCCGACCCATTACGTTACTTCGTCGAAGAACTCGAAAAAACCATCGCCTCCGAGGGCGCAGAGACGATTGCCGCTCTCCTCGCCGAACCGATTACTGGCTCGAGTGGCGGCGCCATCGTTCCTCCGGATGGGTATTGGGAAGCGGTTCGCCGGATTTGCGACGAAAACGATGTTTTGTTGATCATGGATGAAGTGATGACTGGGTTCGGGCGTACAGGCACGGATTTCGGCTACCAGCATTGGCCGATCGAACCCGATATCTTGATCGCCGGCAAAGGACTCGCCGGCGGATACGCGCCCCTTGTCGGCGTCTTTGCCACCGAGCGTGTTGCGCAACCAATAGCCGAACATGGCTATCACGTGATGTTCCACACCTTTGGCGCACACCCGGCCGCGTGTGCCGCCGCCGCATCCGTGCTGACCATTCTGCGCCGCGAAAAGCTGGTTGAACGATCAAGGAAACTTGGCGAACGACTCCACGAACGATTAACCAGCGCTTTCTCAAATCACCCACACGTAGCAGAGGTCCGTGGTCGAGGGCTGCTACAAGCGATTGAGATTGTTCGCGACCGCGACACACTGGATCCGTTCCCGGTCGAGGACTCCGTCAGCGGACGCGTCGTCGGCGAAGGTTTAAAACGAGGCATTTTTTTCTACGGAGGCGGGACGGGTGTTGTCCGCGACATCGTTTGCATGGGTCCGCCCTTCGTCATTGAAGAGACTGACATCGACCGCATGGCGGAGACTCTTTTGGAATGCGTTGACACGATCACGGCTTGATCGTTGTGTCGCTATAGAACTGGATTCTAGTGTTCGACGAACAAACCAGTGAGATGCTCACCTTCGTTATCAGGAAGCTTTCGACATATCGTCCGAAAACGAGTCATTACTACGTCAACCACTGACCTCCTCGTTTGACTTATGCGCAGCGCCAAGTGGAGAATCCTGCCCCGACCAATCTCTGGCGCCATGATCGTCACAGATAGTGATCCGTACAGGCTGGTACAGGTCATTCTCCAGCAGAAACACCATTCGCCCTGCAGGCGATGACGAGCACCGCAGAGGAAGCCCCTTTTTTACAAACCACACTCAAAACTCAGAGATTGCTCATACTCTTTATTGGTTATCGAAAGGAATAGATCGTGACCGCGCCGATTGAAAATCTGAACGTGATAAGCCAGGAACTGCTGCCCACACCCAGCGCTGTTAAAGAGGAATTATCAGTTCCCACGACGGCGCAAGAACTGGTCGGCCTATCGCGCGAAGTCGTGTCTAACATCCTCACGAGAAAAGACCATCGACTGTTAGTCGTGGTCGGTCCCTGCTCTATTCACGACACAAGTGCCGCAGTTGATTACGCATCGCGACTGAAAGAAGTCGCCGACGACGCGTCCGATACTCTCTATATCGTGATGCGAGCCTACTTCGAGAAACCAAGAACGACCGTGGGTTGGAAAGGGTTGATTAATGATCCGTATCTGGACGACTCGTTTCATATCGAGGAAGGAATCCGGGTAGCGCGTCAGTTACTTTTAGACATCGCATCCATCGGGCTACCGCTTGCCACTGAAGCTCTCGATCCCGTCACGCCGCAATATATACAAGATTTGATTTCTTGGTCCGCGATTGGAGCGCGGACAACGGAGTCGCAAACCCACCGCGAACTGGCATCGGGTCTCTCGTGCGCGGTCGGATTCAAGAACGGTACCGACGGGAGCCTCGACGTCGCCATCAATGCGCTCATGTCGGTGACCTCACCGCACCGTTTTCTCGGGATCAATCAATCGGGTCAGGTTTCGATCGTCCATACCCGAGGTAATTCGAACGCCCACATCGTACTCCGCGGCGGATACAGCGGCCCTAATTACAAGCCCGAAGCCATTCAACGATGCGAGCAGGCTCTATCTGAACATGGGCTAGCGGCAAACATTATGGTCGATTGTTCCCATGCCAATTCGAACAAAGATCACACTCGACAAGCCGCGGTTGCACGTTCGGCAGCCAATCAAATCGCAGATGGCAACGGATCGATCATCGGTCTCATGTTGGAAAGCAACATTCACGCGGGGAATCAGGCGCTTAACAGTCTCGACAAGATGGACTACGGCGTCTCCATTACCGACGCATGCATCGGCTGGGAGGAAACGGTGTCGTTGCTGACGGAACTTGCGAAAATCGTTAAAGAGCCACTAAAACGACGTCGCTAACGTCAACACACGTTAGCGTCTTGAGAATCAAGAGGACGGTGTTTCCTCGCGCAAAGGCCGGGGTCGATGAAACTTCACGGTCAAGTGAGCTTGGCGACCACGCGAATCTCCACGTGGGCACCTGCAATCGCGAGACCGGAAATGCCAATCGCCGACCACGCACACCATGGAGGAGAAAGGTATTCATCTCTTATCGTGGAGAATGTCCGTATGGTCTTCCCCATATCGACGTGGTAAGTGGTCATTTCCACCACATCCGCCAACGTCGATCCCGCCTCCTTTAGCACGTCTTTAACGCCCTCGAAAGCGGCACGAAATTCATCCTCTAAGGAATCCGGGAGTTTACCGTCGGGCCCTGTACCGATGACACCCGAGCAGAACACCAGGTTGTCAGCTTTCACGGCTTGGGAAAAATGCATCCTCTCAGCAACAGGTTTGAATGCGTCCGAATTGACCGTGTCGATACTCATCTTTTAGCTCCTCGGTAATTTATTCGTACCGGAAAATGATTCAAACGTACGAATGGTCGAATACATGATACGTAATACGGTTAGAGAGCGGTCGCATTGGCGCACTTCCAGGCAAGCAGCGCCATCGCAGTCCGATGCGGCGAATAACGACGGGCTAGCGCATCCGCTTCCATGAGCGTAGGCCGGGCTTCGAGTTCCAGGATTTTCTGCAATCCGCGCATCGCGCCAACATCGCCCCTTGGCCAGAGGTCAGGACGCCCAAGGCTAAACATGAGGTAAATTTCCGCGCTCCAGCGGCCCAGCCCAGGGACAGCCTGAATTTGGACCAAAGCTTCCTCGTCTGATAATTCACGCAGAGCGGCTACGTCGAGTTCACCGTCACGAATAACCCGCGCAAGTGCACGCACGTACTTGCATTTAGCTTTGGAAAGTCCTGCCTTTCGCAGAGTCGACTCGCGTAACCGCAGTAGCCGCGATGCAGAAACGTCGGACCCGAGCGCACCGATCAAGCGTCCATATATCGCGTTAGCGGCAGCGACCGAGACTTGCTGACCGACGATGATCCTTAGAAACGTCTCAAATCCCTCGGGCCTTCGCCTCGCTTCGGGATAGCCCACCACATCCAGAGCGCGACGCACGTTTCGATCACGAGCCGCAATCGTATCAAGGGATTTCTTGATGCCTTTGTTGGTGAGTTGATAGCGCATTATCTGTCGGCATCGGCCCCCAACGTGAGCGCCCTTAGCGCTGATCCTCAATCATCAGGTCAACGAGTTCCTCCACGATAAAGAGCGGGGGTTCACCGTGGTCAAGCACTGCGGAGTGAAAGGTCTTGAGGTCAAACTCGGCGCCCAGCATTGTCTTAGCGCGTTCACGCAGGTCCAGGATTTTCAACATCCCCATCTTGTAGCTGCATGCTTGGCCCGGCCAAACAATATATCGCTCGATTTCAACAACCACTTCCGTATTACTCATGCCCGTCGTATTTTTCATGTAATCGATGGCTTCTTTTCGTGTCCAGCGCTTGTAATGAATCCCCGTATC